>OKUU01000161.1_pt1 | contig 27330 bp, 20 predicted proteins | sample 1606561 | NCBI WGS metagenome assembly OKUU01 (sample SAMEA3882506, study PRJEB24775) | human gut metagenome | biome: human-associated habitat; feature: intestine environment; material: feces | place: Netherlands | collected 2009/2010
TGCAAACACTACACTACACTGCGGAAAATCAGCAAGCGCAACCCATTGCTGTTGCTTAGTGCGCGGTTCCCAACCAGTAGGAATGTCTACTGGGGATGCTGCCGCTAATGCCGTGTCCCAACAGGCGTTTTGCTTTTTTGTGAGCCTGAGGATGGTCGTTCCGCTCGACGCAGGGCTGATGAAGGCCTGCTGCATTCGGTTTGGGCAGATCTGTCCACGGAATCCCTCGTCAATATACCCTATTCAATGTAGAAAATTTGTACATTACCATGATTTTGCTCCGAGGACCTTGCTTTTCCATGCCGGGTCATTTATGATGGCAGTGTTCGAATGTCCGGCAAGGAGAAGGAAAATCGAAGGTATGAGCAGGTTTGAATACACCATAGAAAACGTTTTGGATATCCCTCTCTGGGAAAAAATGCAGGACCGGTTGGCGGAGCTGACCGGTACCGCCATCGTCTGCATCGACATCAAGGGGAAGCCTGTCACGAAACACAGTGGCCGTACCGCGTTCTGCAGCATCGTGCGAGAGAATCCCGTTTCTCGCAAGCGTTGCTTCCGCTGCGATGCGCTGGCAGGAGTGGAGGCAGTGCGCCGGGGCCGCCCCTACATCTACCTGTGCCACTGCGGCATCGTGGACGTAGCGGTCCCCGTCATGGTGGGGGATATCTACCTTGGTGCCGTGATGTTCGGGCAGGTGCGTCTGCGGCACAAGGACCAGGAAAAGGCGGAGCGTCTGGTAAACGAGATCAGTTCCATCCTTCCGCAAGAGGACGCTGCACAGCAGGAGATCCTGCGGAAATACGAGATTCTGCCAGAAATGGATTACGACCGGATCGTTCAGGTCGCAGAATATATCAACGATATGGTGCATTATATTGTTGACCGTGCCGTAAAGAGCCACACCCGGGATGAGACCTACAAGTGGCTGATGAGTGCCAACGCCGAACAGTCCAGCGAGGAGATCCAGATCCAGGAGCTCCTGCCGCAGGAGGAGCACAGACCGCAGCAGACCGGGGTGCTGCCGGTAAACCCCAGCAGCGTGGTCTACCCGGCGGTGGTCTACATCCGGGATCATCTGCAGCAGGAGATCACCATGAAGGAGATGGCAGACCTGTGCCACCTCAGCCCCAGCTATTTTTCCCGGACCTTTAATAAGGAAACGGGAGAGAGCTTTGTGAACTACATCAGCAGCCGCCGGATCCAACTGGCAAAGGAGCTGCTGCTGGAGACTGGCAAAAGCATCTCCCAGATCGCTGAAGAGGTAGGCTATGACAACATCAGCCACTTTACAGCGGTGTTCAAACGCACGGAAGGAATCCCCCCTTCCGTCTACCGGTCGTCGAAAAAACGAAAAAAATTTTCATAATAGCGGGCACTGCTTTCCAAAAAAGCACCGGATCGGGGCTGCAGCACAAAATCACGTGCTGCAGCCCCTTTGTTCAGTTCTCACAATTACAGCAGCTTTAATTTGTGGAAGTTATTTTGTATACAAACGGAAAAGACAAAAAGCAAACAAATGACAAAAAACAGCAACAAAATCCATAAAAAGAGCAGCAAACTTATTTATTGCATTTTTTGTGCATCTTTGATAAATTCTCATTAGGCAGTTGAGTGTGAAGTGTTACACTCAACAAAAAGAAAAAAATCACAACAAGGAGGAAACAAAATGAAAAAGCAAAAGAGCGCGAGCTTCTGGGTCGCGATCGCTCTGATCCTATGCCTTATAAGCTCTTTGGGCGCATCCATGGTGCAGACAGGCGGCGGTGCGATCAAGTACCACGACATCACTATGGTCACCGACAGCGGTCACGAACTGGACGCCCTTCTGTTGGTGCCGAAAAACGCCACCAGAGAGACCCCCGCTCCGGCGATCGTTACCAGCCATGGCTGGTACAACAACCGTGAGATGCAGGACCTCAACTATGTTGAGTACGCACGCAGAGGCTATGTGGTCATCTCCATCAGTATGTACGGTCACGGCGACTCTGAGATCATCCCGGACGGCACATGGTTTAACGCCGAGAACAACGCCAACGGTCTTTACGATGCCGTAAAGTACATTGCTCGCCTGCCCTATGTTGATGCAAGCCGCATCGGCGTTACCGGTCACTCCAACGGCGCACTTGCCAGCCGTGTGGCTGTGATGCAGGACGAGGAAGGGCTGATCGCCGCCGCACTGCTGGTGTCCAACGATGCCGTTTACAAGAAGGACGATCAGTGGGTCAACATCTTTGGCAGCCGTGATGCTGGTATCGTTGCTTGCCAGTACGACGAGTTCTTCCACCGGGTAAAGCAGGAAGACGGCACCAAGAGTGCTCCCCGGGATTACATCGACCAGAATACTGCACAGTCCTTCCTGCACTTTGGCGTAGACCCCACCGGCCTGGACAAGCGCAGTGCCGATACCTACTACACCGAGCAGATCGACGGCAAGGAATCCATCCGTGTCATCTTCAACCCGGCCATCACCCACCCTTGGGCACACTTCTCCAAGAATGTTGTTGCTGACAGCGTCACCTTCTTTGACAAGGCACTGGATGCTCCCATCAAGCTGGATGCCAACAACCAGACATGGCAGTGGAAGGCATTCTTCAATACGGTGGGCATCGCTGGCTTCTTTATGTTCGTCATCTACGCCGCCATCGCCCTTCTAGACGCTCGCTACTTTGCAGAGCTCAAGCCTGCTGCAGACGCACAGCCGCTCCCTGCTCCCAAGGGCAAGGGCAAGGGCTGGTACTGGGGCGGTCTTGCATTTGGTGCCATCATGGGCGTGATCCTCTACCCCACCATCTATGCATGGTGCAGTAAGAACCGTCCGGCATTCTGGAATCAGGAAGCCACCTGGTACATCGGTATGTGGACCTTCCTCTGTGGCGTGTTTACCATCCTGTTTATGGTGGTGGCCTATAACTGCTATAGCAAGAAGAACGGCCTGGACCTGGCAGAGCGCGGCGTGAAGATCAGCGGCCGCAAGCTCTGGAAGACCATCGTTCTGTCCCTTATCGTGGTGGTCGCCGCCTATGCGCTGGTGTTCATCTCCGACTACCTGTTCCTCACCGACTTCCGCCTGTGGTGCTTCATCACCATCCGTGCATTTGCACCCATGCATTTTGCCACCATTGCAAAGTATCTGGTGTTCTGGCTGGTGTACTACATTGCCCTGTCTGTTGCCACCAACGGCTTCAACTTTGTACAGCTGGGTAAGTCCAATTGGCTCAGCACTCTGGTGCAGATGTTCTTCGTCTTTATCGGACCCGAGATCATGATCGGCGTTCAGTACATCACCTTCTACAACAAGGGTTTCCTGTGGTCCGAGCTTACTCACCTTGGCGGCTCCATTACCGGCATCTGGCTCTACCCCATCGTTTTCATCCTGCCCCTTGCCGTCTTTGTGTGCAGCAAGATCTACAAGAAGTCCAAAAACCCCTACATCGGCGGCATCATCATGGGCATTCTCGCCTGCGCGGTCTCCGTCACCAACACCCTCACCCTAGGCTAAGCGCACCCACTCTGTTCCTCTGGATCAGGGCTGCAGCGGTGTGACTGCGTTGTAGAAAAGCCGGGCTGCTCCACAGTTTCTGTGCAGCAGCCCGGCTTTGTGTTATCTGGGCATTTTTAAGATCAGCGGTTGGGTGCCATCCTTATTCCATCAAAAGCCATTGGGATGGCCGAGTATTTTATACCAACAGGTATGCGCTGTGGAGCTTTTATTCTGCGATGGGCATGGTCTGGTATCGTGAAGAGGATGAACACCCGGTTCTGCTCGTCCAGCCAGCCGTTTTTCACGGACAGGCTCATGCGGTCCAGCAGGATACCGTACAGGGTCTTGGCATCGGTTGACAGGCTCTGGAACCGTGGCTCCTGAAACAGAGCCTTTGGAATGCGGTAGAAGGAGAACAGCTCTCCGGCTTGTCCGTAGAAGTAGTCAAGGGTCATGCGGTTGGTTCATGGATAAAAAACAGCGATAATACATCGGCATCGTTGAGAAAACCTCCTTGTCAATACTTTTGGGGAAAATAAAAAGCGCAACTTTGATGTGTAAAATCAAAATTGCGCTAAGTAAGCTGTCAGAAAAAACTTTTCTCGTAAATGACCTTCTCTCTGAGCAAAACCCATTGACACACTTGAAAATTGGGTGGTAAAATTGCCTTGTAGGCGGAGCATGATTCCTGGAAGCAGGATGCAACTGTGAACCTTTTTGGTGGATAGAACGTATCAACGCGATATTAAGCCTGTCCCCGCACTTTCGTGTGGGGGGTGTGTTTCGATACCGTTCGGGAGAGCGCTTGCATGGCATGCAAGAGGTCAGCGGTTCGATCCCGCTATTCTCCACCAAAAAAGCACTGTACTTCGTAGGAAGTATGGTGCTTTTCTTTTTCTCTGCCGCAAAAAATGGGGGCTGCACTGCCTTGTCTGCATCGTTTTCAGATGTTTTGCAGGCGGTTCAGTGCAGCCCCCGGGTCATTGGTGCTTCGGCAGGTCAGAAGGTGTCGGTTCAGCTGACGATCTCCAGCATCTGATCGAACACCTCTTCCATCTGGCGTACCAGCGTGAACTGGGTGCGGGCGCGGTCAAGGTTGTGGTCGGGGCGGGCGGTGTGGAAATAGTGATCGCCCTCCAGATAGTCGGTCAGAAAGCGAATGCCGCACTCCAGCGTCATCAGCTTGGCACCCCAGGCAAGGCTCTTTTTCTCCGCAGGGCTCATGGAGGCCCCGGCGGTGGAGAGATACCCCTTGGCGAACACCTCGTACAGGTGCAGGTCAAAGTGGACCTTGCTCTGGTCGGGCTCGTCCTCGGCGCAGTCGTTGGCACCGGTGCGGATGGAGTCGCCGAAATCGTAGGCCGACAGGCCCGGCATCACGGTGTCAAGGTCAATGACACAGATGCCTTTTCCGGTGGCGGCATCGATCAGGACGTTGTTGATCTTGGTGTCGTTGTGGGTAACACGCAGCGGGATCTCACCGGCTGCCAGCAGATCCAGCAGGATGTGGCAGTCCTTTTCCCGCGCATGGATGAACGCGACTTCCGGTGCAATATCCTTGGCACGGCCCAGCGCATCGGCGGCAAGGGCTTTTTCAAAGTTTGCATAGCGGTTGGGCGTGTCGTGGAAGCGGGCAATGGTTTCGTGGAGGGTGGAGGCCGGATAATCTGCCAGCTGGTTCTGGAATTTGCCCAAGGTCTCGGCAACAGTGCGGAAGTCGGCCTCGCTGCCCACCTGCTGCAGGCAGATGGTGTCCTCCACAAAATCGTAGGCGCGCCACGCGCCGCCCTCGGCATCCAGATGGCAGGCCGCGCCGGACAGGGTGGGGATCACGTTCAGGGTCTCCCGTGCCGGGTCGCCGCCTGCGGCAAGGATCTTTTCCCGCAGATGCCGGGTCACGCCGCAGATGTTGTCCATCAGGCCCACCGGGTCGGTAAAGGTGTCGGTGTTGATGCGCTGCAGGATAAAGCGCTTGGAGTGGTCCTCCCGCCAGACCACGAAGGTATCGTTGATGTGGCCTTCGCCGTAGTGACGGGCATCGCAGACCACAGGCCCGCCAAAATCAAAGGCATTTGCGGCGGCGCGGAGAATGGGTTCGGTAACAGGTTTCATTTTGGGTTCCTCATTTCTTATCCTTCATGCCGTTTGGCAGGTGCAGGGCGTTGTCCCTGCCGCACCTGACGGCGGTATTCGTTGGGGGTCAGGCCTTCCGCCTTGCGGAAGCACTGCGAAAAGTAGCTGGGGGAGGAAAATCCCATCAGCTCGCTGATCTGCGCCAGGCTGTAACCGGTGTTGCCCAGCATATATTTGCTCTCCTCAATGCGGCGGCGGTTCAGGTAGGTGATGGGAGAAATGCCGTACGCCTTCTGGAAGGTGTGGGCCAGATAATATTTGTTGATGTGGGCAACCTCGGCAAGGGTATCAAGGGAGATGTCCTCCCGGTAGTTGTTGTCCAGATACCGCTTGATCTCCACGCATTCCCGGTTGTCGGAGCGGGGGGATTCCTCCACCTGCAAAGAGAGGGTGGTGCACCGCACCAGCCAGATGAGCAGGACTTCCAGCAGGTCCTGGCAGACGGTCTCGCAGCCGTCCAGGCTGCGGTCTGCCTCAGCCAGCAGCATGTGCAGCAGCGTTACCATCCGCTCCCGGTTCTCCCGGCAGTTGAAGATGGCGTAGGTGGAATCGGCTTTGCCAAACAGGATCTCGATACCCGAAACGCCCAGTACGATGTATTCCAAAGGCGAGGCGTTCAGGCTCAGCTCGGTGTGCTCCACCTGCGGGTTGACGATGACCATATCATCCGGCTTGACCGGGAACAGCTGCCCGCTGAGCAGAAACTGCCCCTCGCCGCTGAGGCAGTAGAACAGCTCCGTGCAGGAATGGGTGTGGACCGTGCTGTTCCAGTCGCCGCCGAATCTGCTCTTGCTGATGTACAGCAGCCGGAAGGATTCCCGTGGAGCGGGAGCGTGGCGGATATCAAAGCGCTCGGTACTCATAAAAGGCTCCTTTTGAAGCAGACGCAAAAAATATAAAAATAAAAGCAAGATACTAAAAATTAAATGCGAAAAACGCCGCACTGCTTCGTGCATTTTTTCTCATTATAGGGGCAAATAAGAAAAAAAGCAAGCCCTGTTTTTTAGCATGGTAAATATTTTCCTCTGCACAGAAAGACGGAAATGTGTCAAATTGGTTACAGGTTGGGAGAATGTACCAAAACAATGCCGCAAAATTTAGTACTTTTGCTGAAGAAAATGATAAAAAAGCAATATTTCTAAAAAATGAAACAACAAAGACCTTGTTGAAAACTGCAAAAACCTCTATATTGGAATCACAAAAAACACAGCCCCTCGGGCAAAACCTGTTTGCTCCGGCTGTGCATGAACGGAACTTTATGATGGAGGACACATTATGAAACGCATTTCTCGTCGCAATTTCCTGAAAGTGGCCGGTGTGGGTGCCGCTGCACTGGGTCTGGCTGCCTGCGGCGGTTCTTCCAGCTCCACAGCTTCCAGCACGGCTTCTTCCGCTGCTGCATCTGCCGCTCCCGCTGAGGACGTGACCATCAAGGTCGCCGCCATCGAGACCGGCTATGGCGCTGATATGTGGAAGAAGGTCACTGAGGCCTTTACCGCCCAGACCGGCATCAAGGTGGACCTGACCACCGACAAGAAGCTGGAGGACGTCATCGGCCCCTCCATGCAGGGCGGCGACTACCCCGACGTGGTCCATCTGGCCACCGGCCGTGAAGCTGCCCTGACCGAGCAGTTCATCAAGGGCAACCTGATCGCCGACATCACCGATGTGCTGAGCATGACCGTGCCCGGCGAGAGCAAGAAGGTGAGCGAGAAGATCGCCGGCGGCTTTACCGACACCTCCCTGACCAACCCCTACGGCGACGGCAAAACCTATCTGGCTCCCATGTTCTACAGCCCCTGCGGCCTGTTCTACAACGCCGGTTTCCTGAAGGAAAAGGGCTGGGACGTGCCCAAGACCTGGGACGAGATGTGGGCACTGGGCGACAAGGCTGCCGCTGAGGGCACCTACCTGTTCACCTACCCCACCACCGGCTACTTCGACGCCTTCTTCTATGCGCTGATGTACGCTGCCGGCGGCCCGGAGTTCTTCAACAAGGCTACCCACTACGAAGAAGGCATCTGGGACACCCCCGAGGCAAAGACCTGCTTTGATATCGTGGCAAAGCTGGCTTCCTACACCAACCCCATCACCCCCGCACAGGCCAACGATCAGGACTTTACCCAGAACCAGCAGCTGGTGCTGGACAACAAGGCCCTGTTCATGCCCAACGGCACCTGGATCGTGGGCGAGATGGCCGAAGCACCCCGTGCAGACGGCTTTGAGTGGGGCATGACCGCTCTGCCCGCTGTCAAGGCCGGCGGCGACAGCTACAGCTACACCTGGTTCGAGCAGGCATGGATCCCGGCTGGTGCCGAGCATCTGGATGCCGCCAAGCAGTTCGTGGCTTACCTGTACAGCGACGAGGCCTGCAAGCTGTTTGCCGAGAGCGGTGCCATCCAGCCTGTGCTGGGCATCGCCGATGATCTGGAAGGCGACAACAAGATGTTCTACTCCATCTACGACAACGGCGCAAAGGCCGCCATGGGCAACTTTGCAGCCTTCAGCGCCATCCCCGGCGTGGAAGTGCGCACCGTGTTCTTCGACCCTGTCAACTCTCTGGTGTCCGGCAGCATGACCGAGCAGCAGTGGATCGACGGCATCAAGTCCGCCAGCGACCAGATGCGCGCCAACATCATCGAGTAATTAAGCCCTGCCCAGCGGGGGCGGTTTTTACCGCCTCCGCTTTTTTGGGCTGTACAGTACCATCAAGAAAGGAGCGGTCAATCCCCTATGAGAACGGATAAAAGCCGCAAACGGTTCGTATTCCTCTGTGTGGCACCGGCTACCATCCTGTTTTTCCTCTTTATGATCCTGCCCACCCTCAACGTGTTCCGCATGAGTTTGTATGAGCGGGGTGCCTATTCTCCCAACGAGACCTTTGTGGGGCTTAAAAACTTCCAGCATCTGCTGCGGGACGCCCAGTTCATCCGCTCCATGCAGAATATGATCCTGCTGGTGGTAACGGTCACCCTGATCACCTTCGCCTTTGCACTGGTATTTGCCGCCATCCTCACCCGGGAGAAGATCAAAGGCCAGAACTTTTTCCGCATCATCTTCTACATCCCCAACATCCTGTCGGTGGTCGTCATCTCCGGCATCTTCTCTGCCATCTATAAGCCGGAAAACGGCATGCTGAACAGCATCATCGGCCTGTTCCGCAACATGAGCGACCCCATCCTGTGGAAGGGCGAAAAACTGGTCATCCCCTCCATCATCATTGCCATGGTGTGGCAGGCCATCGGCTACTACATGGTCATGTACATGGCCTCCATGTCTGCCGTGCCCATCAGCCTGTACGAGAGCGCCAATCTGGACGGTGCCGGGCGGCTGACCCAGTTCTTCCAGATCACCATCCCCCTCATCTGGACGAATATCCGCACCACCCTCACCTTCTTTATCATCTCCACCATCAACATGGCCTTCCTCTTCGTCAAGGCCATGACCAGCGGCGGGCCCAACGGCGCATCGGATGTGGCGCTGAGCTATATGTACAGCCAGAAAGACGCTGGCCTGTATGGTTACAGTATGGCCATCGGCGTGGTAATCTTCCTGTTCTCGTTTGCCCTGTCCGCCTGTGTCAACAAGGTCACCAACCGCGATACGCTGGAATTTTAAGGAGGGAAGAAGATGCAGAATACCACCGAAAAATCTTCCCGCTCTGCGGAAGGTCTGTACAAGTTTTTCATCTATTTTGTGCTGGTTCTGCTGGCCGTTACCATCATCGTGCCGGTGGCATGGGTGTTCATGGCCTCCATCAAGCAGAATGCAGAGTTCTACGGCAACCCCTGGGCACTGCCCGCCGGGTTCTACTGGCAGAACTTTGTCAACGCATGGAACGGCGCGAAAATGGGCGAATATATGCTCAACTCGGTCATCGTCACCGCGCTGGCGCTGGCGCTGCTGCTGGTCGTTGCCCTGCCCGCCGCCTACTGCCTGTCCCGCTTCCACTTCAAGGGGCGCAAGGTACTGAACACCCTGTTCATGGCGGGCCTGTTCATCAACGTGAACTACATCGTGGTGCCCATCTTCCTGATGCTGCGGGACAGCGATGTGTGGCTGAAAGACCATTTCGGCAGCGGCTTTCTGCTGAACAATCTGGTGGTGCTGGCGGTGGTATACGCCGCCACCGCGCTGCCCTTTACCATCTACCTGCTGTCGGGCTACTTTGCCACCCTGCCCCACGATTTTGAGGAGGCCGCCTATATCGACGGTGCAAGCTATTTTTCCACCATGACCCGCATCATCTTCCCCATGGCAAAGCCCTCCATCATCACCATTATCCTGTTCAACTTCCTGTCCTTCTGGAACGAGTATATCATCTCCATGACCCTGATGAGCTCCACCAAGGCACCCCGCACCCTGCCGGTAGGTCTTTTGAACCTGATGCAGGCGCAGCAGAGCGCCGCCCAGTACGGTACCATGTACGCAGGCCTTGTGCTGGTGATGCTGCCCACCCTGATTTTGTACATCTGCGTGCAGCGGCAGCTGACGCAGGGCATGACCGTGGGCGGCCTGAAAGGTTAAGGTGACAGACGATGAAAGCATATTGGAAAAACCATCCCGCCCTGCGCATGATCCTGATGCTGGTGCTGTTCGTACTGGCACTGGTGCTGGTGGTGTCCGGCTGGAAAATGACCGGGCAGCTGGCAGGGCTTGGCATCATGCTGGTGGGCGTAGCGCTGCTGCTGGCTGTGCTGGCGCTGTATAACGCCGCCTACGATTGACCCCCTACGATTCAAAGAGAGGCAAAAGGAGAGTTTCCCATGGACGAATTGAGAAAGACCGGGCGCGTGACCATTCCCACAGACTTGGACGTTGTGCCCGAAACACTGGAGATCTTAAAAAAGTGGGGTGCCGATGCCATCCGCGACTGCGACGGCACCGACTTTCCGCAGCAGCTCAAGGATGCGGACGCCAAGATCTACTCCACCTACTATACCACCCGCAAGGACAACGCATGGGCAAAGGCAAACCCGGACGAGGTACAGCAGTGCTACATCATGACCGGCTTTTACACCGCCCCCGGCGACACCGTGACCATCCCGCTGATGAAGGGCATCAGCCCGGAGCTGATGCAGGTGAACACCAACGACGACATCACCCGCTGGTGGGAGGTCATGGATCGAACCACCGGTCAGCCCGTGCCGCCGGAACAGTGGAGCTACGCCGACGGCAGTGTGACCGTACAGGCCGTACCGTTCCATGAGTATACCGTCAGTTTTCTGGCTTACCTCATCTGGGACCCGGTGCATATGTACAACGCTACCACCAACGGCTGGACGAATTTTGAGCACCAGATCACCTTTGACGTGCGTCAGCCCAAGACCCACAAGTATTCCATGGAGCGCCTGCGCAAGTTCATTGCAGAGCACCCCTATGTCAACGTCATCCGCTACACCACCTTCTTCCACCAGTTCACCCTGATCTTCGACGAGCTGAAGCGGGAGAAGTTCGTGGACTGGTATGGATACTCTGCTTCGGTCAGCCCTTATATCCTCAACCAGTTTGAGCAGGAAGTGGGCTACAAGTTCCGCCCGGAGTACATCATCGATCAGGGCTACTATAACAACCAGTACCGGGTGCCCAGCAAGGAATTCCGGGATTTTCAGGCCTTCCAGCGCCGCGAGGTGGCAAAGCTTGCCAAGGAGATGGTGGACATCACCCACGCGTGCGGGTGCGAAGCCATGATGTTCCTCGGCGATCACTGGATCGGCACCGAACCTTTCATGCCGGAGTTCAAGACCATCGGACTGGATGCCGTAGTGGGCAGCGTGGGCAACGGCTCCACCCTGCGCCTGATCTCTGACATTGAGGGCGTGAAGTACACCGAGGGCCGTTTCCTGCCGTACTTCTTCCCCGACACCTTCCACGAGGGCGGCGACCCGGTGCGGGAAGCCAAGGAAAACTGGGTTACAGCCCGCCGCGCTATCCTGCGCAAGCCCATCGACCGCATCGGCTATGGCGGCTATCTGAAACTGGCCTTGCAGTTCCCGGAGTTCGTGGACTACGTGGAGAGCGTCTGCAACGAGTTCCGCGAACTGTACGAGAACATCAAGGGCACCACACCCTACTGTGTCAAGCGAGTGGCCGTGCTGAACTGTTGGGGCAAAATGCGGGCTTGGGGCTGTCACATGGTGCATCACGCCCTCTATTACAAGCAGAACTATAGCTATGCCGGTGTCATTGAGATGCTGTCCGGTGCGCCCTTTGATGTGAAGTTTATCAGCTTTGAGGATATCAAGAACGACCCGCATCTGCTGGATTCGTTGGATGTCATTATCAATGTCGGCGATGCCGACACCGCACACACCGGCGGCATCTGGTGGGAAGACCCGGAGATCTCCTCCGCTATCCGCAAGTTCGTCTGGAACGGCGGCGGCTTTATCGGCGTGGGCGAGCCTTCCGGTCACCCGTATCAGGGGCACATTTTCCAACTTGCCAGCGTGCTGGGCGTGGAGGAGGAAAACGGCTTCACCCTCAACTACGACAAGTACAACTGGGAGGAGCACCCGGACCATTTCATTCTGCAGGATGCCGACCAACCCGTGGACTTTGGCGAGGGCAAAAAGAACATCTACGCCCTTGAGGGCACCGAGGTGCTGGTGCAGCGGAACAAGGAAGTACAGATGGCCGCCCACGACTTCGGCAAGGGGCGCGCCGTGTACATCAGCGGTGTGCCTTACAGTTTTGCCAACAGCCGCACCCTTTACCGCGCTATCCTGTGGAGTGCCCACAGCGAGGAGGAACTGCATACATGGTTCAGCTCCAATTATAATGTAGAAGTTCACGCCTACGTCAAGAACGGCAAGTATTGTGTGGTGAACAACACGTACGAGCCGCAGGATACCACCGTTTACACCACCGGCGGCAGCAGCTTTGCGCTGCATCTGGACGCCAACGAGATCAAGTGGTATGAGATCTAAGTTCTCCTTTTCATAAACGAACACAACGGGCAGCTCTGTTACCAGAGCCGCCCGTTGTGTTTGCTGTATCTGCCGATAACTCAACCTGTGTCAATCGAACGCTGCAATGGAGATGGCTGGAAACGCAGAAATTCAGTAATGCGAGCGTAATAGACCTGCAGAAAAAAGAAACTGCCCGTGCGAGTATGCGTAAGATGGTGAAACACTTACTGAAAAAATTTAAGTATCCACCGGTGGAATATGATAAAATTTGTATACTTCAATACATTAAAGAAAGTTTGGAAGACCATTCAAAGAAATGCTCCAAACAAAAGCGGAATACAGTTATTTTGGCCTAGCAACGCTGCTTATATAGAGTGAAGCACTACTTATAAATAGTGGTGTCAGGAATTGAGATTTTGTGATACCAAAAAAGACACCCTCGCTTTTGATAGGAATCTCATGCAGGGATGTCCTTATCTCAACGCGAAGGTGTCTTAATAACGAGGGTCAGATGCCACGGAACGTAAAGGTGAACTCCACAGGCTTGGTCACATCAGGAATATACTCCGGGTGGACATTGGCACCCCAGCTGTCATCACCGCCGACGCCCATCTGCTCACCGATGGCACGAATCACCGTGTAATGGACCGGGGGCAGCTCGTAGGGATGCTTGGCACTCTCCATTTCATGGGGAGTGTAGGGCAGCGCAGAGAAGAACATGGGCTTTGCGGCATCTGCGGTAAACAGCAGCCCGCGACCCTTGCGGTCCACTACCTTTGCCCAGCGCACAGCGGTCTTTGCACCGCACTCCTGCGGCACAAGGTACTGTGCCATGTTGTCTGCGACCTTGTTCTGGTAAATGCCCAGCTTTGCACCATGCTGACGATCCCAGTAGGTCTCCGCAGGGCCGTTTCCGTACCACTCCACCGTGTCGTAGTCAGCGTCGATCTTGAACAGTACGCCGAACTCCGGCATTGCTGCAAGTCCTTCCACCGGGTCATAGTGCAGGGTGGTCTGGATGCGGCCATCACCGAACACACGGTACTGCAGGCTGCACTCTGCTGCGGGGCTGGTCTGGAGGTTATAGAGATAGGTCACGACCACGCTGTCGGCTTCCACCTCGCAGGTGGGGTTCTGGAGGATGGTGCCGCCATGAACAGACGGGATCTCCTTGCCGATGCCCTTGGCGGTAGCGTACAGGCTTGCCAGCTTCCACTGACCGCGAACGCCGCCCATGTTGTTGCCGCAGTCGTTGTCGGTGGGAGCGCGCCAGAAGTTGGGCCGGGGAATCTCCTGAATCATCTCCTTGCCAGCATAGCGGTAGGAAGTCAGACCGCCGTTCAGATCGGAGAACAAAACATCGAAATTCTCACCCCGGACACCGATGTTGTGTGTACCGTGCGTAACGGTAAATGGCGTGACCTTCTTGCTGGGAATGGAACGAACCACAGCGATCACACCCTGTCCAAAGGCGACTTCATGGCCCTTCTTTGCCCAGCTGGTGTCCTCCTTCAAACGGAAGCTGATGGTCACTGCATATTCACCGGGGAGCGCAGGAACCATAAACGGCAGCGGGAAGCTGGAACGCTCTTCGGGAGCAACATCAATATTGGTCAGTTCCTGCTGCTGATACAGCTTTCCATCACGATGCAGCAGTGCAACGCAGTCGAAAGCATCCGTAGAGGTGAACAGGTTCTTGTTCCAGACTTCAAAGCCAGAGTTGTCGATGGAAATGGCGATGTTCTGATAGCAGAACTTGACCTCCTGCATCTTGGGAGAAGGAGCACGGTCACCACCGTAGGCAATGCCGTTTCCGCTGAAATTATAGTCGGTAGGACGCTCACCGAAGTCGCCGCCGTAGGCTTGGAACCACTTGCCGTAGCGGTCTTTTTTCCAGATGGACTGGTCGATGTAATCCCAGATGAAGCCGCCCTGATAGCCGCAGTCCTTCTGGTCGGCAAGTTCCGTGTACTTGTGCAAAGCACCGTTGGAGTTGCCCATAGCATGAGAATATTCGCACTCGATATAAGGCCGCTTATCGCCCTGTGCCAGATACTCTTTAATGTCCTTGACCGTGCTGTACATATGGCTCTCGATATCGGTGGTTTCGAGGAAGCGGGGATCATTGACCACACCTTCGTAATGCACCAGACGGGTGTCATCAAAGCGGCGGACCATCTCTGCCATCTGGAGCAGGGTCTCACCGCCAAACGATTCGTTGCCCAGAGACCAGATCAGAACAGCAGGATGGTTTTTGTCACGCTGGTAAGTGGAATTCATGCGGTCAAACAAGACAGCTTTCCACTCCGGCTTATCATTGGGCAAAACGCCCTCGATGCCGCGAATGCCCGCCTGATGGATGTCCCATGTGCCATGGGATTCCAGATTGTTCTCTGCGATCAGATACAGACCATACTCGTCGCACAGGTCGTACAGTGCATCCTGATTCTGGTAATGGCTGGTACGGATGGCATTGATGTTGTTCTGCTTCATGGTGATGATGTCCCGAAGCAGTTCCTCATGGGTGTGTACGCCCACAGCACGACCCGTAATGGAGCTGAACTCATGACGGTTGGCACCCTTGAACACGATGCGCTTGCCGTTGAGCAGCATCCGATTGTTCTTCAGCTCGAACTTGCGGAAACCGACTTTCTGCCCGGTCACCTCTACCAGATGGCCTGCATCGTCCAGCAGCTCGATTTCCAGTTCATACAGAGCCGGGTCCTCTGCACTCCACAGGTGGGGGTTCTCCACCGCATGGCTGAACAGAACAGAGCCGCCGTTCAGTGCGATTTTTTCGGAGAACACTTCCAGTTCACTGCGGCGCAGGGTCAGACGGGCTGCGCCCTTACCCTCCACCTGCAATGCAACTTCCAGCGTGGAATGAGTAAAATCATCCCCGGCAAACAGCGTTTTGACGGATACATCTTCCAGATGCACGGTGGGGATGGCGTACAGCCACACGCTGCGGAAGATGCCGGAGAAGCGGAAGAAGTCCTGATCTTCGCACCAGCTGGAGGAAGTCCACTTGAACACCTGCACAGCAAGTTTGTTCACGCCCGGCTGGAGATAGGGAGTCAGATCGAATGCGTGTGCGGAGAAGCTGTCCTCGGTGTAACCCACATAAGACCCGTTCAGCCAAAGAGCCATGCCGCTTTCCACACCCTCGAACTCGATGTGGACGGGCTTGCCCTGCATGGATTCCGGCAGCTCGAAGTATTTTACATAGCTTGCCACCGGATTGAACCGCTGCGGGATCTCGCCCGGCTGTACTTCTTCACGGCCATCCCACGGATACTGAACATTCGCGTACTGGGGAATGTCGTAGCCCTCCATCTGGATGTGTGCCGGAACATGAATGTCATCCCAGCCGCTGCAATCGTAATCTGTCTTTTCAAAGCCGGGGATGGCACTGGTGTAGTTCTTTGCGTAGGCGAATTTCCAGATACCGTCCAGCTTCAGCGCCAAAGAAGAGGAGCCTGTCCGATATTCTTCGCGGGAAGCGTAAGTACGGAAACTTGCATGAGCATTCAGCACGTTTTCCTTGAAAAAGGTGGGGTCTTTTACTTTTGCAAAATCAAATGCAGCCATAGTATTTCCTCATTTACCTTTTATAATTTTATAATATTTCTCCAGCCTCCCCGGAGGAATCGCTGGATTCCTCCGGGGAACAGCAGATGAAGGAGAAATGATAATGGCTTGTTATCAGACTGCTGCACGCAGTTTTTCATTTGCTTCTTCGACCTTCATACGAGAGAGAATGAAGGTGATGATGGCATCCAGAGCAAACGGAATCACCAGATACATGATCTTCAGCATCGAGATGCAGGATTCGGGCTGGACAGCCAGCGCACTATCGAAATGGCTTGCAGCCAGCAGCCAGCCGGTGATGGCAGTACCCAGACCGCCGCCCAGCTTCACACCGAGAGAAGTGCAGGAGTACATCGTGCCATCCACGCGCTTATGCTTCGTCAGCCAAGTATATTCAGAGCAAGCAGCAATCGCAGCGTTCATATCGCCCTGCCAAGGACCCTGACCAAGAGCTGCGATTGCAGTAAAGAGCAGCATCAAGGTCACATTGCCGCTGCCCATGTAACCAGCTACAGCAACCAGTGCACGAGAAATCGTTGCCAGAGTATAGCTCATTACATTCAGCTTATACATTCCATTCCACTTTGCAACCAAGGTCGGGGTGAACACCAGTGCGATGATCAGAGGAATGTTGATTGCCCAAGAGAATACACCGAACAGATTCTGGTTGCCAAGGATGTAGGTTGCATAGTAGGTGCCCATGCTGATCATGGCACCGTAGATCTGCTGCAAAATGTAGGTGACGCAAATCATCATATAATATTTGTTACCAGCAAGCAGCTTTGCAGCCTGAACCAGATTGTACTTTTCGTCCTGCTCGATTTCCTTTTTGTCGGTGGTATCCACCAATTCGCCTTCCGGCAGTTCCTTCACGGAGAAAACGGAGAGGGTGTTGACAAGCAGACCGATGATGGCGTAGATGATTGCAACAGTGCGCCAACCGGCAGCACCACCGCCCAATGCCGTAACAGCACCCAGCGTGATGGACTGGATGAGCAGGCTGGTGGCAAAGGCGAACATGAAACGCCAAGAACCCATCTCGACCTGTTCGGCACTGTTCTTCGTGATGAGAGCAGTCAGTGCAGAGTAAGCAATGTTGTTGGCAGTGTAGAATACAGCGTTCAGCAGAGTATATGCGATCAGGAACCATGCGTACTGTGCAAACTGTCCCAGATTGGTCGGGATGGCGAAAATTGCCACCAGCGTAATGGCACAGCCAATGTAGCCGTACAGCATCCAAGGACGGGCTTTGCCCATCTTAGAATGCGTTTTGTCAATCAAAGAACCAAAGAAAATGTCCGTCACACCGTCCAGCAGTTTGGAAACTGCAATCAGAGTGCCGACAATACCGGGGTTCAGGCCAACGGTGTTGGTCAGATAGATCATGACGAAGGAGGACAGGAATGCATACACCACGTTGCCTGCAATATCGCCTGAACCATAGCCGACTTTATTATACCACTTTAGATAACGTTTCTCAGTCATTGTGCTTTCTCCCATCTTGCTTGTTTTGTGTGGGCGCGACCAATCTGCTGCGCACTTCAGACTGGAATTCTCATTACGCAAGTTGCCCAAATCTCTTGCGTTTCGTCTGAAAATATTATAGAATCTAATGGAACGAAAAGATATAGACAAGATGGAACAAAATATGCACAAAATCAAAGAGTTTGTAATTTTTTGATAGAACATTTCCCAAATCACTGTAAAATCTCTGAAGATGAGGAGGACGCAGGGATGTATTTCAACTCAGGATATTTGAACAACTCCCGTTTGGATTTCAAAGACTACTCAAAGCCGCTGGTCGTAGGCAGTTGCGGCACTTATCGCTTGAAAAAACGCCCTAAGCTACCTACTTTTTGGGCAAAGGGTCGCAGAGACTATCAAATCCTCTATGTGGCATCTGGTAAAGCACACTTCTGGTTCGATGGTGTTGAGGAAGTGGTGACTTCTGGACACATGGTGCTTTATCAGCCGAAAGAAATCCAGAAGTATGTCTACTATGTAGAAGATCATCCAGAGGTGTTCTGGATTCACTTTACAGGATATGATGTCAAAAACATCCTGAACTATCACGGAATACCCTTGGACAAGCACGTTTTTTACAGCGGCACACTGCCGGATTACAAAATGCTGTTCCGAAAGATCATCCGGGAACTGCAACAATGTGAATATGGCTATGAAGACTATATTGCTTCTCTCTTCAACATCATTCTGCTTTTAGTAAGCAGGCAACAGCAGGAAAGCGAGAAAACAACTACAAGCATCCCCGAAGAAATCGAAGCCGCCGTTGCCTACTTTAACGAGAATTATAATACAAAGGTCAGTGTGGACGATTACGCAGAATCGCTGCATATCAGTACGAACTGGTTTATCCGTAATTTTAAGCTGTACATGAAAATAAGCCCTGCACAATACATCCTGTCCCTTCGGATGGTAAATGCACAAAGCTTATTGGAGAACACCGAATACAATATTGGAGAAATTGCAGAGATCGTAGGGTATGATAACCCACTCTATTTTAGCCGGGTATTCAAGAAAGAGTATGGTGTCAGTCCGGCACAGTACCGAAAGAATCTGGAAGAATCTACTGAAAAATGAGAAAGATTCCTTATAAATAAGGAGAGTAGAACCGTGCCGGTAAAAAATGCGATCCACAGCCAACAAGTCTACGACCCAACGGATGAATCCATCATGGCAGAGCAGGAACTTTGCATGGAGCGGCTGTATGCTTATTGAAAAAATGGTATCTACCATTTTTTACTTTAGGGAGCAGTGTCAGTTCTTCTAGCCTCATACTGGATAATGCAATGCTCCTATGAAGAGCCTCATACAATCGGTTGGCTCAATGCAAATATGTCCTCCTTTGTGGAGTTCATCAACACGCTGTCATAAGCACGGAGTTCCCCTGCGAACCAAACATTCCGATATAAAAAGGACGCTGCCGCCTCTGGGTGAGAGGTTGCAGCGTCCTTTTGACATCAGAGGGCGAATGATCTGTCAGACTAAACGGCTCCCAACGAATGCGATGCTTTTAGCTTGCGTCTTTCTGTTCGTCAAGAATGCGCCAGCCGTCCATCAGGTCTGAATTTTCCATAATAAAGGTGTGGGCAGTATCCTGTCCCCACGAGTTGTCGTATTTCAGCATCAGATAATCGCTCAACTCGGTTCGATTTTTGAACTTCAACAAGCGATACGGCTCCTGAAAAGCGACCTTTTCAACGAAATATACTGCATCCGATGTGGGAAGCATAACGCCGACATGACCGATCATAAGAGAATTGTCCGTTTCAGAGAATTGGTCGTGCAGGACTACGGAGACAAGACGAATCTTATCATCTTCCGCGAAAGAGAGGTCGCGTTTCTTCCATTCCTGCTGAATCGTTTTCAAATGGGTAGGAATATCAGTCGTATTGGTGGTTTTAACCGGAGCGAACAGTGCATCAAACTTTTGCCGTTCATCGCCGCAAAGGGATTCTGGGTCAGAATCCAGTGTTTCATAGTCCATAAACAGGGTGTCCTCGGCTGAGTCAAGGTCTGCCTTGCCCGTGACGGTGATAAAATCACCGAACAGCCCACAAGCGGTAATCCGACAGTTCCAGCCGGGGAAGGTGCCATATTTTTCCGTCCATGCGTCCTGCATGGAGTAAGGATCGTATTTCAGATCCGAAGGCTTGGAATTTTCAAACCCTGTGGTGAGCCATGCCGGGTCCACAGCATTGTTGAACTTTTGCACATGATCAAAGAAGGTCTGTATCCGTAGGTCGGATACGCCGGCATCCTGCAAAAGCTTGGAAAGAAGAGCTTGTGTATCCGAATCTGCCAAATTGGAGTATTCAATTTGCTGAAGGACGGGCTGAGAAGTTTTTTGAGTGCAGCCTCCTGCCAGAAGCGCACCGCAAAAAAGTGCAGCGGTGCAGACAAGAAAAGTTCGACGTTTCAAAAATGGTCACCTCGTTGTGTTTTTTGGGAAATTTCTTTGAGTGCCGGAGTCTCCACCATAGGCGAAGAGAGCAATGGTGGAGGTCTCGTAACGAATGGTATCACAGATAAACAAAGAAAATCAATGACTTCTGTCGTATTTGACCATATATATTGTTGCAGTATCCATATCCCATACGGCTAACGCCCATTTGGGGAAAGACAATGCGGCAGTTTTCTGAACGATTTTCTTCATGTCGGACACAACAGGAGTATACCCAAGTTGGAATAAGAATTTTCCGCTTTTTCCGAATGGAAGGTTCAATTCGCTTTCCAGATAGACGGAGGATACCAACTTGCGAAGCGCGGCACGGCAATCCCATAGATTCCCCCATGCTGCAATGGAAGCTTGAAGAAAAGCCTCGCCCACACTATAATAGGCCGTAATCTTGATGTGCGTGAGGCTTTCCTCTGTATAAGATTTGTAGAGCCAGGAAGATCCATATGGCATCTTTTCCAGACCGATTTCACAGCGATAATGCTGCTCTTCTGAGATGTGTTTCTTCTTTTTCATACATTCTTTCGCTTGTATAATGCCGGGCAGATGTTCTTCGGCGGGGCTTCTTCCAAGAAAAATCACTCGTGAAGATTGAAACGGGAGTTTTACGGTACGCAGTGCCAGCAAGCAGGCTTTTTCTTTGCCGGGATTTATGCTATACTTATTAAATCAAATCAATGGGCAGGAGGAACCAGCGTGGAGGATTACCGCACCATCCGGGGCACGGCCACCGGCGAATATGAGGAAAAGAAGAGCCGCTTTATTGCGCAGCTTTCCTTTGCGGACAGCGAGGAAAAGGCGGTGGCCTTTTTGGAGCAGGTGCGGGCAGCCAACCGCACGGCCCGGCACAATGTCTATGCCTACCGCCTGCGGGAGGGCAACCGGGAGCGCTACTCCGATGACGGTGAACCGGCCAAGACGGCGGGAACTCCGGCACTGGAAGTGCTGCAGCACAGCGGATTGACTGACCTCATCGTGGTCGTCACCCGGTACTTTGGCGGCGTGCTGCTGGGCACCGGCGGCCTGGTGCGGGCCTATACCACCGCCACCGCCCGCGCGCTGGAAGCCGCCGAGGTGGTCACGGTGCGCAGTGTGGTGGAGTTGGAAGTAACCGTGGATTACTCACTCTACGAGCGGGCGGCGCTGCTCATCCAGGCGGCGGGGGCAAAGCTTGCAGACCCTCAGTTCACCGACCGTGTCACCCTGCGCTGGCAGATGCCTGAGGGTACGGAGCCGCCCTTGCTGGAGCAGCTCCGGGAGTTGACCCGGGGTGGCGCACAGGTGAGTGTATCGCAGCCGTTCTACGCTCCATTCTGACCTGAAAGCTGACTGCCTGCCGTTATGACACAGGCTTCCCTGCGGGAAAGTCTGGCGAGTGGCAGCAAGATCGAGAAATTTTATTCGTTCCAAGACAAAAACTTTCCCCCTTCGACAGGGCGGGTGTGCTATACTTGCCGCAGACGCGGCATGGGGATCGGCTGCGCCGTGCGAGAGGAGGGGGAGAAAACAGAAAGTGAGGGTTCCTGATGGATGTACGACAGCGCACCGAAGAGATCGAGCGGCTGACCTTGGCCCCCTGGGCAACATTCAGCGATGCCAGCCGGGGCAGGGTGAGACCCGAAGAGCAGGACCCTATCCGTCCGGTGTTCCAGCGGGACCGGGACCGGATCATCCACTGCAAGGCGTTCCGGCGGCTCAAGCAGAAAACGCAGGTATTTCTCTCACCGGAGGGCGACCTCTACCGCACCCGGCTCACCCACACGCTGGAGGTAGCGCAGATCGCCCGAACCATCGCCCGCGCCCTGCGTCTCAACGAGGATCTGACCGAGGCCATCAGCCTGGCCCATGACCTGGGGCACACGCCCTTTGGCCACGCAGGGGAGAGCGCACTGGACAAGCTCTGCCCGGAGGGATTCCGGCATTATATGCAGAGCCTGCGGGTGGTGGACAAGCTGGAAAAGGACGGCAGGGGCCTGAACCTGACCTGGGAGGTGCGCAACGGCATCGTGACCCATACCAAGGGCACCTGGGCGGCTACCCCGGAGGGACGCATCGTCCGCATGGCGGATCAGATCGCTTTTGTGAACCACGATATCGAGGATGCCGTGCGTGCCGGTGTGCTGGACCCGGCCACTCTGCCCAGAGAATGCACCGCCGTGCTGGGTGAGACGAAGTCTCAGCGCATCACCACCATGATCAACAGCATCCTGCGCAGCAGCGAGGGGGATGTGCAGGTGGGCGCGGAGGAAAACGAAGCCTTCCTGGCCCTCAAGGATTTCATGTACCGCACCGTCTATGTGGATCGCAGCGCCAAAAAGGAAGAACAGAAGGTGGAAAAGGTGCTCACCGAGCTGTACGAGTATTACCTGACCCACATCGAACAGATGTCCAACTTCTACCTGCAGCTGGCCTATCAGGAAGGACGCGACCGCGCAGTGACGGACTATATCAGCGGCATGAGCGATGAATTTGCCATCCGTACCTTTGAGGATGTCTTTGTGCCCCGCAAGTGGCATGTGTTATAAAAGGAGCATCGGAATACCAAAATGATCCCACACGAATATATTGAGGAACTGACCCGCCGCACCGATATCGTGGATGTGGTGGGCAACTATGTCCAGCTCAAGCGGAAGGGGCGGCTGTATGGCGGCCTGTGCCCCTTCCACAGCGAAAAGACCCCCTCGTTCTACGTCTACCCGGACACCCAGAGCTTTTACTGCTTTGGCTGCGGTGTGGGCGGCGATGTCATCCACTTCGTCCGCCGCATCAACAGCATCGACTACACCGAGGCGGTCAAGATGCTGGCTGCCCGCGCGGGAATGCCGGAGCCGCAGGAGGACGACAAGACGGGCCGCCTGCGCAGCCGCATCCTTTCCATGAACAAGGAAGCCGCACGGTACTTCCACGCCTGCCTGAATTCCACGGTCGAGGAAGCCCGGCAGGCCCGGGCCTACTGGCGGCGGCGCGGCCTGGACGACAAGACCATCGTCCGGTTCGGGCTGGGCTATGCACCGGATGACGGGCAGGGGCTGTACCAGTATCTGCGCGATAAGGGGTACAACCAGCAGGAGCTGGATGCCAGCGGCCTGTTCAAGCGCAGCCAGTCGGGCCGGATCTACTGCCTGTTCTGGAAGCGGGTGATGACCCCCATCTTTGACCTGCGGGGCAACATCATTGCCTTTGGCGGGCGTGTGCTGGACGATTCCAAACCCAAGTATGTCAACAGCCCCGAGACACTGGTCTACCACAAGTCGGATACCGTGTTCGCACTGCAGATCGCTAAGAAGAGCGCTTCCCGGCGGTTCGTTCTCTGCGAGGGTTACATGGACGTTATTTCCATGCATCAGGCGGGGATCGACACGGCGGTCTGCGCCTGCGGCACGGCCCTGACCCCGGATCAGGTAAAGCTCATCAGCCAGTACGCGGAGGAAGTCATCCTGAGCTACGACTCGGATGAGGCCGGTCAGAAGGCCACCCTGCGCTCGCTGGAACTGTTCCGCAACAGCCCGGTCAAGGTGGGCGTGCTGCAGATCCCGGGTGCAAAAGATCCGGATGAGTACATCAAAAAGTATGGCTCCGAGCGGTTCAAGGCACTGCTGGACGGCGTGGGCAACGCGCTGGACTTCCGGCTGGGGCGGCTCAAGAACAAATACGACCTCAAGCAGGATGCCCAGCGGCTGGAATATGTCAAGGAAGCCGTGAATATGCTGGCGGAGCGCTCCAACCCCACCGAGCAGGAGGTCTACGCCGGGCGGCTGGCTGAGGAGACGAACATCTCCAAGAACGCCATTATGACCCAGCTTGCCGATGCAGTAAAGCGCTCCAACAGCAAACGCCGGTGGGCGCAGAATCAGGCACGGCTGCAGTCCGGTGAGATGCACCAGATCAGCGTGCCTTACAGTGCGGGCGGCTCTCAGGCGCTGGGGGTTGCCTCGGCAGAACAGCGGCTGCTGGCCGCCATGCTCCGGGAGCCAAGCTATATCCCGCAGGTGCGGGCCCAGCTCAGCCCGGAAAAGTTCGTTCTGCCCCAGCAGAAGGAGCTGTACGAAGCGTTTCTGCAGTGCCAGGAGCAGGGAATCGAGATCAGCCTTTCCACTCTGCGCCCCTTTGTGAGCGAAGAGGCGCTGAATGAGTTGAGCCGCCTTGCGGCACAATACAGCGATGTGAACTGTACGCCGGACGATATCCGGCTCTATCTGGACCGCATTGCCCGGGGCACCCCCGTGGCAGGCAAGGCGGCCGAAATGTCCAATGATGATTTGATACGGTATCTCCAGTCGATGCGAGAAAAGAAGCAGGGCACAGACCCTGCGGACGACTGACCGTTCCTCTTCTCCGGCTGGAGCTGGAAGGAGAAAGAATCATGCGGAAATTGTCGCAGACGGAAGAACTTGCAAAGATTTTGGCGAGCCGTGCCCGGCACCACCTTCTGACGCCGGAGCAGGTCAGCCGCGCCATGGAAGAGCAGGAGTACGATGTCGCCGGGCTGGACGCGCTGTATGAGGCGCTGGAGGCCCGCGGCATCCGGGTGGAGGAAGAGGACGCCGACCTCCCGCTGCTGGACGATGCCCAGATCGGCCGACTGGAACATGAGCTTTCTGCCGAGGGCGTGGCGCTGGACGACCCGGTGAAAGCCTATCTGAAGGAGATCGGGCAGGTGCCGCTCCTCTCGGCAGAAGAGGAACAGACTCTGGCCCGTGCTGCCAGAGCAGGGGATGCGGACGCCCGCCGACGCCTCAGCGAGGCGAATCTGCGGCTGGTGGTCTCGGTGGCCAAGCGCTACGCGGGCAGGGGGCTGCCCTTCCTCGACCTCATCCAGGAGGGCAACCTCGGCCTGATGAAGGCGGCGGAAAAATTTGAGCCGGACAAAGGCTTCAAGTTCTCCACCTATGCAACGTGGTGGATCCGCCAGGCCATCACCCGTGCCATGGCTGATCAGGCCCGCACCATTCGTGTGCCTGTGCATATGGTGGAAGTCATCAACAAGCTGTCCCGCGTGCAGCGCCAGATGCTTCAGGACCTCGGCCGCGAACCTACGCCGGACGAACTGGCCCGCGAGCTCGACATGCCGGTCGAGAAGGTGCAGGAAGTGCAGAAGTACGGGCGTGAGCCGATTTCCCTGCACACGCCGCTGGGCGAGGATGGCGATTCCGAGTTCGGTGATCTGATCGAAGACACCGACGCCATTGCACCGTCCGATGCCGTCGCCTTCTCGCTGTTGCAGGAGCAGTTCAAGCAGGTGCTTGAAACGCTGTCTCCGCGTGAAGCTGGCGTCATCAAGATGCGCTACGGTTTGGAGGACGGCCAGCCGAAGACGCTGGATGATATCGGACGTGTGTATGGCGTGACGCGCGAACGTATCCGCCAAATCGAATCGAAGACCATGTCCAAGCTGCGCCATCCGTCCCGTTCGCAGACGCTGCGCGACTTCCTGGACCAGTGATAGTAATCAGACGCGAGTAAATGAAGTCGAGAAACCGGCATGAACGCAGGGTTTCTCGACTTCATGTCTTGTAAGGCGACAATTGAAAGGGAACATGGCTAAGGATAATTACGGTGCTGAGAGTCTTACCGTGCTCGAAGGCTTGGATGCGGTGCGCAAACGTCCGGGCATGTACATCGGCACGACCGACAGCCAGGGCCTGATGCACTGCCTGTGGGAGATCATCGACAATGCCGTCGATGAGGCTCTTGCGGGAGCCTGCAACCACATCATCGTGACCTTGCATGACGATGGTTCCGTTGAAGTGGCGGACAATGGCCGAGGCATTCCGGTGGACGTGGAGCCGAAAACCAAGCTCACCGGCGTGGAAGTGGTGCTGACCAAGCTGCATGCCGGCGCCAAATTCGGCAATTCCTCGTATGGCGCTTCCGGCGGTCTGCATGGTGTCGGCTCATCCGTTGTGAACGCATTGAGCTCCCGTCTCGACGTGGAAGTGGATCGTGACGGCAAAACCCACCACATGGCTTTCCATCAGGGCCACCCCGGAGTGTATTCCGACGTTGATCCGGAACACCCGTCTCCCGATTCGTCATTCAAGAAGACGCGCAAGAATCGTCCCACCGAACTTGAGATCATCGGCAAAGTCAGTCCGAAGACCACGGGTACCCGCATCCGCTATTGGGCGGATCCGGAGATTTTCAACGACACCGCTGAATTCAGCTATGACCAGCTCATCGACCGTGTACGGCAGACCAGTTTCCTGGTGCCAGGGCTGAAAATCACCGTCATCGACGAGAACATTCCCGAAACCGGCGACGAGTCCATTGACGAAATGCTGGAAGTCGATGACAATGTCATCGAACAGGTGACGGAAGAGAACACGTCCGCTGAAACGGATGATATCGGAACCTCTGCCGACATACTGCAGGAGGATTCAGCCGAAGCTGATGAATCAGCCGAATCGCAAGAAAACGATGCTGCCACGCAATCGCAGGAAACCGTTTCCCAACCCGTGCAGCCGAAATATCCGCATGCGCGCGTCGAAGAATTCTGCCATACCGGAGGCGTGAAGGATTTCGTCGACTTCCTGTCCAAAGGCGAAGCGGTCTCCGATATTTGGCGCATCGCCGGCGAGGACACGTATGTTGAAGAAACGCAGGCGGTCGGAGACGATGGTGAACTGCATGCGCAGAAGGTGACGCGTGATTGCGCAGTCGATATCGCCATGCGATGGACCAACGGCTACGACACCACCATGCGCAGCTTCGTCAACGTGGTGGAGACGCCCGGCGGCGGCATGCACGTGGACGGCTTCCTCCAAGGCATCACCAAGCAGGTGCGCAAGGCCATCGAGGACAACGCGCGCAAACTCAAGGTGAATCTCAAGGATTCCCATATGAAGGTGGAACGTGACGACATTCTCGCCGGTCTGGTGGCCGTCGTCACCGTCCGCATCGCCGAACCGCAGTTCCAAGGCCAGACCAAGGACGTGCTCGGCACCGCGCAAGTCAAGCCGATCGTCTCCAGAATGACCGATAAGCAGTTCGGTGAGATGATTACCGGCTCCAAACGCGGTTACAAGGAACAGTCCGGCCGCGTGCTGGAGAAAATCGTCGGCGAAATGCATGCCCGCGTGCAGGCGCGCAAGACCAAGGAAGTCACACGCCGTAAGAACGCGCTTGAATCCGCGTCCATGCCGCCGAAACTGTCCGACTGCCAGCCCGGCAATGACGATGTGGCCGAACTGTTCATCGTCGAGGGTGATTCCGCATTGGGCACAGCCAAGGCCGCCCGT
>OKUU01000197.1_pt1 | contig 24717 bp, 27 predicted proteins | sample 1606561 | NCBI WGS metagenome assembly OKUU01 (sample SAMEA3882506, study PRJEB24775) | human gut metagenome | biome: human-associated habitat; feature: intestine environment; material: feces | place: Netherlands | collected 2009/2010
CAATGATGCGCTCGCCAGCGAAGTCGTGCGCCACGCCAAAAAATGTCAGGCGTGCCTCGACCTCGCCCGGAATCACCTGTGGTTCGAGCCCCAACTCGCGCAGGCCATCCAGCAGCAACGCGGCATTGGACGCATCGCGCGCGGCACTCGTGCACGTGGTGCAGACGCACACGGCCCCAAAGGCGCGCGCCTCGTTCACAAACGTACGGCACGCAGCGAGCACGCGCTCGACCGCCGCCTCGCAGAAGCGCCCCGTCGCGTCCACGCCCTCGCCCAGGTCGGTAATCTCGGTATGCTTGGACGATTCCACGATTGCCCCGGCCTCGACCTGCGCCAGCACCAGTCGCGACGACACCGTCCCCAGGTCGATCGCGGCTACCTTATAGCGTTTGCAATTTGTCATTGCGGGCTCCCCTCCGGGCGCTATTTGCCGTTGGACACGACCGTCTGGCCCTCGACGCCGTTAAACCCAAACAGCATGTCGAGCGCCTGGATATACCACGGCGCGTCCTTGCCGACTTCTCCGATTTCCTTGGCCACTTCGCTGGCCTTCTTGGCGTTTGATGACTTTTTGCTCGACGACGAGTCCGAATCGTCGTCCAAGCCTAGCACGTCAATCTTCTTCTCGCCGGGCATCACCAGGCCCAGGTCCTCGGACGCCGCGTCCTTGATACCCTCCTCCGAGAGCAGCTTGTCGACGCTTTTTTGCAGCTCATCATTGTATTGCTGGCGAATCTCGACCTGCTTGGCCAAGATATCGCTCGAACGCTTTGCCACGTACAGATCGCGCACGGGAAAATACAGGCTCACGAGCACCAGCGCCACCACGATACCGATAAACAGCGGACGCAGAGAGCCATGCGTAAAGTCATAGATCGCCTTGACCACCGCGTTGTCGTTGGCGTAGCGCATAAAGTCCGAGCCCGAAAAACGGTTCGAGGGCCTGCTCGATTTGTCGTGTGCCTGAGTCGAGGGACGCGACGCATGCGACGAACGTGCCGGGCGCACCGGTCCATCTGTCGAAGTATTCGATTGAGCATTGGGGCGCGAGGTACTTGTCGGGCGCTGCGTGGAGCGGTCGACGCCGGCGTAGGCGGACCCACCGAGCTGCACCGTGCGCGCACGGCGAGGCGACGGCTCGCGCGAACCGGCGGAATAGTACCTGTTGTCGTAAATCTGATCCATGTGCGCCTTGTGCGGTTGAGGTTTGTTTGCGCTAAGTCCTTTAGTTATAGCACGAGCACCCGCACCGCCTTCGCCAGCCTTTGCTCGACATAAAAAAGGCGCTGAGCCATATGGCCCAGCGCCCATGGCGCTTTGCAGCATCCAGCCAAGGCGGGGCGGAACCGAGTCAGCCTCCCCCTCGCCAAATTCGCCCGTTTAGCGAATGTTGTAGAACGCGGCCTTGCCGGCGTAGCGCGCACTGCCCTCAAGCTCGTCCTCGATGCGGATGAGCTGGTTGTACTTGGCGATACGGTCGCTGCGGCACGGTGCGCCCGACTTGATCTGGCCGGCGTTGACGCCCACGACCAGGTCGGCGATCGTGGAGTCCTCGGTCTCGCCGGAACGGTGGCTCACGATGCAAGCGTAGCCGGCCTCCTTGGCGGTCTCGATGGCCTCGAGTGACTCGGTGAGCGTGCCGATCTGGTTGACCTTGACCAGGATCGCGTTGGCGGCACCCAGCTCGATGCCCTTCTTGAGGCGCTCGGTGTTGGTGACGAACAGGTCGTCGCCCACCAGCTGGACCTTGCCGCCCAGCTCGCGGGTCATCTCCTGCCAGCCTTCCCAGTCCTCTTCATCCAAGCCATCTTCAATGGAGATGATGGGATACTTTTCCACCAGGCTCTTCCAGTGGGCGATCAGTTCACTGCTGGTGTAATGGGTGCCGGCTTTGGGCAGGATATATTCGCCCTTCTTGGTGCCCTTCATCGGCACGGAGAAGTAGATGTCCCTGACCACGTTGCCGTCCTTGTCATAGGCGGTGTAGCCGATCTTCATATCCTGCGAGCGGCTGCCCACGGTGAGCAGCTCCACGTTGACGAAGCCGTCTGCGTTGTAGGATATGCCCGTGTCTCTGAGGTCGACTGAGGTTATCTTGGCGGCGTTCTTGCCGTAGACATAGTAGCTGCCGAATACTACCTCGACGTTGTTTATCGTCTCAACGAACTGAGGAGAGGTGGCGTCGGGATGCTCGTCCTGATTGTCGGGCACGGGTGCGGTGGCGCCGTAGGGGCTAACGTAAGAATATTTTTCAGCCGTGGTCGTTACGGGGTCTTCGGGCAGCTTGGCGCAGCCGACGAAGCAGAGCAGAGCGATAACCAAAGCAAGAGTGGCGGAGATAACGGTCTTTGCGGTTTTCATTCGATCATATCCTTTCTTAGATACTGATTAAATTGTATCATATCCGTGCGGATTTTTCAACCGTTTCAGCGATTACCTCCACGGTTTTTGCTATTGTAACGGCGGTGAGGGGTCCGAGGGAGTTGGTTTCCTCATAATGCCGCCTGCCGTGCCTGTCCCTCGGAATATCGAGGTAAGGGGCCTCGCCGTCGAGCATGAAGTCGTTCAGCGGGATCACATAGCCGACCTCGTCGTTCGCAAGGCCGATAATAACGGCGTCCCTGCCGAGAATTTGCAGCAGCGGCGTGGGATTGAGCGCCTCGGGGCAGCCGCTTGAGGATTCGTCCGCGCCGAGATAGCCGCCGTAGACCAGCTCGGGGAATATCTCACAGGGGAGCAGGAGCAGCGGTAAACCGCCTATCTCGAGGTAGCTTATCTCTGATTTGAGGGCGAAGCCTCCGCCTTTCGGCAGTTTATATGGCTTGGCGGCGAGCAGACCCGCTTTCGCGGCGAGCAGCAGCACGGTGTTCTCGGCCTTAAAATAGACCTCCTGCCGCAGGCAACCGATGCGGGCGGGCAGCAGCTCCTCATCCTCGGGTTTTATCGAGAGGGCGTAGCCGGCGAGCTTGCCGCCGATAGCGGCGGTCGAGGCGGAGAAATCGCCGCCTTGCTCCCTGATCTCATGCTCATTCTCTATCTTCATGCTTATCATGCCGCCGACAGCGCCCACGCAATAGAGCGTCTGTGCTCCGGTCTCACGCTCGATCCGCCTGCGGAGATAGCAGGGGAAATCGGCGCTGACAAGCTCGTTGCACCCTTGCAGCGACTCGGAGTGAGCGGCAAAATTTATAATGTAAGTCTCCCTTGAGCCGTCGTTTGGTGTGAATCTCAGGCGGGTCAGGGTGTCGGAATACACCGTCGGGGTGCGTATATCCTCCTGCATATCGGGCACACGCACTCTGCCCAGGCGCAGCCTGCCGCGCTTGCGGGCGGCATATGCCTCTTTTGCGGCGGCGACGGTGCGGGAGAGGACAAGCTCCATGTATTTCGGATCTTTGCCGCTCCTCGGCAGCGGCCCCCATATGCCCATGGTGTCGATCCCCGCGTGGGAATGAGTGCTGACCACGTTAATGCTGCGGCAGCCCGTGAGCATGGCGAAGGGGCGGAGCGCCCGCCTTATGCGTTCGACGTCGTTTTTCAATATGCCTACGCAGTCTATCGAGATGAGCAGTATCCCGCCAAGCCCCGAGCGGTCGTCCAGCCACACGGCGTGAGTCTGCGGCGGGTCGAGCACTCCTTTTGTAGGCTTGTTTTCCTGATAACCTGCAATGTAATATTTCTTTTTGCCGATATCGGGCGGCAATATCTCGGCCTTAGCGAAGCCGAGGATGTATTCGCAGCCCGTCGGGTAGGTCGGTGCGGAGAACTCCGCTTTGGGGAGAGACTTCACTGCGGTGGCGGCGGTCACAAGGCGTGACTGAGCGCCGAGGGCGAAGCGCAGAGCTTTGCTTGCAATGGCTGAGGGCTTCATGGCGAGCCTCCTCGGGTCATTTATTCCAGCTGAATTTGGTGAGCTTGCCCTGTGTGAGCAGCTCGGGGAAGCCCCACTGGCGCAGCACCTCATAGACCCCGACCGCCACGGTGTTGGAGAGGTTGAGGCTGCGTGCGGAGGCGTCATTGATCATCGGCAGGCGCACCGAGGTGTCGGGGTTGCGATAGAGCAGCTCCTCTGGCAGCCCCGCCGTCTCTTTGCCAAAGACGAGGTAGCAGTTGTCGGGGTACTCAATGTCTGAGTAAAGATGCGTCGCCTTGGTGGAGAAATAATAGAAATTGCCGTCTTTGTTTCTCTCAAAGAAATCGTCAAGATTGCAGTAGTAGGTGATGTCGAGCAGGTGCCAATAATCCAGCCCCGCACGTTTTAATTTGGCGTCATCCACACGGAAGCCCATCGGCTCCACCAGATGCAGCCTTGCCCCCGTCGCAGCGCAGGTGCGGGCAATGTTGCCGGTATTCTGCGGTATCTGCGGCTCGACAAGGACGATATTTAAAACTGACATTAAAAAACTTCCTTAAAAATTTTTTACAGGTTTTTTTATTCCCGTCGAGGGAAAAATAGCTTTGAAGTTCAATGAATGGAGGGAAAAGTATGTTTGCTTCTTCTAAAACAGGCTCGATGATGGCGGGCGTGGGTATCGGCATGGCTCTCGGCGCAGCCGCAGGTATGGCAGGCTCCAAGATGATGACGAAGAGCGGGCGCAGAGCGTGCCGCCGCAACGCCGCCAAATGCATGAAAACCGTGGAGGATATGATAGACGGCGTTTCTTCAATGATGAAGTGAGTGAGCGGTAGCTCTCTCAGCCGTTGAAGTTGCTCATGGCCTTATCAATATCTCCGGCGACTATCAGCTCTGCTGCCGAGCAGGCCTTTTCCGCCGCCTCGCGCAGCAGGGCGAGCTCGTCTTTTTTGAATTGTGACAGCACCCAGTCGGCAAGGTCATAGTCGGGGTGCGGCTTCTCACCAACACCGAGCTTGACCCTCGGGAATGCGTCGGAATTCAGATGATAGATAATGCTTTTGATGCCGTTGTGGCCGCCGTCGCTGCCCTTGCGGCGAATCCTGAGCCGACCGCATGGGAGGGATATATCGTCAAAGACGACGAGGATGCGCTCGGGCGGTATCTTATAGAAGGAGGCTGCCTGCCTGACCGCTTCGCCGCTGTTATTCATAAAGGTTTGCGGCTTCATCAGCAGGCACTTGACCCCGCCGAGCGTGAGGGAGGCGGTCACAGCCTTGAATTGTATCTTGTTTATCTTAACGCAGTTTTTGTCGGCAAGCAGGTCGGCAAAGAGGAAGCCCGCGTTGTGGCGGGTCAGCTCATATTGCTTGCCGGGGTTGCCAAGCCCCACGATGATGAATTCGGGCGGGCCGGACATCGGCGCCCTTCTTGAAAAAAAGCCCATTTAACTACCTCTGTCAGCCCTTTGCGACAGGCGCTAACATAGTTTCGCTGAGGTCGGCATCCTCGCTTGTCTTGGTGCCGTAGATTATCTCAAAATCGTTTTTGTCGATCATTTCCTTTGCCTGCTCGAGGGTCAGGTCGCCGTTATTTATAAGGATGCTGGCGCTGATGGGGTAGACTGCGCCGGGGGTCAGGGTCAGCTCGCCGCCGATATTGCTGCTGATAAACACGTCGCCGCCCTTGATATTGGTTTTGAAGCCGACAACGGTCAGGTCGCGGTCGCTCTCGTTTTTGAGATTCAGTATCAGGTCATAGGCGAGCCAGTTCTCCGGCTCGGCAAAGAATTCCTCCGTCCTCTTTTCGCCGAGGCCGTAGGAGCTGACGAGAGCCGCTCTGTAGCGCTCGGGGGTCTTGAGATAAACCTCTATCGTGCTTTCGTTGAGCTGGAGACTGTCCTCGGTGACGGTGAGGTCGGTGGGATTATCCTTATAGGCAAGGAGTCCGAAGTAAATGCCGACGCCGGCGGCGATGACTATGACGACCGTTGCGATTATTGCTATCGTTTTTTTCATTTGAAATGTCCTCCGATAATTTAAGTTTATCTAATTATGACAGATTGGAGCAAAAAAAACAATACAATTCGGTCAAAAATAATAAATTGTTTAAATTTAATCGCTTTTTACAGATAATTTTAAACAAAAAAAAGAGGCTGCTGCGTAATGCAACAGCCTCTCGGCTATTCAATCAAATTCTTGCGCTAATTTAATCGAATCAAAATAAGCAATTGTCGCTTAAATTATGCCTTTTTCTTGGTGCAAACATATGCAGCGGCAGCAGCAACGGAGATAGCTGCGAAAGCAGCGATACCTGCGGTTGCGGAACCGGTCTCTGCGGGCTTCTCAGCAGCGGTGGTAGCCTCGGTAGTAGCCTTGTCGCCTGCATAGAAGGACTTGATCTTTGCCTTCAGGGAATCAAGGAGATCGCCAAGCTTGCCGCTGTTGCCAACCTTAGCCTTAAGGTCGTCGATAGCGCCGTTAACGTCTGCCTCGGGAACAGTGATACCCTTGAGAAGATTCTCAACGAGGTCAACAAGACGGGTAACAACGGACTCGATGTCGTCCCACTGAGTGTTGCTGGACTTAATGAGCTCAACGATAGCGTTGAGAACGTCCTTAACGGTGAGGTCAACATAGTCCTTGGTGGGAGCGGGATCACCAACGGTGCAAGCAGCAACGTGCTTGTTGTACTCAGCTTCGATAGCGAACTTAGCGCCGCACTTGGGGCAAACATTGTTGTCATAAGAGCCGGGAACACCGCCGACAGGTGCTACGGTAGAAGCAGCAGTGGTGGTGGTGGGATCCTCTGCAAACGCCATAGCGGTCATGGAGAATGCAAGAACGAGTGCAAGAACAATTGCAAGTGTCTTTTTCATTTGAACCATTCCTTTCGATTTTTATTGCAAGAGCAACAATTGTTAACTTATATTACCACAGGTGAAGCAGTATGTCAACACCTTTTGCGATAAAAAATGAATAAATGTTAAACAAATTATGATTAAATTTTATTCATTATAGCCTATAGGAAAATTAGTTTTTCTCAACGCCGAGGGTAACTTTTTCGCCGTTGATATCCCATTCCTTGAAATAGGAGCCGCCCGCGGCCTTGATTATCTCGGTGGCGAGCACGTCGTGGCTTATCTCCGCGCCGTGCTTGTCAAAGATGGCTGCGATGCCGTCGTTGCCGCTGACATAGACCCTGATGGTGTCCATGACCTCGAAGCCCGCGTCCTTACGCATGGTCTGGATCTTGGAGATAAGCTCCCTGACGAAGCCCTCCTCGACAAGCTCTGGGGTGAGGTTGGTGTCGAGCACCACGGTCACGCCGCCGCCGCTCTCGGCTCTGAAGCCGTCCTTCTGAACTGTCTCGATGAGCAGATCCTCCGCCGCAAGCGAGACTTCATTGCCGTCAACGGTGAAGCTGATAGCGCCGTTTGAGTCAAGCTCCTGCTTTGCGGCGGTGCCGTCAACGCTCTGGAGATAGGCTCTGATGCCGCCGAGCAGCTTGCCGTATTTGGGGCCGACGGTCTTGAGCTGCGGCTTGAAGCTATAGGAAACATAGGAGGCGGAGTCGTCAACGAATTCAAGCTCCTTGACGTTCAGCTCATCCTCGATTATCTCGCAGTATTCCTTATCGAGCTTCTTCGGCGCGGTGACGAACATCCTGCCGAGGGGCTGTCTGTTCTTGATATTTGCGCCGTTTCTGGCGGCTCTGCCGAGCACGACCACGTTGAGCACCTCATCCATGGAGGTCTCGAGATCCTTATTGATGACGGCGGGGTCGGCGACGGGGTAGTCGCAGAGGTGGACGCTCTCGGGGGCGGTCTTATCGACGCTGCAAACAAGGTTGCGGTAGATATCCTCGGTCATGAACGGGATCATCGGGGCAGCAAGCTTGATAACGGTGACAAGAGCGGTGTAGAGGGTCATGTAGGCGTTTATCTTATCCTGCTCCATGCCCTGCGCCCAGAAGCGCTCCCTGCCGCGGCGGACATACCAGTTGCTCATGTCGTCAACGAAGCTCTGGAGCGCCCTTGCCGCCTCGGGGATAGCGTAGCTGCCGAGGTAGCCGTCGACCGTGCCGATAAGGGAGTTGAGCCTTGAAAGCAGCCATTTATCCATGATGGAGAGCTTGGAGTAATCAAGCTCATACTTGGTGGGGTCAAATTTATCTATATTCGCATACAGAATATAGAAAGCATAGGTATTCCACAGGGTGCCCATGAATTTGCGCTGACCCTCGACAACGGCCTTGCCGTGGAAGCGGTTGGGCAGCCACGGGGCGGAATTCGTGTAGAAATACCAGCGGATAGCATCAGCGCCGTAGGTGGAGAGGGCGTCGAACGGGTCAACGGCGTTGCCCTTGGATTTGGACATCTTCTGACCGTTCTCATCCTGCACGAGGCCGAGGACGATGACGTTCTCATACGGGGATCTGTCAAACAGCAGGGTGGAGATAGCCATCAGCGAATAGAACCAGCCTCTGGTCTGATCGACCGCCTCGGAGATGAAAGCGGCGGGGAACTGCTGCTTGAATACCTCTTGATTCTCAAACGGATAGTGGTGCTGAGCGAAGGGCATTGCGCCGGAGTCGTACCAGCAGTCGATGACCTCGGGCACTCTCTTCATCACGCCGCCGCACTTCTCACACTTGATAGTTACATCGTCGATGAACGGGCGATGAAGCTCGATATCGTCGGGGCAGTTGTCGCTCAGCTCTTTAAGCTCGGCGATAGAGCCTATCGAATGTCTGTGGCCGCAGGAGCATTCCCAAATGTTGAGCGGGGTGCCCCAATAGCGGTTACGGCTGATGCCCCAATCCTGGATATTCTCAAGCCAGTCGCCGAAGCGGCCCTTGCCGATGCTCTCGGGGATCCAGTTGACGGTGTTGTTATTCTTAACAAGGTTATCCTTAACGGCGGTCATCTTGATGAACCAGGATTCTCTTGCGTAGTAGATAAGCGGAGTGTCGCAGCGCCAGCAGAACGGATAATCATGCTCAAATTTCGGCGCGGCAAAGAGTTTGCCCTCCTTGTCGAGATCCTGAAGCACGAGGGGATCGGCGTCCTTGACAAATTTGCCGGCATAGGGTGTCTCGGCGGTCATATTACCCTTGCCGTCGACGAACTGAACGAAGGGCAGGTCGTAGTTGCGGCCTATCCTTGCGTCATCCTCGCCGAATGCGGGGGCGATATGGACTATTCCGGTACCGTCGGACATGGTAACGTAATTGTCGGCGGTGACGAAGTGAGCCTTTTTATTCTGCTTTGCGGCGCATTCGCCGGCGCAGGCAAAGAGAGGCTCGTATTCTTTATATTCAAGATCCTTGCCCTTGAAGCTCTCAAGCACTTCATAGGCCTTGACGCCGTTCTCCTCATCGCCGAGCGAGCCGAGCACGGTATCCATAAGAGCCTCGGCTATATAATAAGTATAGCCGTCCGCCGCCTTGACCTTGCAATAGGTCTCGTCGGGGTTGACGCAGAGGGCGACGTTGGAGGGCAGGGTCCAGGGGGTGGTCGTCCACGCAAGGAAATAAGCGTCCTCGCCCTTGACCTTGAAGCGGACTATTGCAGAGCGCTCCTTGACGGCCTTGTAGCCCTGAGCCACCTCGTGAGAGGACAGGGGTGTGCCGCAGCGGGGGCAATAGGGGACTATCTTGAAGCCTTTATAAAGCAGTCCCTTATTCCATATCTCCTTGAGCGACCACCAGACGGATTCGATATAGCTGTTGTGATAGGTGACGTAGGGGTGCTCCATATCGGCCCAGAAGCCGACAGTGTTGGAGAAATCCTCCCACATTCCCTTATACTTCCAAACGCTCTCTTTGCAGAGCTTGATGAAAGGCTCAACGCCGTATTTCTCTATCTGATCCTTGCCGTTGATGCCGAGCAGCTTCTCGACCTCAAGCTCGACGGGCAGACCGTGGGTATCCCAGCCCGCCTTACGGGGCACCATGTAGCCCTTCATAGTGCGGTATCTGGGGATCATATCCTTGATAACTCTGGTCAGAACGTGACCGATGTGCGGCTTGCCGTTTGCGGTCGGCGGGCCGTCGTAAAACGTGTAGGTCGGGCAGCCCTCACGGTTCTCGATGCTCTTCTCAAAGATGTCGTTCTTCTTCCAGAAGTCGAGGACGGCCTTCTCACGGCTTACGAAATCAAAGTTTGACGAAACTTTTTCGTACATTTCAAATTCCTCCATTTATATAAATGCTTGGTATTACCTCAATGAAAATTCCCGCAAAAAAATAAAATCCCCGCCCTAAACAGGACGAAGATATCTTCGTTGACCACCCGTTCACACGGCACATTCATGCCCTGCCCGATAACGGCGGGCTGCCGTCAGAGCCTACTTGCCCGACGGGCTTTCGGTCTGCGATTCGGGAGTGATATTCGCCTTTGCGCCGCCGCCGGGTTCACACTGCTCCCGACTCACTTTGCACGGTAATGCAAGGGCTACTGTCTCCGTCATTATCTTTGCGGATGAATATTTATCATTGCTTTAGAAGTATATCACAACTTTTTCGCTATGTCAACACCAAAAAACGGGCCGATGCGCCTTGCACCGACCCGCGTGAGATCATTTATTTATCTCGATTTTGCCGTAGAGGGATGCGCCCGCGGAATCCGAGCGGGGGGCTCTGTCGGGGACGGAGCTTTCGCTTGAAGCGGAGCTGCGGTCGTTGTTGTAGCCGCCTCTGCCCCTGCCGCCGTTGCCTCTGCCTCTGTTATAGCCGCCTCTGTTGCCGTAGCCGCCCTTATTGTAGCCGCCTCTGCCGCGATTGCCGTAGCCGCTGCCGCCGGTGGGCTTGACGCCCTCCTCAAGGGTGATAACGACCTTGCGGTCGCCGTCGCTGCCGACTGAGTGAGAGGTGACGCCCTCGATCTCCTGAACGGTAGTGTGGATTATCCTGCGCTCATAGGGATTCATGGGCTCGAGCACCACGTTCCTGCCGTACTTCCTGACCTTAGCCGCATTCTTGCGGGCAAGGGCTCTGAGAGTATTCTCTCTCTTCTCGCGGTAATTGCCGACATTGATGGATACTCTTCTGTATTCGTCCGAGCCTCTGTTGATAACGAGGCGGGTAAGATACTGGATGGCGTCGAGGGTCTCGCCCCTCCTGCCGATGACCGAGCCGTAGTCGTCGCCGCAGCTGATGTTGATGCGGACGTCCTCGCTGTCGGCCTCGATCTCGATCTCCGCGTCGTTAACGCCGAGATTGACGAGGATGTTGTTGAGGTAAGCCTTGGCAGCCGTGAAATCGTCGGCCTTGACCTCCTCGTATTCGTAGCACGCCTTTACCTTGGCGGGGGAGCCGCCGAAAAGACCGAGAACCTTCTTCTGGGGTCTTTCGAGGACTTCATATTTGATATCTGCATCCTCAGGGGCTTCGAGAGCCTTGAGGGCAGCCTCTTTTGCTTCGTCAAGAGTTGCGCCGGTACCGATTGCTTCTTTGATCAAGAAATTTCACCACCTGAACTGTGTAAATTATGAATTGGTTTTGGCTTTTTCCGCTGCAACGAGTTTAAGACTGTTCTCTCTCGAGCGGCGCTCGACGGTCTCGTCGACCATGAGCTTTGCTATCATCTTTTTGGGGCTGAATAAGTGGCCTATGATAATTGTCGACAGCAGGCCGAAAACACTGGAGGCTATCCAGTAGATGCCGATGCCGACGGGATATTTGACGACTATCCAAAGAGAGAATATGGGCATACCGAAGGTCATACAGCCCATTGCGGGATTTTTAGCCATTGAGGGATTGGTCTGCTTCTGCTTTATCTGTGAATAAATGCCCGACGCAAGAGAAGAAAGGAAGGAGAACGCCGGGATCATCCAAATGGCAACGGCCTTGGCGCCGTGGACGCCGATATCCTTGTAGTTGGCGGGCACATCGCCGAGTGAAAACAGACCGAAGAAGTTGAAGTCGATCGCCTTGATGGCGTCGTAAGTAGCTTGTGATACACCTGCAATGCCCTGGAGGCTGTCGATATGCTGGATAACGAGCAGCTCTGCAAGGTGAGAGGTGTTGGAGGCCGAGCCGAGGTTGAGCTTGGCTACGGCGTCGGTGAGCAGCTTTATCTCCGTGTCATCAATGAAAAGAAAGTTGCTCAGGGGGTAGTAGATAGCTCCGATGAGCCCGAAGAGGAGGAGGAACTGGACTGCCATGGGAGCGCAGCCCGCACTCATCGGGTTATAGCCCTCGCGCTGGTAAAGAGCGGAGGTCTCCTCCTGAATGCGCCTCTGGTCGCCGGCAAATTTTGCCTGTATCCTGCGGATCTTGGGCTGCAGGCGCTGAGTTTTGGCCATGCCCTTTTGCTGGCTTATTGTTGACGGAGTCATGATAAGCCTTGAGAAAAGAGTGAGCAGGATTATCGAGATGGCGTAGTTATGGAAGCCGACGCTCTGATAGATGAGCTTAAGCAGAAAACCGAAGGGCACGCCCAACGTTTCGTATAAAAAGGTCATTTCTTTTCCTCCGGATGAGAGTGTTTCTTCGGCGGCACCGGATCGTAGCCGCCCGGAAAAAGTACGTTGCATCTCATCAGCCTGAAGACGGTGAGAAAGAAGCCCTTGAAGGCTCCGTGGGTCTCGATGGCTTCAACGGCGTATTGCGAGCAGGTCGGATAATACCTGCACATCGGCGGCAGCAGCGGAGATATCCTTCGCTGATAAAAGCGGATAAAGCGCAGCAACAGCTTCTTCATACGCCGTTGCTCCGTTCGTCGCCCGCGATGACTCCCGCTTCGGTCAGATGCTTTACCATAACGGGGATCAGATCGCCGCTCTTAAGTTTTTTTGTTTTGAACCTTGCCACAAAGACGATATCCCAATTTCCGCTGCATTGGGGTAAGACAGAGGAGAATGCCGCCTTGATGATGCGGCGGCATCTGTTTCTCTCAACTGCGCTGCCGAGCTTTTTGCCGGCGGTCACGCCGACGCGGCAGCCTTTGCCACGGCTCTTAACTGCATAGGTGACGAGGGCAGGCGAGATCCTGACCTTGCCCCTGTTGTAGGCGTGGTTGAATTCGACGTTTTGCTTTAAGGTCACGAGCTTGGACATGACGGATCAGCTCCCGCAGATATTAGTAGGTGAGCTGCTTTCTGCCCTTCGCTCTGCGGCGGGCGAGAACCTTGCGGCCGTTTCTGTCAGCCATTCTCTTGCGGAAACCGTGTTCCATCTTGCGATGACGCTTCTTGGGCTGGTAAGTTCTTTTCATTTTTCTGACCTCCGTTTCATTGTTGAAGTTTTTCGGTAAAAACCATAAACAATCATTCGGCGTATTCGGCGAGCGAGCCGTGGTGATACGAAAATGATCATCGTCTGAGTAATCGGGGGCAAAATACCCCTCGGAATACACATTATATAACAGCTTGCCCATGAATGTCAACATTTTTTTGAATTAAGTTAATTTTAATCGCTTTTATCTTGCAATGCAGGGGGAGGTGTGATATACTTTAATATGTATCACTTCAAATAAAGGTAAAAGGTTTTGCTGCGCGACGGACGCAGCCGAGTGTAGAAAGGAACGGAATAGAATGACTTCTGTAGATGAGATATGGGGAAGCGTTTGTGAGAAACTGAGGGAAACTCTCATGCCCCCGATATACAAAGTATGGATAACCCCGCTGAGCCTTGTGAGCTTTGACGGCAGAGCTGTCGACATAGTGGCGAGCGAAATGGCGCAGAAGGTGCTCAGGCAGCAGTGCTACAACGAGCTGCTCGAAGCGTTCAGAGAGACGGTCGGTTTCGATGTGGAGCTGAACTTCATCACCGAGGCTCAGGCCTCCGCTGAGAGCTCCGAGGAATCCGAGGAGGAGCTGCTCGACGAGGAGGAGAAATGCACATTTGACAATTTCGTGGTCGGCCCGTCCAACAGATTTGCCCACGCCGCAGCCCTTGCGGTCGCAAACGAGCCGGTCGTGAGATATAACCCGCTCTTTATTTACGGCGATTCCGGTCTCGGCAAGACCCACTTGCTCTGCGCCATCAGCAACGCCGTCAAGGAGAAGAATCCCGACGCCAAGATAATCTTCACCGGCGGCGAGAGATTTATGAATCAGATAATCACAGGCATCCGTGACCACAACATGGAGGCAATTCACGAGCAATACAGGAACTGCGATGTGCTGCTGGTGGACGATATCCAGTTCATCGCCGGTAAAGCGTCCACTCAGGAGGAATTCTTCCACACCTTCGACGCCCTGCATAAGGCGCAGAAGCAGATAGTGCTGACCTCCGACCGCCCGCCCAAGGATATGGAGGTGCTCAACGACAGGCTCAGGACCCGCTTCGAGTGGGGCCTGATAGCCGACATCCAGGCGCCCGATATCGAGACGAGAATGGCTATAATCCAGCGAAAGGCTCAGACCCTCGGACTTGAGCTGCCGCTCGACGTGGTGGAGCATATTTCCGAGAAAATAAAGACCAACGTCCGCCAGCTTGAGGGCGTAGTCAAGAAGATAAACGCGCTTGTCAATCTTGAAGGCTCCGCGATAAACATAGCTATGGTCGAGAGCGCAATGAGGGATTTCGTGAGCGACAGCCGCCCCGTCGGAGTTATCGTTGACAAGATAATCGAAGAAACGGGCAGGACCTTCGGCGTTGCGGCGGAGGATATCTCTTCAATGAAGCGGGACGCAAAGACCGCAAAGGCGAGGCAGGTGGCTGTGTATGCGGTCAGGGAGGTGACCGGGCTCACTCAGGAGGAGATCGGCGTATTCTTCGGCGGCAGAGACCGCACGACGATACTCTATTCCTATGATAAGGTCGCAGAAGCGGTCGCCCGTGACCCCGCAATGCGTAAAACGGTCGAGAATATAATGAAAAATGTCAGAGAAGGAAAAGCAACTATACAATAATATATACATAATTCACAGCGAGGTTAAATATGGGATTTTTCAAAAAACTCAATAAGGGTCTTAAAAAGACGAGGGACAATATGTCCGGCGCGATCAACGCCGCCCTTTACGGCAAAAACGAGATAGACGACGAATTCTATGACGAGCTTGAAGAGATACTCGTCATGGCGGATGTCGGCGTAAATACCTCCGCCGAGATAGTCGAGAAGCTGCGCGACGCAGTGTTCAAAAAGAATCTCCGCAGGGCAAAGGATGTCAAGGAGGAGATAAAAAATATCGTTGCCGATATGCTCAGCGGCGGCGAGACCATTGATATGGTCACTATCCCGTCCGTGATACTCGTTATCGGCGTAAACGGCGTCGGCAAGACCACCTCCATCGGCAAAATGGCCGCTATGTTCAAAGAGGAGGGCAAAAAGGTCATCCTCGGCGCTGCCGACACGTTCAGAGCCGCCGCTATAGATCAGCTTGAGATATGGGCGGATCGCGCGGGCGTCGATATCGTCAAGCACAAGGAGGGCGCGGACCCCGCCGCCGTTGTCTTTGACACGATAAGCGCGGGCAAGGCGAGAAACGCCGACATTATCATCTGCGATACAGCAGGCAGGCTCCACAATAAGAAAAACCTTATGGATGAGCTTGCCAAGATATACAGAGTTATCGACCGTCAGCTTCCCTATGCCGACCGTGAGATATTCCTTGTTCTCGACGCCACGACGGGTCAGAATGCGGTCAACCAGGCAAAGGAATTCAAGGACGTTGCCGAGATAACAGGCATAATCCTCACGAAGCTCGACGGCACCGCCAAGGGCGGTGTGGTGCTCGCAATAAAGAACGACCTCAAGGTGCCGGTGAAGTTCATCGGCGTCGGCGAGGGTATAGACGACCTCAGACCGTTCGACCCCAAGGCGTTCGCCGAGGGTCTGTTTGAGGAAGATACCGACGAGGATTGAGCGAATGGATTACATCATAGCGACCCATAATATGAAAAAGCGCGACGAGCTTCACCGCATCCTCTCGCCGCTCGGCATCAATGTGCTGCTCGCCGAGGAGGCGGGCGTTGAGCTGACCGACGTCGAGGAGACGGGCACGACCTTTGAAGAGAACGCTCTGCTCAAGGCTGAGAGCGGCTGCCGTGAGAGCGGTATGCCCTGTATCGCCGACGATTCGGGTCTGGCGGTCGACAAGCTCGGCGGCGCACCCGGCGTGTATTCGGCGAGATATTCTGGGGTTCACGGCGACGACGACGCCAACAATAAAAAGCTCCTGCGCGAGCTTGACGGAGTTCTGCCCGAGGAGCGCGGAGCGGCGTATGTCAGCGTTGTCTGCTGCGTTTATCCCGACGGCAGAGTGCTCACCGCAAGAGGCGAGTGCAGAGGCAAAATAGGCTTCACCGAGCAGGGCGACGGCGGCTTCGGCTACGATCCGCTGTTTCTGCCCGAGGAATACGGCGGCAAGAGGACTATGGCTCAGCTCACCGCCGACGAAAAAGACGCAATAAGCCACAGAGGCAAGGCGGTGCAGGAGATAGCCCGCCGGATTGGAGAGATAAAGGAATGACAAGCAAAGAGAGAGCGCAGTTCAGGGCGCAGGCAAACACCCTCGAGCCGCTGTTTCAGATAGGCAAGGGCGGATTTTCGCAGGCTCTGGTCGACCAGACGGCGGACGCTCTGCGTAAAAGGGAGCTTATCAAACTCAAGGTGCTGCTCGACAGCGCGCCCGAATCGCCCCGTGAATTCGCCGACAAGCTCGCAGAGGCCACCGGCAGCGAGGTAATACAGGTCGTCGGCGGCAGCATAGTTCTCTATAAGGAGAAGACCGAGGAGGACGAGAAAAAGAAAAAGCCCGCCAAGAAGGGCAAGCCCCTCTCAAGAGTCAGGGCAAAGAGAGCCGCCGCTGCCAAGCGCGAGGCCGCCGAGAAAAAAGAGAAGAGGGACTTCTACGCCCGCAAAAGAGCGGCGGAACGCCGTCAAAATGGTAAAAGTGCTGCAAAATCAAAATAAAACAGCCTAAAATTTGTGTAACATTTTCTTTTGATATATGTTACAATATGTTGCGCCACTCTATATATTAATTGTTTAAAAATTTTTATACATTTTCTGCAACAAAAAGCGGATAATGCTACACTTATTCTTTGACGGCGATATTCGTCGGGAAGGTAAATCAATGGAAAAGAACTCCGGCGTTAAGCTCATAGCGCAAAATAAAAAAGCATATCACGATTATTTCGTGCTTGAGAAGCTGGAAGCCGGTATCGAGCTTTTCGGTACCGAGGTCAAGTCCATCCGCGAGGGCAGGATAAACCTCAAGGATTCATGGTGCTTCGTCAAGGACGGCGAGATGCTGGCGAACGGCGTCCACATCAGTCCGTATGAGCACGGCAATATATTCAACCGTGACCCGCTGCGTACCAAGCGGCTGCTTCTCCACAAAAAAGAGACCCGCCGCCTGTATGCCCAAGTCAAGCAGGAGGGCCTTGCGATAATTCCCCTGAGCGTATACTTCAAAAACGGCAGAGCGAAGCTCGAGATCGGTCTGTGCAAGGGCAAGAAGCTCTATGACAAGCGTGAGACCGCCGCAAAGAAGGATGCCCAAAGAGCTATCGAGCGCAACCTGCGCAAAGGATGATATAAGGGGATGAAAGGATTTCGACGGGGGATCCGAACACGGATAAGCGAGTAGCGGGGCGGGACCGCTATAAAATCCGCAATTCTTAAAATTAAACGACAACAATACAGTTGCTCTTGCTGCTTAACTAAGCAGCCGTCTCCTGCCGGAGTACTGCGGCCGGCAACGAGGCGTCGATCAGCAGTGAACGTGAGCGGGTGACGGCCGATGCCCCGCCATGAATTATCAGCCTACCGAGCACCTGAGCCTGCCGACCGGCGCTTGTGCAAGGGAATGTTAAAAGACCGGATACACTCGTAGAAAGTCCCTGCAAGGGTTTTTCGGACGCGGTTTCGATTACCGCCATCTCCACCAAAAAGCCCGGCTCCGCTTCGGCGGGGTCGGCATTCAGAGCGTTAATTCAAGAGACATATAAAATGAAAGGAAGAGGCACATGAAAGAAAAGAAGGGGGTCAACTACTCCGTTATCGCAGTTGCCGTGGTCGCTGTAGCGCTGGTCGCCGTGGCAGCCGTGCTCGGCATAAAAATGCATAACGGCAGCAGCATTCCTGCTGTAGAGCCGTCGGATACTCAGCCGGCGCCCACCTACAGCTATGAGCCTGCGACGGATTCGATATTCAGCAGCATCACCACCACGATAGCGCAGGTCATCTCAGACAACACCGTTACCGTACCCGAGAGCCGCACTCAGGCGCAGACCAACCCCGCCAAGACTACGACTCCGGCTACCAAACCCGCCGATGTGACCGTCCCTCAGCTCAAGGAGGAGGACCTTTCCCACGCCCCCGCAGGCAGCAATAAGAACGTCGTCACTCCCTCGGGCAATCTGCCCCAGGATATGTCCTTTGCGGGTCTCATGCGTCTCGGTTATAATGTTATCGGCCTCAAGGAGTACATATACAACAACGATACGGACCCCAACTGCACCCAGAGGAAGTTCGGCTACAACTCCCTTTATGATGCAGGCGCGGGCCTGATAGATTTCACCATCGACACCGTGAAGCTCCCCTTCACCTATAAGGGCAAGGCTTACAGAATCCAGCTTTGGAAGGGACAGTATATCTCCGGTAAGCTCGGCACCGTCGGCGGCGAGGTCGGTCTCTACACCAGACCCGTTGCAGGCAACTACGACCATTACAATTGCGCCGACGAAGAGGATTGGCTCAATATGGAGATGACCGTATTCTGGAATGAATTCAACGACGGTGTTTATCTTCCGCAGCTTACGAGGAACTACTCGGTTCACTGGTGGCAGACCGGCTATGTTGACGGCCAGCTCAAGAATAAGAGAGATTCCTCCGATCTGAGGATAATGAGCCGCATCACCTTCAAGGATGCCGAGCAGGCTGCGGCCTTCGGCGGCGCTCTTGCAAAGAACGGCTTCACCAGCGTCAGCAGCTTTAACCCCGAAGTGCCCGACACCTACAAGGTCTACGGCAAGGATGTCATTCTCATTTGGCAGGATGCCAGATAAATCGGGCAACACCCGACCGACTTTTCAAAAATAATTCGTCTTCGTTAAAGGAGCGTATTAAGGAGGAAATCACATGAGCAAGAAAAAGATCATTGCCATTGCGATAAGTGCTGTCGTCATTATCGGCGCAGCGGTTGCCGCCGTGCCCATCGTCAGGCATTTTACCGCAACGGAGGAGCCCACCACTCAGACGACCACCCAGCCGTCATATGAGTATCCCACCTATGTCCCGGTAAATAATGCCGAGGAGCCCTCGACCGAGGATGCTAACCTTGCGACCACCATTCAGCAGATTGCCCAGATAACCAAGAATACCGCAAGCGGCAAAAAGCCGAGCGGCGGCAAGAAGACCCCCGTAACCACCCAAAAGGCGAATCAAAACGGCAATAAGAACAACGGCAAAAAAGGCAACGGCGGTATAGTTGACAATGCAATAGGTCAGGATGACAGCTCTGCATTCCTCGGCTACAAGAAGGATGTCGACAACAACTATTACTACTGTGACGATAAGGACTGCTGGCAGAAGAATGCAGGCTACAACGAGGTCTATGACAATATGGCTCCCATAGCGGCAATGTTCATCGACCAAGTCCGCATCCGCTTCACCTATGACCATAAGGATTGGATGATCCAGTTCTGGAAGGGTCAGTACGGCTGGCTTCTCGTCGGTGCGGAGATCGGCGTTTATACCGCTCCCGAGGGCACTTATAAGAACGAAACCGGAGCAGTAAACCACTACAACTGCGCCGATAAGGAAGATTGGCTCAAGATGCAGCTTGACTGCTACTTCAGCGGCACCAAGGAGAATAAGGGCAAGTATGTCAAGATCTTCACCAGACCCTATGACGATTATTGGTGGGCAACCGGCTTCGTTAAGGGCCAGCTTACCAAGTATAACCAGCCAAGGACCGAGCTCAAGGTCAAGGGCAGAATAACCCTCAAGACCCAGGAAATGGCGGATATCTTTGTTGAGGGCCTCAAGACTTGCGGCTTCGCCCGTGCAACGAGCGCCACTCAGCTGCCCGATGATACCTACTATCAGAACGGCAAGGATGTCTATGTCCTCTGGTCAACCATTTACCACGATTGCTTCGTCGGTTACACCGGCTGATAACCCAAAATCCAAGAAGCTGCCTCACCCGAGACAGCTTCTTTTTATGTCTAAATTCGTTGCGGCGGATGGATTTTTAAGCACCGTGTGCTATAAGCAGCGGAATCATACACGATTAAAAATCTAATTGTAACTTTTGGCATTTGCCGTTATGTGACGAAACGTCACTAAAATGCTGACGGAATTGACGAATTAAGTCATTAGGTGAAAAGGCGATAGACATTTCGGTGGGGGTATGGTATAATTACAGGCAGAAAGCGAAAAAGGAGTGACGGTATGGAAGCGAGAAAATTTTTGGACGCTCTTTCGGTCGCCGAGCGGCTCAAGGACGTCACGCGGCACAGCTACACCTCCGGCGGCAGGCGTGAGAGCGTGGCGGAGCATTCGTGGCGGCTGACGCTGATGGCTTATTTTGTCAGCGACGAATTTCCCGACATTGACCATGAAAAGCTGCTGAAAATGTGCCTTATACACGACCTCGGCGAGGCGTTCACGGGCGACATTCCGTCGTTTGACAAATCCGCCGCCGATGAGGAAATGGAATCACGCCTGCTGAGCGATTGGGCGTCGTCGCTGCCGGAGCCTTTCGCAACCGAAATGACCGCTCTTTATGCCGAAATGGACGCGCTCGAGAGCACGGAGGCGAAGATATACAAGGCGCTCGACAATATGGAGGCGCTGATACAGCATAACGAGGCCGATCTCAGCACCTGGATCCCGCTGGAATACGAGATGCAAATGACATACGGCACCGATAAGGCGGCGTTCTCCGATTATCTGACCGCCCTGCGTGACACGGTGCGCGAGGACAGCAAGCAAAAAATAAAAAACGCCGAGGCGAAATAAATCAAGCGGCCTGCATGGTCATCATGCAAGCCGCTGCTTTTTTTTTAATCAAATTGTGTTACCCAATGCTCGGCTTCATTCGCCCTAAAGCACATGGATATCTGTTCGCGGGTATTTTTTGCGGTGGCGAGGCTGTCGGGCAGCTCCTCCTCGGCAAACCAGCCGATGCCGGTGGTTTCGATATTTGGCACGAATTCGCCGCCGACAAGGGAGCAGAGCACGAAATGCTTGATGACCCCGTAGGCGTAGTTCGGCTTATTGTGCTTGCATCTGTCCTGCACGGCGATGAGAAGCTCAGGTTTCACGGTTAGGCCGGCCTCCTCGCGGGTCTCCTTGACGACGTTCTCCGCAACGGAGCAGTCAACGTCGCACCAGCCGCCGGGCAGCGACCATGTGCCGTCGCTCTCATGGACAAGCAGTATCTTGCCGCCGTTGAATACTGCGGCTCTCGTGTCGACCTTGGGGGTCTGATAGCCGCTTTCATTGCAAAAAAGCTCTTTCACCTTTTCAATGGAGAAATCGGCTCTCTCGGCTATCATCTCGGCGGAGATGTCGCGCAGGCGCTCGTAGCGCACGAGGTCAAACTTATCCTTGCCGTAGGTCAGTCCCGCCTGAGCGAGGCTTTGGATCTCTATCGCCCAGTCAAGCAGCTTATCCTGCGTTTTCATTATCCGTTTGCTCCTTTTGACCTTTTGTATTCATCGTGCCGCGATAAACTACGAAGCGGCAATAGAGATACTCGGTGACGAGATTTATAAGCATCGTGCCGATCTCGACGATGTAGTCGTTGACTCCGAGACCTGTCAGCTTGTGACCCCACCAGGTCGAGAGCGGAGTGAATACGCAATAGAAGAGGGCGACCTTGAGCATTGCAACGGGGATGTTTGCCGCCGATTTGAAGGTGAAGCTGCGGTTAAAGGTGAAATTCCACAGCACCGAGAGCACCAGCGACGGCAGATAGCGGTAGATGTAATCCCATTCGGTGAGCTGCGTGAGCAGAGTGAACGAGCCGAACTGGATTATGCCCGCCGAGGCAGAGAAGAGGGCAAATTTGATAACCTGCCATACGTTTTGTTTTTTAGTCATTTTTTGATTTGATTTTTCCATCGTTGATCCTCCTTTGTCGCCGCTGCGGCAATATATATAAGGATAAAACAAAAGAAAGCGATTGTCAAGTCGTTGACCGCAATAAGAAAGTATGTTAAAATTAACTTAACATTTTTTGTGAGGTGCTTTTATGGGAACGATAATAGGCATAGGCGGCGGCAGATACAGTGACAATGAGGTGCTGCCGATTTTTGAGAGGATAGTTTCCCTCTGCCCGGTGAAGGAGCCGAAGGTGCTCTTTGTGCCGACCGCAGGGTATGATGATATAAACGGCGACGAGCATATATTCAGGCTCTTCATTGGCCTCGGGTGCAGCGTTTCGGCGCTGCTGCTGACCGATGAATCGCTCACCTATGACGATATAGAGAGGCGTATAACGGCGGCCGATATAATCTATGTCGGCGGTGGCAATCTCGAATTCCTGATGAACACATGGAAAAAGACGGGCGTGGATAAGGCCATGCGCCTTGCATACGAGAGCGGCAAGATCCTCTCGGGCTACAGCTCGGGCATGATGTGCTGGTTCGCCGAGGGATATGACGACTGCGGCGAGGGCGGCAGCTTTATTTTCGTAGACTGTCTCGGTTTGCTGCCCTACAGCTCCTGCCCGCATTTTGAGGGCGGCAAGTGGTGGACCTTTGAGCCGAGCCTCAAGGGAAGAAAGCTGCCCGGCATTGCGGCGGAGAACGGCGCTGCGATATTCTTCACCGACGGCGGCTGCTCCGTGATGCACGGCAACGACGGCGGCAGCGTTTATCTTATAGACAACGCCTCCGACAAAAAGACGGAGCTGACAAACGACAATTGCAATTCACTTTTATAATAATGATTATAATATATAATAAAATATAGGCAAAACAGCAGGGAAATTTAAGCGCCGAGGCGTGTATATTTTCCGGCAAAATCGACTAAAATATGAGTGCAGCCGTTTGGACTGTGAGCCTTTGCCGATAATAGGCAAAAGCCCTTTTCAGACGGCTGCATTTTTCTATAATCAAAAATTGTAACAGTTTTTAACCCTTTTGTAACCCTTTTGTAACTTTTTCTGTTTCCCACAAAAGAATTACCGATTTTAGGGAAAAAGCACATCTGTTCGAGAGGGGGCAGAACGCAATATGTAAAATTTTGTAAATCGGTTTGTGCAAAGTAAACAAAAATTTTGTTTCAAAAAATTTGACAAATCAAAAATCAAACAATATAATGTCGGCGTTGCAAAAGTAAACCACGGATCAATGCAGTTTTCGGCAGGTATCCAAGCCTACTGATGCAAGAAATAAGGAGATTTTTATGATTACAAATTTATCAACCGGAACCGTGCGCAGGCTCGGCAGGGGTCACAGGCTTTTGACTGCCCTCATCACCGTTGCCTTTATCTGCTCGGTAACAGTAACAGCCTTCGCGGCGGCAAACGCCTATGTGACGGTCGAGATTGTTGACGGAGACAAGTCAGTAAGCATATCCTCAAAAGCAGATACTCCCGAGCAGATGGTCGAGGAGGCGGGCTTCCGTCTCGGAGCCAACGACGAGCTCGACCTTACAAATTTCTCCGCCGAGAACGGCGGCAAAATTGTTATCGAGAGGGCAAAGGTCATCAGAGTCGATGACAACGGCCTTGTTGCTTACTTTGTCGGCTATACCGATACCGTCAAGGATATCCTCGGCAGCCACGGCATAGTCATCAACGACGGTGACGAAACGGATATCGACCTCACCGAGGCCATCTCCGACAGACTCCATATGTTTATCAAGCGTGCCTTCACCGTCAGCGTTGAGAGCGACGGCGAGACAAAGAAGCTGGCTATCGCAAACGGCACCGTAGCCGACGCGCTTGCCAAGGCGGGCATTAAGCTCGGCGAGGACGATAAGGTCGTCCCCTCGCTCGACACTGCCCTGACCGGCTTCACCAAGATCAAGATCTTCAGAGTAAAATACGATACAAAGCTCGAGAAGCAGTCAGTGCCCTACGAGACGGAGATAATCAAGAGCAGTGATATGTTCGTTGACGAATCCGAGATAGTCACCAAGGGCGTTGATGGCGAGAAGTTAGCTTTCTACACCGAGAAATATGTTGACGGCGAGCTTACCGAGACCGTTTTCTCAAGGGAGACCGTCATCAAGCAGCCCGTCAAGGAAGTCAAAAAGGTCGGCACGAAGCCCAGAGAAGTGCTCTCGGCTTATAAAAACACCGACGCGGCAATTTCGGAGCTGGATGTTCCCTCGGGCCTCAAGCTCGACGAGAACGGAATCCCCGTAAACTATAAGAGAGCCGTCAAGGGTAAGGCGACCGCATACACCGGCGACCCCGGCACTGCCTCGGGCAGGAAGCCGATGCCCGGTCACATCGCGGTCGACCCCAAGGAATACCCCTACGGCACGGAGCTTTACGTTGTTTCCTCCGACGGCAGCTATGTCTACGGCTACTGCATAGCGGCGGATACGGGCGGCTTCGTCAAGATGGGCAACACCGATATAGACCTCTATATGCCGAATGAAGATATGTGCGGCGATTGGGGCAACAGGGGCGTTACCATTTACGTTCTTTGATCCTTTTGCAGCAACTATCCTCCCGTCGCCCGATATCAGAGCGGCGGGAGTTTTCTTTTTAAATATTTTCGCCGAAATACTTGATATTTACGGAAAAGTATGTTAAACTACTCAATGTAGGATTATGGATTAGTATGAGAGTGGGGTGACCCGCTCTTTTGTTTATGTATATAAAACTTCGGTAACGACCGCTCAATCATTGTTACGCTTCTCGGCGGCTGATTCCCCGCCGCTTAACGCCCGAAATGCTCGTTAATACACAAAGTATTGCCTGCGCTTTCGGCCATTTTCG
>OKUU01000200.1_pt1 | contig 24278 bp, 26 predicted proteins | sample 1606561 | NCBI WGS metagenome assembly OKUU01 (sample SAMEA3882506, study PRJEB24775) | human gut metagenome | biome: human-associated habitat; feature: intestine environment; material: feces | place: Netherlands | collected 2009/2010
GCAGCTTCTCACATACCGCAAAGCAAAACTCATTGCGTAGTTGAAAAGCCATGCGTCCAGATACCCGCCAATGATAAGGTGCCCTCCGGGTGCATACGCAGCCAATGCCCGCAGCACAGTCAGAATCCAGATCGCGGACGGAACATCCTTTTCCAACAGGCCAATGACCATGGCATACATCAGGGAACCGTAGGCTTTCGCCACATCGGTTTTCTGACATACCGTGATACCCAGACCTGCCTTGCGGATGTACCGCTTTGCCTTTTTCAGCAAACCCGTCTGTCCGCGCCCCGGAATACTGGCGCATTGCGTAGGAAGAATACGAGCATGGAACAGCGGTTCCAGTCCCAGCTTGACGAGGTGGCCTAAGAGCTGGTGCAGGATACAAAGATCACAAATATCTCGCATCTTGCCGGTCATGCCGTCCGGCCTCGACCTGACAATGACAGGTCGCATATCCAGCGGCTCACCGTGCATCAGCTCGTCCACCACTTCTTCAAGGTAATAGGCGATTGCCTCTGCCGCTTCCAGCTGAGGCCAAACCTCTTGCTTCAGCTCGGCTTCGTAGAACTCCCGCGTGGGAATACCTGCATAATGGTTGACAAAGGCCATAACCTCCGGCCTATGCCATTTCTTATCAAAACAGGAGAGGACGGCTTGTACACAAAGATCATGGGTCAACTCGTTATATCGCTGCTTCATATACAAACCTCCTATCCATTAACTCTTTCTTGCAAAAAGTGACTTTCGGTTACGGCCTGTCCTTAAAGGCAGGATGGGCCTCGTTACTACTAGCCACGCGCAGCACCCACGGTGCTACACCCTTGCGGTTGCAGTCTTGTGCGATTTTATCAAGGGAACGGATTTGATAACGTAATTTCAGGATAAGGTGCCAAAATCTTATCCCTTTAGATATGCTACCGGTTGCACACCGTAGCAATGCAAGAAAGCCGAGGCCGACCATTCCAGTTCGCGTTGCTGGGCCAATTGTTGCCATTCTCGTAAGCCAAACCGCCATTCGCACCATTGTTCAAGTTGCCGAAACGCCAAGGACAACGAGTGCCTGTGCTGTTCGTGCCATTGAAAGCGGAAACGTGTCACGCTATCAAACCCTAAAAGAAAAATTATAATTGCTCTTTTATAAGGGGCCTTGCCCCTCTGAGCGGCTTACGCCGCCCATTCACCCCGCTTCTTACCTGCACCGGAAAGCCGAGGCCGACCAAGCCAGCTCGCGCCGCTGGGCCAACTGCTGCCACTCTCGTAAGCCAAACCGCCATGCGCACCATCGTTCAAGCCGCCGAAACGCCAAGGACAACGAAGGCCTGCGCTGCCCGCGCCACCGAAAGCGGACTTGTAGTAGGTGGTGGAACTGCCATTGAACAGCTTCGGGAACAGGATGCCGAGCTTGGTACGGAAGAACTCTTTTACCCAGTTGACACCCCAGCCCTGTGCAACGTCATTCAGCACAATGCCGGTAGAGGTGTAGTTGGAGGTAATGCTACCGGCCAGCTTCTCAGAATCCCGGCACTCGAACACCTCATAATTCCAATGGGTTGCATCGGAACCAGCGGTGACGTTGTACAGGGGGTCGAGGCCGATAGAGTAGGCACCATCCAGCAGCTCAACACCCATCACACGAATGGGGGTCTTACCTGCGGTCAGAGAATAGCCGCAACCGTCCTTATGACCCGGCAGGCACTCGGTATGACCGGAGATATACGGCCAAGTGCTGATATAGGTGGTGGCAGTCACCTCAATGGGCGCATCCAGCACCAGATTGACAGCGGAATACTGCACGTCACTAATGGTCACATCCTCGATACTGCCAATCCGGACAGCCTCAGCCAGATTACGCATATACGCCTGACCACGATCGTAGTTGGTCTGATCGGCAGGGTCGCCAATGGACACCGTAGAACCGACCAGCAGGTTTGCAGCCTGCGCCTTGGTCAGCAGTACACGGGTCACACTAGACTCAGCCTGTGCGACCTTGTATTGGTAGTTGTAGTTCAAACAGCCCTCACAGATGCCGGAGTTTTCCAGATCGAAGTGACGCAGCTGCCACATCCGCAATGCCCAGCGGGTATCACAGTCGTTCCACAGACCCTCGTATGCGGAGGTCTTGCGGGCAGTGGTGATGCCGGTCTGAGCAGAAGCGAAGTTGTACGGCTTGCCGCCTGCACCCGATGTCAGACCGCCCTTACTGTTCAGACTACCGGGAAAGCAGGAATGCCAAGTGATAGGACGCTTGGTATTGTCCGGGGCAACGTCGGCAGCGTCGGGGTAATACTGCTGACCCTCCTGAGTGCGATAGCTGATATAGTCGTAGGCACCGTCGCTCCACTCTCGAATCCACAGGGCCAGAGAGAAAGCATAGACGGGAGCAACCTCACCGGTAATGTCGAAACCGTCCTCACCCTCGACAAACAGCACGTTCATGGTGCCGTCTGCCAGACTCAGGGCATTGGCACGGATGTACCACGTCATAGGGTCATTGTCAGCCCAGTCCTCGACGGCAGCGGTACTCTCGGTACACAGCTGGGCACCGGTCTTACCTGCCAGATCGTCAAGCGGGGTCATGGTATGCACACCACCGGAGGTTGCAGCGTTGATCGACCGCAGGGTGTAGGTCTTATCTTTCCATGCACGAGCCATGATGTGCGCCCAGCGACACAGACGCTCGTACTTCGTGCCACCACCGACTGCGCTCAGGGGCCACCAAGACCAGAAAACAGTCGTGGTATTGGAGCCGTCCAGCAGGTTGACGAACATTTCATCTGTGAAATCAGCACCAGCGGTGCCGGAGGCGATAGCAGCCAGAAGCTCATTCTGCCGCTCCATCTGGGCTTTGTACTCTTTCTCAGACAGGAAACCAAAGATGTTATCCATATTTTGTCCTCCTTATTTCTTTTCTTCGTAGATCATCACAGGTTTGCCATCGATAACCTGTAACGATGCAACGTAATTTTTGTGGGTGTCCGTATTGACGATATAAAGCGGAGCTGTCACCAGCTGCATATTAGCGATTGCCGCTTTGCTGTCGGCCATTGCCTGCTCATGCTCTGCCTTGCGGGTTTCTTCCGCAGTGTTTCGGGCCGTTTCAGCAGAAGCACGTTTGTTTTCCGCATCCACACGAGCCGTTTCACGGTTCAGGCGTTCCGTTTCATTGGAAGTGCGGGACTGTTCATGCTGCACACGAACATTCTCATTCTCAACGCGGGTGCTTTCAGCAGAAGCGCGAGAGGTTTCAGCAGAAGCACGATCTTTTTCAGCGGAAACACGAGAGGTTTCAGCTGTTGCGCGGTTTTTCTCGGCAGTAACACGACTCGACTCTGCCTTTACGCGGTTAGCCTCTACCAGCTTGATCGCATTGACCTCCTGAATGAGTTCAACCAGCACACCGTAATCTTCGTCACCGGCGATTTCATCATTGCCGTTTGCTGCCTGCTCAACCTTGATCTCAAACAGCGTAGTAGTCAAGGTCTTGGTGCCGTTGATGATCGACACGTCACACTGCACGGTGCCGTCCAGCTCCACCATCCAGTAAGCGATAGGCAGCAGCACCGTACCGTCGCTGTTGACAGTACCCATAAACGACTTGCCTGCCTTATCGGGACGGCGGGCATTGATAACCGCGCTCGACCCAGTTTCGACCTTGATAGGTTCGTCGTTGTTTGCCAGCTGAACTTTCAGGAAACGGGTTTCGCGGTCGTACTGCTTTGCAACAATCGCGTTGAAGTAATTGAGCTTCGCAACGTCAACCGTGACTTCCTTAATAATCTGAATCAAATGTCCTCACTCCTTTCGTATTCCATACAGGGCTTGCCGTCGATACAGCGCAGTTTGCAAGCGTACACTGCACCGTCCTCTCCCTCTATATAAAGGAGTAGAGCCATTTTCTTTGCCTCAGCGACACCGGCACTAGCCGTTCCAACCTGTTGATCGGTATACTCCGTTGCCTGCTGCTGGGCCTCAGCAACCGCAGAATCGGTATACCCATTGGCTACCGTCATGGTGCTTTCTCCTACGCTATCCGCATAGGATTTAGCAGCGGCAACCTGCTCGTCGGTGTACTCCTTACCCTCGCTCAGCTTGCTGTCCGCATAAGACTTCGCGCTGTTCAAGGTATTGGTGCCGACTGACTCTGCATAATTTTTGGCAACTTCCAGATTGCTCTTGTCCTGTGCATCTGCATAGGATTTCGCATCGGACAGGGTGTTTTCTGCCGCGCTGTCCGTATACTGGGTAGCTACCGTAAAGAGGCCATCTGCATAGCCCTTAGCCTGCGTCAACAACTCGTCAGTGTAAGCCTTGGCGGTTTTCAGCAAGCCATCGGCATAGGTCTTGGCCTCGCCAGTCTTGGTGTTCGTGTACTGCTCGGCTTCACTCAGAGCATGGCTGATAGCGGAACTGACCTTATCCAGATACTCCTTGGAGAGCGACTTCTCCTCAATTGCACCGTCTGCGATATAATCAGAGGTGATCTGATACAGCATCAGGGAACGGAGGATAATGCTGCTCTCCTGCGTATATCCGTACTGCCACAGCGGGTTGCCGTGGTTGTAGTCCGTGGTATACGCAAAGGTGCCACCCAACAGGGTATAAATGATATTGCTACTTGACAGCGTTTGGCCGTCGTGGTAGTAATAGGTCATAACCCCCGAATCAGAGGTCATAATCGTTACATTCAGGCCCATAGAGTTTACGGTCAGCTGGGCTAGATCGCGGGCACTTAACGCCTGCTCGGAAAGGTTGACCTTGATTTCATTCTGAACACCATTGATAGCGGATGCCTGCTTTGTGGTCATGCCGCTACCGGAAGAATACGAGTTGCTGGTGGCCGTTTCGCCGGAACCAGCAATCGACGTGTTACAGTTCAGAGTAAAAGTTACGTTGGTGACAATGGTATCGTGCATCCCACCGGACTTGTCCTGATAATGAATCATGTCCAGTGGAAACAGATACGGTGCAGCTTTGATCGTGGCCGTATACGGACGATACCGGAAACCGCCACGCGCGGCATACAGCTCTTTCAGTACACCTGCGTAGGTGTTGGTGAGCAAGCCGCAGTCGCTCATGTTAATTGCATAATCGTCCGAACCAGCAAGGTAGGTAGCGTTGTCACTACCCGTACAGGTGAAACCCGTAATTACAATGTCGTTTTCCAGCATATCGCTGTTATAACGCTCACTGGGAGTAATGGTCACATCGACCTGCTCATACCATTTCATAACCAGCTGGCCGTTTGCATCCATAAAGGCGCAGGTGCCGGTCATAGCCGCACACCACTGTAACAGCTGGCGATAGGTCAAAGTGCTGGACGTAGACGGTAGACTGCCGATACTATAAATATGGTTCGGGAGGCTGCTCACATCCGTTACCAACGACACACCGCAAATATCACAAATCGACCGCACCAGAGCGTCAACGTGCATCGGGAATTTCAACCGCTTCTCGTCAACCTCACGATCAAACCGAACCATGCGGTCGAGGGCCGAAATAGAAATGGTGCTGAGTGTACGAGGCGGGGTGTCGATTATGAAATAGCCGCAGGGAATCCAATGCACGACTGCATTCTCCCATTTGCCTGCATCCCACTTGCAGATACCCACCTGCACAAACAGAGAAGCACCCTCAAACGAAACATCATCAAAATGTCCGTCATAATTTTTCAGCTTGATTGTGAGCTCCGACGCAATTGCCGAACCCATTTCGATTTTGGAGCCAGATACGCAGTAGCGGTCAACTGTCATACCGCCCTGCACAATGTCTGCCTCCGTAATGTCAAACTGCTGCTTGCCATTATCAAAATGAATCCGAACAACCTGCCGGTACTCCCGATTAAAAAGGTCGATTACTTCCTGTCCGCAATTGAACATCAGACACCCGACCTTTCGATAATATTAAATGCTACATTGTTCCATACCCCCAGTTTCGCATTGTAGAGCGGAGTGCTGCGGTCGCCCACATAAAACTCGCTCGTCCGATAAGTGCCGGTCATAGCATCAAGGTAGCAAACCTCGATGTACTCCGGGTTGAATGCCTGTAAGATAGCCGCTGCATCCGTAATGGAAACATTCTGCCATTCGAGTTCGATCTTGCGAATCTGCCCGATACGCTTCTTGTCCATCTTGGTATCTTCGGTGCGGCCCGCATCGGAAGCGGAAATGTCCTGCATCTTCCATTGATAAGAAGATGGACATTTGACGAGCTTGCCGTCAACGCTCCGCAACGGATTGTGTTCGTCATACTCCATCAAATGTCCCTCCTTTACGTCCCAACGGGAACGATGGTCTTACCGTCCCGCTGATTTTTACGGTTCAGAGCTTTTGCCATGCTGGAAGCCGTGACCTCAACGGTCTGGTCTTTCTCCAACAACTGCTGCAACAGCTCGTTTTGCTGACGAAGAATATCATTCTGCCGAGCCAGTGCATCAGCAACACCAGCACGGATGCCCTCAATGATCTGGTCGTTGTTTGCGACTGCGGGAGAACCGCCAATCGTACCGACCAGTTCAGGGCCACTTTCACGAGCATAGAACAGCTCGCCTACATCGGGGAAGCCGCCCTCGGCAAAACCGAACAGGTGGCCGATGCCCTTACCGATACTCTTAATACCGTTCCAGACACCAGAAGCGACATTTTTCACACCGTTCCAAACGCCGCTTGCAACATTTTTGACTCCATTCCAGACACCAGAGGCTACGTTTTTCACGCCACCCCAAAGGTTCGAGAACATATTGCCAACTCCGTTTGCCACATTCGTTACGACATTCCAGAGGCCAGAAGCCGCGTTGGAAATGCCCTTACAAATGCCGGTAATCAAGCTATCGCCGGACTCTGCACCAGTCGCATAGAAAATCGCACCCAGACCGGCTACTGCCGCTGCTGCGATACCTACGGGGCCAGTCGCAATCGAGAGCAGGCCGGAAGCCGCCGCGCCGAGGCCGGAAGCCGCCGCAGAACCAATGCGGCCAGACCCGAAAGCCCACCGCCAAGCATGGAGCCTAAGCCACCGAGCAGCGAGGATGCACCAGCGGTCACGCTACCCCACAGACCGGAGAAGCCGGAGCCGATAGTACCGAGCAGGCTGCTCAGACCTGCACCCAAGCTACCACCGCCTGCTGCCGAGAAAATACCGCCGATACTGGACATAAGGTTGCCAGCACCCGATACGATGCCACCCCATCCACCGGAGAAAGCCGAGCCGATCTGCCCAACAAGCGACATAACACCGCTGCCGAGCTGCGACCAACCACCAGAGAACAGAGAACCCAGATTGCCGAGCAGCGAGGATGCACCACTACTGATCTGACCCCAGCCATTCGTGAAGAACGAAACAACCGTGTTCAGGAGAGAAGAAGCACCACTGCTGATTTGGCCCCATCCACCGGAGAAGAAATTCCCCAGATTGGAAAGCAACTGACCTGCGCCGGTCAGGATGTTACCCCAACCGGTAGAGAAAGCGGACACGATGGAATTCACAAAGGAACCTACGTTACCGCTAATCTGCGACCAACCGCCAGAGAACGTAGTAGAGAGGTGAGTAATGATATTACTTGCACCTGTCTTGACATTCGCCCATCCATCCGAGAAGAACGACTTGATATTCTCGACAAAACCACTCAGGTTGCCAAGCGTCCCGGTGCTATCGCCGGAGAACTGAGAACTCAGCCATCCGGTAAAATCACTGGTTTTCTGCTTGATAACACCCCAGCCATCCGAGAACAGCTGCTTTGCGGAATCGAAGAAACTACCGAAATGCTGGCCGACACCATCTAATGCCTCTTTCAGCTTCGGGCAGGAGTCGATAAACTCTCCGACCTTGGACTTGAGATTATTAAACGTGTCTATGACCTTTTTGACATTGTTAATAGTGTTCTCTACGTTATCAATCACGTCAGAGATTGCTTGGAAGCCCTGAGCAATTCCCTCGTAGGCACGACGAATCGCAACACCCAGCGCATTGATAGTGCCGGTCACGCCACCACCGGAGTAGTTGTAGGCATTCTCGATCTCGGCCACACTGTCCGACACATACGACTTAATCCCGTTCACGATGGAAGCGAAAGAGGCATGAGTCGATACGATAGACTTAGAAGCCGATGCCAGTGCGTCGGCTGTGCTGGTAAAAGCACCAGACAGGGACTCGGTGGTATCTCTTGCAGAGTCCAGCCCCTCGCTCAAATCCGAGATACCGCCACGGATTTTGTTCAGGACTGCTTTCAGCGAGGTGCCTGCACTCGACACGGCAGAACCAATAGCCGAGATATTCTCCGAGAACTTATCGTCCAGAATAGAAGTGAACTTCTTATAGAACGTGTTCAGAGGAAGAATTGCTTCCGGGCCAGCCTCGCCGCCAACCATTGCGTTGGAACCGTTCATACCGAACAGCGTAGGGCCATCCATGACACCGCCCTTGGCGTACCACTCGACACCCAGCTTCGGAATACTGGTAGGCAGGCTCAGAGCTTCCAGAATAGACTTGATAACGCCGGTTGCCTGCGGGCCACCATCCGTCCACTTAATGTGCGGGAGCTTAATCGCAGGCAGGCTCCATTCAAACTTGAAGAAACCCTTTGCCTTGTCGATTGCTTCCTTAACAGGTTGCACCAGATGTTCGTCGAACCACTTACCGATGTTTCCGAGGCCAGTTTTGATACCCTTGTACATGAGGGTTATCCACGAGCCACCTGCATCTTCAAGAGCCTGTCCGAGCGGAGTTGTAGCAAACCATGTTTTGAACGGCTGGAAAACGTGTTCGTCGAGCCAACTACCTATGCCGCTACATACGCCAACCAGAAATTCAACTGCTGCCGTTACTACATCCGTTAACAGCTGAATAAAAGTAACGATGATTTTTCCCCATTGAATGTTACTAATGAAATCCAACAGATTGGTTGTCAGATCGTGACCAAGTTTTACCCAGTCAATAGAAGAAATCCAATCCCGAACTTCATTCAAAACACCCAACAGAAAATCACTGATACTCCGACCGATCAGGCCCCAATCCAAACCGGTAATGAAACCGATAATCAGATCAAACAGGGCCGTAACCTTTCGGACAAGCAATGCGCCCAGAGTTCCAAAGTCTATCTGTTCTAATGCCGCATTTACACCCGATGCAAGATCGGTGCCTAGCTGCATAAAATCGAAAGTCTTTAAGAAACTATACAGAGTAGAAATAGCACCATTGAAGTAATAGCCCAGCTTAGAGCCAATGCCCGACCAATCCACCATGTCCACGATGGAGTTTAGCTTTTCGCCCAGCAAAGAACCTAACGAGTTCCAATCCCCGGCATTAAAAGCTGTACGCAGCTGATTAGCAAAATCAGAAATTTCGCTGGCAATGGGAGAGGTTTCAAACATAGACCCATAATCCGGGGTCTTTTTCTTGGAGCTGGTATCACTACTCTTTTTGCCCAGAATGTTGATTTCGTCAAAACTAACCGTAAACCGCTTCGTGGCTTTGTTAGCCTTGGTTGCCGCAGCAGCATACTCAGTAGCGGATTTAGCAGCATGAGTATACACATTCTTGCCGGAGATTGCGGAGAACAGCTGATTTACAACATTCATCATGCGCACCAGCTGGTCGATCACAACCTCCAAAGCGGGGGTCAGAGCCTCGATGATAGGCGACACCATTGCGGCAAAAGAGTTTTTCAAGTAAAGAATGCTGGTAGCCGCAGCATCCATGCTGGAAGCAAACTCACCGCTCAGGAGTTTACTCCACTGGTACATATTGCTGATACCGCCCTGCAACGCTGCGGTGAACTGGCTCAGAACAAAGCGAACAGCGCGGTACATTGCGATACGCTGCAAACTAGACCAGAATTGGCCCAGACCGGAAGTAGATTGCTTAACACGAGAAAACAGGTTAGAACCAAATGCTTTCATCATGTTATATCCAGCTCGTGCCGCATACTTGACCAGACTATCAAACCCGTTATTGAGTTTATTCAAAACGGACAAGCCAATAGAGCCAAGTTTCCCGAAAACACCCAAGATACGACGCAACGTGTTTTCCAGCGTAGAAAAAATCGAAGATAATTTGCTACCCTGCTGGCCGATTTCTTGAAAACTTTCAGATGCCGAAGTGGTAGCCTCTATCCGAGGCAAGACTTCCGGCATTTGGAACGATGCCACCGGTGTTGCACTGGTCTGCTGCGGAATCCCGATAGGAGCATTGGCAACCGAGCTGAACCAGCTCTGGCTCATATCACGGTAGCTCTGTAACCGCTGCATAGTTTCAAACGCAGAACCCAACGCATTGTTGAAATCATTCAGCTGCCAAACTGCCGGATAAATGTTGAACCGGTTGGCCTGCTCCTGAAAGTTATTCAGCCGCCGTCCAGCCAGCGTCAGGTTATTCAGCCGATCAGGAGTTAACCCATCGACTGCATCACCGAACCGCTTGATAGAGTTCGGAAGCGTCTTGAGTGCTGCACCAGCCGCAGACAGACTCGCACTGGCTTCTTTCAAGCCGGAGGTGGACTGCACAAAATCCCGAATCTCCTTGCTCACACCGGAAAGTTTGAGATTACCTGCCCGCTTGGAAAAGGTATTCATAGCCTTTGCCGCATCGGACAGGGCCTTTACATCCTCCGATTTCAGAGGCTTCAAAGCTGCGCTGAAACCATCCAATTCCTTGGCAATCGGGCTGAGGTTCAACCCGCTTCCACTGGTGATCTTCCGCAGCTTTTCCAGTGCCGTTGCCAGCCGGGAAAAGTCTTTGCTCACATCGTCGGCATTGGTCTTGATTTCAAATTCAAGACCGCCCATCGACACGTCATTATCTGCCATCCTTTACACCTCCTTTCTCACACATCAACGACTTTATTCCTCTTTCTTTTCACGGAACTGGCGGTTAAATTCAACCGCCTGCGCTTTCATAAATTCGATATTTGCTCTGTACTTCTTCTGCTGTTCCAGCATAGCGTACCGCTCCTGTTGCTCTCGTGTCGCTGGATAGGGATGATCGGGATAAGGAATCGGCTCACGCTTTTTGTTCATAAAGTCATACAGAGGTGCTGCACGGAGCATACTATCGTAGAAGTACGCACCCTGCATCCACATATCCTGTGCCCGCAACTCAGCCTCAATCCGGTACTTCTTGCGATAATACTTCGGCAGTTCATTGTCGCCGTTCCAGTATTCATCGTAGGTCATACCAAGAGCCATATAGTAGGGGCACAACTCCTCGAATTTATCAGTGTAACGAAAAAGAGGCGGGCGGCTTGAATCCGCGCCGCCTCCCTCACTATCGGACAATGAATCCGTTACCAGTTCGTTGTCCAGCTGACGTTTTCCTTGGGGTTCTCCGGCTCGGCCATCAGGTTTTCGATGGGTTCACTGAACATTTCGCCCAGAGCCTTAACCAGCTTGTCCTTGTCGGGCAGCTTGGCGTAAATGGCCTCGATAACCTCCGGCTTCACAAACCGGTGATGCAGCAGGAACGCACCTGCAAACAGATCAGGCAGAACCGTCGCAGGCTTATCGTTGATCTCGTTTGCCACGAAACCATTGCTCTCCATCTGACGGATGGTATTCTTGGAAAAACCGAGAGTATAGTCCTTACCCTCATAGGTGAAATTCAGTTCCTTTGCCATTGCAAAAATCTCCTTTCGCGTTGCCGGAAACGGCAAGTCTTAAACGTGAGCCTGAATATCAGGCGAATGCGATCTCGGTACTGGGCATGATGGAAATAGCCATCTTGCGAACCTCGTTGGTGCCTGCGCCAGACACACGAACCGTCAGCTGGCCGTCGAAACTGAACTTGCCATCGTCGCCGGTCGGGGTGGTGACACCAGCAGCGGTAGAGCCGCCAAACCAGACAGCAAAGCTCGTAGTCTTGCCCTCCAAGTCGGCCAGCTTCTTGTAGTCGTCATGCTTGTAGTTAGTATTGAACGCCAGTGCGCCGGATGCCTTGATACCAGCAATGAAACGCTGCTGAAGATCGGACAAGGTGGTGACTTCCAGAGCTTCGGGGTCGCTGCCCAGATCAGGGAAGTCCGTAATGTCGATCAGCTTGTTGTAGGTTTCCTTACCAGCTTCGGGCTTGTACATCAGGTACGTCTTGGAGCTGTTGGTTTCCACAGTGCTTGCAGCCATAATCTCTTACCTCCTGTAAAATTTTTCTCCATCGGTGCGCCCAACGTATTGAGCGCAGATACGGTAAATCTTTGCATCTTTCATGTTCGGAACGGGCAACTGCGTAGTCCGTCTGAAATTCATGGAGTGCATAACGTCTGCGATAATGGAGGCGATTTTCTTAGCCTCGGACTTCGGGCCGACCTTTTTGTTGGAGTAGATATTAAATGTGAACATCACGTCCACACAATCCTCTCCGTCAGAAGAAGTCTGACAACCGGAAGTTAGCGAGTTGTCGCTCATTTCGCAAAAAACATGAGGGAATGCAGCGGGGGACTCCTGATATGTGCCGGAAATATCGGCTTTCGGATAATCCACTGCCAGCGCATTGGCTACCCTCGTATAGACCTCATTTTCCGGGTCAATCATATTTGAAAACCCTCCGCGCAATGCTCTCAAACTGTTCACACAATGCCTGCTTTGCCTGATACATCGACATATTAGCAGGATTGCCGTAGGTCAGGACTTTATCGGAACCAAGCGGGAGTCCCATGCTTCCGGGTTCGCCCTTATAGACCCATGCTTTGTGCTGACCATTGCCCTTTCCATAAGAGCCGCGCTCCATGCCGAGCTTGCCTGCTTCCGGGTGGTTATCAGGCCACGTTTGCACACCTGTACCAAACTCGATAAACAAAACAGACTTACCAACAGCAACCACAGCCTTGCAGAAAGGGTCACGATCATCCAACGTAACGGCCACGTCATTTTCGCCATCGTAGACAGCGTAGTGAAATTTGAGGTCTGCGACCTCTACGCCGACCTCTGCCAATTCCTTGACAAAAATCGGTATGCGCTCGGTGAGCCATTTTTGATACCTCTCGATCTCTGCACACATTACCGTGATGCCAGCGGCAGTAAGAGGAGCCGAGATTTTCTTAAAAGAACTCACGATACTTTCACCTTAGAAATCGCATAGGAAATGGAATTTTTCGACTTCGCTACACGATCAACCTTGTAGTCATACACTGGGCCGTCCTCTGTGCATTCTACCGGTTTATCCACAAACAAGACGCTACTTTCATCAATCGGACAATTCACATCCTCGGTGACGATAACCTTGTCATAGGAATCCAGATTACCAAACTGCTCCACCTGCGCGTTACCCTTGGCAGGGGACACGTTGCAACGGAGAGCAATCGGCTTTCCGTAACCGGAATATTTCTCACCGGTCAAATTTCCGTCTGTATCTCGCAGCGGAATGTCTTTTTCATAAAGACAGTAAAATATGGTGACTTTATTTCGGTTCATGCAACGCATCAAAACACCCCCGCCATCGGGACAATGCGCCGGAGCAGAGAATCAGGTATATCCCCACTCTCATAGGAGCGGGTAATACCGTTTTCGGAATGGGCTTTTTCACCCTCAGCACCACGCTTATTCAGCATGAAAGCAGCAATCTCAACTTGTACCCCGTGATACTTCGCGGGAACTTCACCCTCCACGTTATCCTTGTATGGATAAAGTCGGAGTAAAACTGCCTGCTTCGCCAGCAAAAGATAGGTGGACAGCGTAGCCGCGTTGGTTTCCTCTGTCATGCCGGTAAGCATGGTAGTCATTTCCTCAGTAGTCATACGCTGTCACCCTCCTTTCTTTAGGTGCCTGCCTTGGTGGTCACACTACCACCTGCAACGTACACGGACTTGGTGTACTTGGGAGCCTCAAAGGTGGTAGAAATGCCGGTGAACTTGGCATGATACCACTCCGGGCCATGATCGAGGCCGATCTGACCGAACAGCTGGAAGTTCTCACCTGCACCGGTCTTAGCCAGAGGTTCGAGGAAGAAGTTGCCCTTACCGGGAACCGGCTGCACAACGGGAGCGATAACAGCCAGATCGAGCAGCAGTGCCGTACCAGCAGGCAGGTACATACCCAGATAGATATAAACCTCGCCCAGCGGGGTAATCAGCTTGGACAGCTTGATACCGTTCACGTCGCGGGCGTTGGGAATGACGGTCAGATCATTCTGCACAGCATCCGCGTTCAGCTGATACATGGTCACAGGGTCAACCCACAGACACAGGCTGTCGGTAGGAGCGTTACCCTCGTAGACGGACTTCATGGCCTCTGCCACAGACCACAGGCCCAGAGGCTTGCTGTCCATAGCCAGAACATTGGAGGTGATAGCCTCCACCAGACCGCGAGTTTTGTTGACCTCGGAAGTCTTGGCGGCCTTATTGTACTTGCCGTTGATGAACGTAAACTCGATGTCGTTCTTCACTTTCTGAATCTTGGCACCGGTCTGGAAGTCCAGCTCGTTGATGGGGTTGGCAGTCTGGGAAGCCACGTTCAGACCTGCCAGAGTGCCCATGTTGGACTGCTTGGCATAGGAAATGCCAACCTTTTCCATGAAGATCTGAGTCACGTTGGTTTTCTGCTCACGAGTCACCACAGAGGCTTCGGGAGCAGTCAGGGACTTGTCCTCGCTGATAGCAGGCTGGGAAGCAGTGGTGCCGGTGTTGTACTCCTGACCGGTGACAAACTCCACATGATTGGTGGTCTTGGCCTTGCCGCCGATAATGGAACTCAGCGGAGTACGGGTGTTGCCCTTGTTGAAAAGGGTGCCGGAATAGTTGAGAATTGCATTAGTAGCAATAGTGTCAGCCATTTTCGTTTCTCTCCTTTACTTTGGATTTTCGGTTGCCTTAATTCTCAGCGGCGGTAGCCTGCTGCTGAGAAAGGCGAGTGTAATAGGCTTCGGCAGCATAGTCGCCGTTAGCCTGTGCCTCAGCAATCTTCTTGGCGTAATCAACGTCGCCGCTGCCTGCACCAGCAGCCGGACGAGGAGTACCGCGCAGATTGCCCGCTTTCACGGTCTTATCGTGAGCCTCGATAAAGGTTTTCTGATTGGCGAGAACGGTAGTCATGTCACCTTTGAGCATGGCTTCCGCAGTAGAGTCGGCCAGCTTGGTGTCATAGCCCATAGCACGAAGTTCAGCCGCTTTCTCAGTCTTGAACAGCCGATCGGTCAGTTCCTTATTGGACTGAGTAAGACGCTCCATTTCGTCCTTACGAGCCTGCTCTGCGGCTTCCTCGTCGCTCTGCTTGGCCCGCAGCTGCTTCTTGTAGTCCGCTGCCTGAGAATTGGCACGGGACAGGTCAGCTTTGGCTTTGTCCAGTGCATCGCCGCTGACAACCTTACGAGCTTCCAGCGCAGCAGAAATCTCGTCCTCGCTCATACCGGGCTTGTAAGCGTCGCCCAGCAGATCACTCATAAAACTCATATAAGACCTCCTGCGATATTTCTAGTGCGCTTTCCCTAGCGCATTATTTTCTGTTTTTGTGTCTTGTCTGACATTTGCGACTTTTATAAGGCGATTTCCCTACCGCCGTATATAAACCTCGTGAGAGGCTTATGCTTCTTCTGGGTCGTAAATCACGATGCAGCGACAACCTACGTTGTTTTTAGCCTTTCGGAATGCACCGGGATAAGGAGCGTGATCGCCGTCCGATGTGTAAAACTCATCGTCAACGTCTACGCTCATGCCCTCCAAATACCGGTGAGTTTCGCGGACTCTATCATCCCTGACCGTAACCCACCGTTTTGTGATGCCCAAACCCTGAGTTCGGACAAACTGCTGGGCACCATCATAGGCACCCGCATTGTACAGCCGGTGATATTCAGAAGCGGCCACCACCGAAAGGCCAGCCATATCCCGTGCAAGAACATATTCCTGCACCCGCTGTTCAAACGTCTTACCGTCAATCGACGTATACAAAGCATCTTCCAGCGCATCCAAGTCTACCGAAAGGTCAGCGGCGAGATTTTGTGCCGTAGCATCCATCCCGGCATTGTAGGCCAGAATGAGCATAGACAGTAAATCGTCGATAATCTGTGCAACCTGATCTTGAACATCGTCAAGCTCAGTCACAGCCAGCCGGTAGCTGGTGGAGATCATCTGGTTAATTTCATCGAAACCTACCAGATATTGCTTAATAATTTCTTCCATAGCAAAAAGAAAAAGGGACTACGAGCCTGTATAGCTCATAGTCCCTTTGGACTGCCGCGAACCTTTGTTACGCGGATTTACTTCTTAACTTCCTGCGGATTTCCACTACCACGATCTGAGTGTGTTCGATCTTCACCTCGGCCTGATTGCCGTGTGCCAGAATCCGACTGATCGTGTCCTGCTGTTCCTGTGTCAGCTGATACGACATTGTTTTGAGCCTCCTTTTCGGCCAAAGCCTGCGCCTTGGCTTCCTGCTCCTCAGCATATTTCACGCTTTCGCGGTAGGCTTCATCCGGTGCAGCGAACATACCGCAGTGGACAAATGCCAACCGAGGGGCAATTTTCGGGTTTGCAAGCATCGTGGTCAAGACCTGCGACTTTTGCAAAATGTTTTCATAATTACGGCGCGTGAAACGAATGCCAATATCCGACAACTTCAAGTTCATGCCGGACAAGGTATTACAAATGTTCAGCACCACACGGAGAAATGCCTTTTCCGGCTTACGGAACATCCGCTCGGAACTCTTGGCACGAGCCTCAGCCGCAGACCAGCCATCACGCATGATAACGGCAGAACCAGTGTCCGAGGTAGAAGTACCGCCATTGCGGTTAGGCATACCACAAATGGTAAGCACTACCTCGTACAGATGATCGACCAAAACCTGCGTTTCAGCCTGCCGTAATTCATTGGTGATATACTCAACTTCGGCTTTCATGTTCGCATCAGCGTCGCGGTACTTGATCGCGCCCTCCTGACGGAACTTCTCGTAATCTTCCTCCGAAATATCAACATTATGGAATTTGAGCAGAGCTTGAACGAACTGCTCAACTCCATCAATACGGTTAGAATCCACCAGATTGATTGCGTCCAGCAGGGGAAGCACCATTTCCGCAGCACCTACTCTTGCGCGGTTCATCGGGTACTCAACAATCGGGATACCGCCCAAATTATGATACTCGTGCTTCACCAGTGCATAGTCCGCAATCTCGAAATACTGATCGACCGTGTAACAACTGTACACGGTCACACCATCTTCCCGCACAACGTACTTGACACCCATCATCGGCTTGTTACCCAAACCGGAGTAGTAGATCACAAATGCGTATCGCGGGTCGAGAGTGTAAATCTCAAACGGTGCCTCGGTGTCCTCGACTTCGTGAGGAACGGGAAGAACCATACGGTAGGCGGTTCCAACCTCATGGAACCACTCTGCCAGATCGGTGTCCTCGCTGTCCTTATCACAGTCAACCATGAAGTCATTCAAACGCTCGACTTCTTTCAGGACTTTTTCATCACCGTTTCCGTGCAGGCGGGCCACATATTGCAGCGGCTCACCCACAAGGTAGCCAACCTTGAAATCCACAATCTCAGCATAGCGGTTTTCCACAATCTTGTTGCAGATTTCAGGCCGAACTTCCTTGACTCGATTAAGGATAGCCTGTTTGCCTTTGTACTCTGCATAGAGATATTCCATGTCAGTTTTGTTCAGGTAATGAGTTGTCAATGCCTTGGACAAAACCGAGAGAACATTGTCGGCTGTGATCTCGTCAACATCCGTTTTAATAACTCGTCTACCGTGTCCGATACCCACAGCGTACTCAGTAAAATACAACGCAAACTAGCTCCTTTCCTCGAAAATCTACCTATATTATACCACTCTCCTATGGCTTGTTCAATACTTTTTGCGAAAATAACCATAGGAGAACAAAAGAAAATTAAAAAGGCCGTTTGAACACCTCAACGGTGCCGCCGATCAGCAAACGAATACTGTTTTCCAGCAGGGAAAGAACGTCCGGTGCATCATCGTGGGGAACCTTGCCACTGCGCACATAGGTGGTAAGCTGCCGCATAAAAATACCATATTCGCTCGACCGCTTATAGGTGCTCGGCGCACGGAAGTAGAAATGCTTTTTAATGCTATCCGATGCAAATTCAATACGAGCCTGTTTATTGGTGGTAGTACGCTTGGTACGCACACTGCACAAATAGCCCATATTCTTTACCAGCTGCTCTACATCCCGTGCATAGTAAGTGCCTGCATTATTGGACTCAAAAGTTGCATCTACGGCCTTATTCGTCACCAGTACCTTTGCGCACTGCGGCTTGGTCACTTCCGGGGGAGCATCGTTGAACACCAGATCGACAATATACACGTCGCTGCCATAGATATAGGCCACCACCAGCGCGGTAAAATCGCTGCCGTTTTCGGCGGGGTCGGCTACACCTATGATGGTATCGGGGTTACGATCTACCGGCAGTTCATAGAAATAATTTAGGGTATCAGCTGCAAACAGGAGGCCCTTGGCCTCGATAGGCTGCTGCTGGAACTCAGACTCCCACTGCTCAGGATTCAGCATTTCGCGCTGTTCCCGGAAATACTCAGTGGTAAAAACCTTTTTGCCCTCGCGCTCGTACTCGTAATTGCTCTCGTCCGTTTCCAGATCAAGAGCCGGAATCTCGACGGCCCGCCATGTCCAGTTGTGCTTCCGGGCTTCCTCCTGCAAATGACCGATAGGGTCATACAGGGAATAGCGGGTGCCGGTTGCCACAATGGGCGTACCCTCAATGGCACGGCCCAGAATATCGCCAGAAATGACCTCCCACTTATTATCCAGCAGGACACGGTTCTTGGCCTCAGTACGGCCCTCCACGCAGTCGTCCAGATAAAGCAGGTTGGTAGCCTCAGACAAGCCCACCTGCCGTGCATCAATGGAACGGCACATAACGGTCGGGAATCGCTTCTCAGATTTCAAGTTGATGGTTTTCAGGTCTGCGCTGGTGCTTACGAGCTTTGCCTCCGGGAAAATATCATAGTAGTGGTACTCACTATCCTTGTCCAGATACTCCAAACAGCCCTTATAGAAGCTCTTGATAAGATCATCACCGGTGCCCTCCATCAGAGTAGAGCGGTCAGGATATTTGCCGGAGATCATATTTACAAAATTGATGCCAGTCTGACTTTTGCCTGCACGTTTCGGCATGGAAATCGTCAGGAGCTTCAATTTACCATCCAGAACGTCTTGATAGCCTTGCACCATAGGTTTCAGGTATCGACGGCGCGGCTCGTAGAAACGCTTGCTGAGAGGCTTTCCGTACTCGATAGCCTGCAAATAATCGTCAAAGAAATGCGGGGCACCGAATACCAACGAGCGGTAGAGCAACCGGTCGAACTTCTCTGCTAAATCCATCCGCTTCCGCTCTGCACACCAGTGCAGGGCCTTGTAAACGCGAGGACGCAACATCTTGTGGTTTACCTCATGCGCAAGCGCAAAATCTTCCGTGGCCCATGCACGAATCAAGGCAAAGAGATCGTCATACGCCGGGAAATCGTGCGGGCTTCGGTCAATCGAAATAAGAATATTTGCACTTAAAGTCTGATAGTCCATCTTTTCCTCCAAAAACAAAAGAGGCCGGGAGCATATAGCTCTCAGCCTCTTTAGACTGTCCCCGGCCTTTGCTGGGGCTTATTTTATTTCAACGTAATCAGTTTGACATTATTCTCTGCGGCCAACTGCTGCGCCGCTTTGGTGAAACCAGAATTAGCAATAACACCAGCATAAACGGCACCGTAATGGGCCTTTGATGCCACAACTTCTTGAATTGGTGTGTTATCAAGCACGGCTGAATAGTGTTTACACTGGAATACCCAAACCTGCCCGTTTTTATCTTTGGCGGTAATGTCTGCACCAAAGTCATTAGAAGCCGGGGTAACGGCGACAGAATGATAACCTTGCGTAACAAGCCATTTGGCAGCAGCGTGTTCGTACTCCAAACCGTTCATATCTTTTATTTTCTTTCCGTTGAGATTATAAAACTCAACGGAAGCACTGGTCTTATTTTTCAAAAACCAGCCGAGCAGGTAAAACGGCCATGTAAACAAGTACCACATCGCTTTCATTGACCAGATAAAAACTTTGCCGAGATATTTCATCATATCCGCAAACAACCACATGAACAATGCCGCAATCAGCTCCATTACACTTCCTCCATACCGAACTTCTTAAACAGTTCCTCGCTCGTCCAGCTCTGGGCCTTTTTTGTTTTTGCGCTTTTTTTTCGCGCACCCTTGCGCCCACCCGGATTGTTGCCGCACCTCTGCTCCACTGGTACATCCTCGTCCAGCACATACACCGGTTGTCCCGGTTGCTGAGGTATCAGGGCCACTTCATAGCCCAATGCTTCTACCAGATGCCGCAGGGTGGATAACTTGAGATCACTGCGCAATCGTGGGTCTATGGCCGGTGTTCCACTGGGGTATTGACACCTGCGGGCCAGCTCTGCTTTGGTCACTCCTGTATCCCGGAGGATAGACAGGATAGCGTCTTTGTGTGTCATAGTAGCACCTCGTGTATAGTATATCACAAATTAACGAGGATGTTAATAGGGACTTTTTTATTTTTGTGGATATTTTGGAGGCTTACCCCGGCCCTCGATACCCCCGGCCCTTTTCCCCCGCCCCCGGTGCCCTGCTTCCAGTCAAACCAGCCCCAAACCGGCAGCAGATCAAGCCAGTTTTGACAGAGTTTCGTATAACATATATTATAGGAAACGATAATTAACGATAATACGTTATTTGCATAGCTTCCAACCTGTCACACCTGCATTATAGTTGCATGGTAGGGCAGAGGATAGGCGGCAGAAGTGCAGTCGATCGGCACAGACTGGAAGCACAGCAGACCCGAAACCCGGCAGGCTGGAAGCAGAGACGGCAGGCAGGGCAGGCTGTACCGGTGCCGGTAGTCAGACCGCACAAAGGGCAGCAGATCGGGCCGGAAAAGGCTTGAACGTCTTTTATAAATAGTCGGTGTGCGTGATAGGTTCAACCCTGCCGGGGTGTGTTAGGTGTGTTATTTTCGTATTTTGCAGGAAATTCCCTATATAGAACCCTATATAGAAAAATCCTTACATTTTACTGAAATGACACACCAAACACACCCCAAACCGATTTATATTGAAAATATTGAAAAACATATTGACAAAATATTGAAAAGTCAATATAATAGTAACTGTAAACAAACCGTTTACAGAAAAGAGGTATAAACCATGAAAACAAATATTGACATTATGGAATATAGCAAGCGTTTGTTTGCTGTTGACAACTGTGCAGCTGTTTGGCTGGAAGAAGATTTTGACCCCGATTGTAATTATACATGGGCCGGGGCCGGTGAAGATTGGGCGGATAAATTCCGTGCAGAACTTGAAAAGTATATTCCCAACTGTGAAGAAGCAGCAGCGAAATATCCCAAACCGGACGACGACAGTGCATATTATTGGGTTGACTATGCAAAACGCGCACAGGACTATAAACAGGCTCTTGCAATCTTGAACGAAATGCAGAGCGCAGTAACCGCCAAACCGGAAAAGAAACACAAATTAAATTTGACCGCTGAAAAGGTGCAAGCCCTGTGCATTGCAAACAATTATTGCACAGCAATGGACAACGCCAACTATTCAACCATGTTAACTAATGTAGATCGAGACAACAAGCGCGGGTTTGGGCCGGTGCGGTTGGCACGTCTGGCACAGCTCATTAAACTGCACAGCGACACGGCGCAGAGCGTGGAAACAATCGCAGCAGAGTTAAAAGAGGCCGGTGCGCTACATTGTTTTATATCTTTTAATAGGGGGTGCAGATATGTTTTATAAGATCGTATTTTATCGCAAAAACATTTTTGACGAATTAGAGCGCGTGAAAACAGAGCGCGCAGAGTTTGCCAGTTATGGCGCGGCGCGGGTTTGGGCACAGAATCAGCTTTATAAAATGGCCGGTGCCGTCGCTGTAAACGTGTTTATGGATATTTGAACGGGGGTTTATTTTATGGGTGCCGTAAATTATGGAACCGGTGATTATATTACATTGGGTTTGAATGTTGAGCGGGTCAAGGAACCATATACACCGGGTTTTTATTATAGCGTTGCACAGGAAATTTTGAACGAATACGGGTTTGTTTATTTCCACGTTGTCGCTAAACCCGGTTATTATGACGGGTTTTATATTGAAATTGAAAATAATTTTCCCGTCGCTTTTGACTGGTATCAAGAAAAGCAGGACGCGCAAAAGGAAATTACACAGGTTAAAAAGTGCCTGTTAGAGCTGTGCAGGGACGCAAAAGCGGTTGAAGTTTTCCCCGGTTGGTGTACAGGGTACAGCACAGAGGCAGAAACGCGGGACGCTATTAAAAAGGCAGTGCAGGAAATGCGGGACGACGTGCGCAAAACGCCAACGTGGGCACAGTATAACAGGGGGTAACAATATGAAAAGATCGGTTTTTGATAATTTACTAGCAGAGCTGTACACGCTGGCACCTGCCCCGGAAAAGAACCCGCATAAATATCGCGTATTATTGCAACGGTTGGAAGTTGCAATTATTGACAAATACAACGCGGGTATTATTTCAGATCGAGAATACAGGGCACTTTTGAACGTCGCTTTTATTATGATGGATGAATACAGAAAAGAGGTCAATAAAAATGCGTAAATTTGAAATTGCAGGCTTTTCCCGTATTAGCAAGGCAGCAGCGCGGAAATTATACAACGCCGGCAAGATCGTTTATTTTTGCGCGGTCAATATGCGCCCCGGTGCCCCGTGGAACCCGGAATGCGGGGTGCAGCTTAACCCGGCAGACCCGGAACCGTTTGAAAATTGCGTGAATGCTTTTGAATTTTATAACTGTGTAGACTGCGAAACCGGCAAATATACCGCGTTTTATGTCAAGGGGGTTTAATTATGGTTTATTTTTTGACGCTTGCAGGCTGGCCCCTGTACCATGCACAGTGCGCGGCCCCGTTTTTTTATATGCTTATTGCCGGGGCGGTTGTTTCCTTTATTGCAGAGGTACACAGATGAAAAATAAACAGGTTTGGCAGTTGCCCCCGGTTGCAATGTTTCCAGCTGCACAGGGCGGCACCTATACATATACAGAGCATAGCGGGGCAGATATAGCAGATTTTTTGACGCGGGGCGGCCTGCCCTGCACCTGTACAGCCAACCGCCCCGGCGCACAGGTTGACCGGTACACGTTCCATGTTTGCGATTTTTACAAATTATCCCGTCTGCCGCGCTTGCTTCCCGCCCTTGAAACGTGGGCGGGGGCAGTTGTGCGCAGATCGGAACCGGCCCCGGCAGGGGCTTTTATTTTAGAGGTGCAGCGCAGGCAGCGCAGCGCGGTATATTTTGGGGATTGTGTCAATAGTAGAGCGTGGGCAACTTCCAGCCCCGGCGCGGCTCTAATTGGTGCAGGCGGGGCCGGTTGTGTGACTGCCCTAAACATTGACCACGCGCCCCACGTTTTAATAGCAGGCCAGACCGGTGCAGGCAAAAGCGTTTTGATGAATACGATTATTTGCAGTTTACTTTTGAAGAATACACCGGGCGCGGCGCGGTTTGTGTTTATTGACCCGAAACAAGTTGAATTTTCCCGTTTTGCAGACCTGCCGCACGTCTGCCCCGGCGATATGGTAACAAGTACCGGGGCCGCGTTGACCGCCCTGCAAAAGCTCTGTACAAATATGGAAGATCGTTATTGCAGGATGAAAAGCGCGGGTTTGAAAACATATACAGGACAGCAGGTTTATATATTCATCGACGAATTAGCGGATTTAATGTTGACCGCTGGCAAAATCAAAAAACAAGTTGAAGAATGTATAATCAGAATAGCCCAAAAAGGCCGCGCGGCAGGGTATCACCTTATTATTGCAACCCAAACCCCGCGCAGCTCTGTTATAACCGGTTTAATTAGTGCAAACATTCCTGTTAAAATTGCGTTGACGGTTTCGAGTGTTCGAGAGTCTGTTATTATTTTAGGACACAAAAACGCGGAACGGTTGACGGGGCGCGGCGATTGCATATTAAAAACCCCGTTGGCGGGGGAAATGCGCCTGCAAGCCGCTTTTATTTCAGATCGACAAATAGACACGTTAATTGAATACTGGAAGAACCAGAAACGCCCCGCGTGGCGCGGTTGGTTCCGCTTTTGAGGCTCTGCCCTTTTTGGGCAGGGCTTTTTATTTTGCTTCCAGATCGGCACCGGTTGACCCTGCAAGGGGTCAACGCTTGCAGAGGGCGCACAGCGGCAGGCAGGGCCAGAGGGCAGCGCAGAGGGCGCACAGCGGCAGGCAGGGCCAGAGGGCAGCGCAGAGGGCGCACAGCGGCAGGCAGGGCCAGAGGGCAGCGCAGAGGG
>OKUU01000203.1_pt1 | contig 24141 bp, 24 predicted proteins | sample 1606561 | NCBI WGS metagenome assembly OKUU01 (sample SAMEA3882506, study PRJEB24775) | human gut metagenome | biome: human-associated habitat; feature: intestine environment; material: feces | place: Netherlands | collected 2009/2010
TTATGCCCTTCGTATCTGAAGATGGATGGCTTCGTCATGATTCTCTGCAAATTTAAGACTGTCCTTTACTACCAGTGCCAGATAACCACCGCCACCGGCTCCCGGCATCTTCCATGCCAGAACCTCCTCCATGTTGCTGTAGCGGTCAATCATCGGCTGCACACTTGCCTCCGGTTCTATCACACCGTTGATAGACGGATTCACCATACCCGGGAACATCGCAATCTGGGCTTCGAAAGATGCCCTGTATGCTGCCGCAAAGGCATCAAGGTCGTGCGCCTGAATCGCCTTCCAGCAGGCATCAGCTGCATCAGCCAGCGCCTTCACCTTCTCAGGCGTGATATCCTTACCTTCCACCACACTGCATCCCGGTCTTCTCGGTTCCATCGGAATCATCACCAGATGGTCTTCCAGGAAACGGAGAGTCATCTCATCCTGCGTACTCTCAATCTTCTCCGGCCAGAAGTTGTTGTCATAATAATGACGCACCAGACCGGGAACACAGATACCGATAGAATCCTGGGCACCCGAGATGATACCATCATGACGCTCCGGATTGTTCTCGAAACAGAAAACCAGTCGGGCGAGCATCTCCGGATCCATCTTCGGCAACTTCACCGGCCATATCTTCTGAATCATCTTACGGGTAGAGGTAGACAGACCGCAGCGGTCGCGCACCTCAAAGGTCGGTTCCAGCGAGATGGTAATCGCCCATCCCGGATGATAGTGACTCACATAAGGCTGGTCAATCCAAGTACCAGCCAGGTCCAGACGTGTAGGAATCCCTGCCTCCTGTGCCGAATTATCCGATACATTCGATAACGCCTTCTTCAAGTCAGAAGAAGACCGTGCCTTCAAACCAGCATGAGGCGTGCGCTGGAGTTCGACATATTCGATGCCCCTCTCCGCACAGATCCTACGTTTCTCATCAGACCCACCTTCAGCGTTCACCACAAACACATCCGGTTTCACCTTATCAAGAGTTGGCAGGAAGTCGATCACTCCGCTTCCCTCATTGATATACGCATCCTTCACCGCCTTGATATTCTTGACCATGAATAGCCTTTCCTCCTGCGGAAACATAGGCTTGCGATGCTTATACTCCAGATAAGTAGCATCCGATCCGATACCCACATACAGGTCACCATACCGTGATGCCTGCTGGAAAAACTCCACATGACCGGAATGCAGCAGGTCGTAACACCCGCTCACAAAAACTTTTTTTGCCATAAACTTTATGAAAAGTTAATGGTTTACAGTTAACATCACCCTGCTAACCGTAAGCCATAATATGTTAATTGAAAATTATTAATTGAAATTCGTAAACTATAAACAGTAAACTATAAATTGTAACCAGCAATCTTTAAACTATTAACTATAAATCCCCTTCTCAAACTGGAGAGATGCCCCCAAAATCCTTCAGTAACTTGCGATAATCGAATATATTTTCCAGCCTTCACCATTTAAAAGATTTTAAAAATCAACAATTTTCGTTTACGAGTTCCCGTATATGGGAACTCTCTTTTATTTTATTTTTTCTATCTTTGCACCGTGTGACACAGATATAGAACCTTATTACCTACTTTAGAGGCGCCGTGACAGAAACAGTAATTTGTAGATCTCTACTTCCGAAAGCCAACGGAGGCGGAGACAGGGGAGTTCATGTCCATAGCCAGAGAGCGATGCAGAGCATCTTCTGCTCAGTTCACGGTGACACGATGACACGGTGACACTAGTTTTTCAACTTTTCGCCTCGCACGCGGGCAGGCAGGAACTTTCAGCCTGATTTTTCCTGCCTGCCCGCGCGAGAGTAAATCTTCAGAAATCACTGTCACCAGTGTCACCCTGTCACCCTAAAGCCGGTTACTTCCGAATCAAAACTCAAAGACTTACGGTTCAAAAGTCAGTCACTTACGATGCAAAAGTCAGGGACTTACGCCGCGTAATCCACTAGCTTACAGATAACAGAATAAAAAAAATCTATGAGAAAGTATGAGCAACCATGAGCAAGTATGAGCAACTGTGAATTGCCCCTCACCATTTCCGTATCTTTGCAACGTGGTTCAGAGATACCAGGCGCTCTCAATCCCGAATAGGCTAAAATCTGTGTAAATCCGTGCAATCTGTGGAACATGAAAAAGTAAAGAAGAAATCTGCGTCATCTGCGAGACCTTAAACCCAGCCCGCATAGGGCTTCAAGAAAAGACTCCGAGTGACTGCCTCCTGTGTTTAAGCCTCCAGAAGAAGTGCCATATCCTAAACAAAGGCTCGCATAGAGCCTCAGCAGGAAAATACCTCACGAGTCTTATATCCCTATACACCCTTTGGAGATTATGTCCAAGCTGTGACCTACCAAACCGATTCCGGGCATCATGCCTTCCGAAATTCCCGGCTTCCAGTACTTCATTCAGCACAAACTTACCACACTTCTCATTCGGAGGAACGATAAGGCGAGAGGCAGGCATACCGAACACCTCCTGCATGATATACATAATGGCACCGGCAAACTTCCACAATCCCAACTCCTTCAATTCCTTCTGCAAGGAAGTTAACATTTCACAGTTAACACTTAACATTGAAAGAACAAAGTAGTAATCCACCAGCTGCCTTAAACCAATCCCCTCATTCATCAAATGAGCATAGATATGAGTCAACTGGAAGATGAGATTGAATTCCGCTGTCGGAATCGCAATCTCCCCTTGTTCTCCCAACATCACCCGATGCGAGTACTGCTCCTCCTTCACCCTCTCATAGTATTTCTGAAGCTTTCTGTTATGCCAGAAGCACAGCAGGAAGCTAGGGCGATAATGCACTTCAACCTCCACACCCTTATACGATGGGAACTCGATGTGGTGATAGCACGCCTTTTCATGAGGCGAGATAGAGCGGACAAAGGAGATAACTCGTTTATCTCCACCTTCCACCCAGATATCAATATCACCAGGAGTCCGGGAATAAGGATTCGGATACATCAATGCATTCCCCTGCCCTTTTAGGATACAGGTTCTGAATCCCTTTTTCCAGAACCACTCAGAAACCTGGATGGCAGCATCGTTCAACCGAACATTCGCCTTCTCCAACATTTGGCTTTCCGCCATCCATTGGAGCAGTATCTCCTTCTTCATCCCTACATGTTCCGCTGGTAGTTTCTTGATACTATCAAAGAGAACACCCACCAGACATTGCTTCTTGGCGATAACATATAGCTCCTTCCAATCCGCCTCCTTTAAGGAAGAAGGAATCTCAGAGTCCGAGCCAATGCAGAATCTTAGGAAATCAAAGAAAATCTGATGTTGCTTCAACATAAAGTTGTACATTTTTACGCTTGAAATATGATATCTAATTGAAACAGATTATAAAATGAGACAGAAGACCAATGCCTTATAAATAATCCAAAAAATCCTCTATAATCTTGCCACTTTTCCTTTGGCGTTTTTCCATCTTATCTAGACGTTTCATATACTTGTCAAAGTAATCAAACATTACGCATATTTCTTCAGGACTATATCCAATATCTTTCGACATTTCCTTTATATCTATTTTGTTATCATGCCTTTTCATCCAAAGAAGAATTTTCCGAATCGATCTCGGATAAACTACCGCATTAGGATTTTCCGAGTTTATCCATGCAGGAATCGTTGTTTCTTCTGCCTCATTCGGATCCAGATCAAACAATTCCGCAATCTCCTTCTTATCATCTCTTTCGTATCTAGACAATAACTGGTGCTCCTGCTTTCCAAGATTCCATACACTGCGGTCGTGTTTCCAAATCATATCCAGAAACCGGTGCTTTGCCGACCAAAATTCAATGAACGACAATTCACCAATTTTCTCTTTTTCTTGCCCATTATTCAAATCCTCAACAGGCAAGCCATGCTGTTTGCAGAACGTGCAAGCTGCTGATAGACTCGTATAATAGTTTATAAGATAAGGTCCCATTAATGCCTGATAAGGCTTTGTTGGAACATGATGTCCAAAGATGCCCAAAGTCTCATCTCGTGTATCAGAGGCCTTGTATAAACTGTATGCACAATAACCCAGTTTACTTTTCTTTATAACAATATCTTCACGTTTAAGTGCCAAACATTTATCAAGCACTTTTCTGAGCTTTTCCTCATGGTCACGTTCCAACTTGCACCCCATTTGTCCTACCGACATGCGCCAAACTACAGACATCCAAAAAAGGTATGGAATTTCTGGTGGATACTCTTTTACCTTCTTTTCTAATATCTGGGAATAATACGTTTCTATCACTCCAAAACGTTCTTCACATTCCTTACAAAATACGTAGTCTCGAGTCAAAGCATTAACTTTCTTGCTCTCCTCCTCAATTTCTTCATCAGAAAAACTATGTCCCAACAATTCATTTACCGTGTCATCATATACCTCATGACCGAAGAAATATTCCTTGTTTCCTTCTGAAAGATTATCCACATCCACAACCACTTTTTCCCTATCCTTACTGCCATCATACGAAAACGTTTCAGCAATCAGAAAATGTGGAACCATATGAGAACCTTTCTTGTCTGCCGGTTTCCTTTTACAAAGGAAGCATTTACATTGCCCAGGATGCTCTGCCAATGGCTTGTGGGTCGTAGTCAATTGCCCAGTAAAGAAGTTTTGGGTGTGTCGTATTGCCCTACCTACAACCTCTGCTAAAGGTTTTTTCTCGGCATCAGTCCATTGTGGAAAATGCTCAACATCCATCTTAAACTTCTTGACCAGCTGACCAAATCGTGCACTAATATCTAAAGGATCACCCCTCATAATATGCAAATCCAACAAAGTCGCCAAAGCATCTAACTGCAACCTGCATAATTCTGGAGTATAGTCTTCCTCTTTATCCGCAACAAAATTTTCTTCAAAACAATTGCATAGTTCCCAACCGCACTTTTCCGCCTGGGTCTTATCGCCATCCAAAATGGCCTTTTTGGTAGCATCAATTGCCGAATATATCAAAGACAAATTACCATTCATAATAATCAAAACTTTTTAAAGTTGTTAAGGGATTGCCTTCCATACCATCACTTCTTGCAAAGCAAACTCAGTTGCTTTATAGCCTTTATCAAAAGCTTATTATCTAAATATTTTGTAAAATCAAATATTTACAGAGCTAATACTCTCTGAAACAAAGGTTCTGCCTCCAGCAATTGCGAATCAAGACATAGCCAAATACTATTGGCAAAATCTTCCTCTGACATACTTATTCGTTTATGCTTATAGAGTGCATGATAAAGGACAGAGATAAAATCATGTCCTCTCATTTCTAACCGAACATCTACCGCAGGAACGTTTAATTGAGAACGTAATTTATCTGATATGATTTTAGCTTTATCAGATAATTTATTATTTTGCAATATTTTAGAAAGATATTTTTCCATATCAAGCTTACATTCATTCGTATGTTTATTGTAAGAGAAACTTTTACAGAAATCTACCATTCTTCCATTGAATGGAATCAAATAACTATGGAGAAAAAACAAAAAACGGCAAACATTTCCAATGCTCAACATCAAAGCATTTACATCTATCTTACTAGAGATACGATATATATTACCAATTATTTCTTTGATATACTCTTCTTTGAAAAGATATAACTCCATTGAATTATAATCAGTATAGGCTAAACACCTTCCCTTCCGGACCTTGTTAAATATCATATCAAAGTCTCTATCAATAATACCGAGTAATCGGCAAGTTGAAGATACATTCTCCACCTTAGACGTCAGATAAATAACCTTTTCTTTATTACTTTCCTTTAAGAGTTTTACTTCTTCTTCACTTATTTTTGGGTATTCATCATCAAAACATATCATGTCAACATTCATTATAGATATACCGGTTTTATGTTCCTTCTTTAAAAAACGCTCTAATACCAATTTTATCCGTAACTCCCTCGACAATGATATTTCTCATCTCTGGCTCTAATCTACATATTGCCAATATTTCCGAAAAATTTCTTTTTTCAATATAACTCATGGTTTATATCTTCTAGTTTTACGACATTATCCATATGTCTCGACAGAATTTCAAAGGAGTGCGTAGCAATAATGAACTGTGCATGACTTTCACCAACAAAGAAACTCAATGTATCCATAAGCATACGCTGCCATTTGATATTAAGAGATATTTCTGGTTCATCAATAATAATAAATGAACTTTCAGAACTTCTTCTTATGATTTTACTAAATAAAATCAATAATTGTTTCTCGCCAGAAGATAAAGAATGGGGAGCAATTACACTACCATTTTTCGAATGCCTTATTACAAAACCATCATTTACTGTAAAATTAATTATTTTTTCATGGAAATATTCCGACAAACTATCAATTAGAAATGACAAGATTCTCATTAAGTCGTTCTGAGCTGTTAATTTATTAGATAACATCTCGATATATGGTGCTAAAATTGCGTTAACAAGTTTCTTCTTGTCTGCGCCAATTTTATCCAAATTATACATAAGCCCATTAAAATCAGAATCTGAAAGAAATCCCATTTTTACATAAGGATTTGCCATCTGCGACAAATTAAACAATTCCAACTTCAACTTTTCAATAGAATCTACAGAAGAGGTATATTCTTGATTATGAATTAATTGTCGTAAGATTTTTACATAGATATCAGAAGTTCCCTCTTCACCTTTTTTGGAAGCAGCTAGCGCTCTTCCTATAATCCATTCTTTTAGGTTACGGATTTCCGACTCTACTTCCTCTTCTTTTTTATCCCTGCTGATTCTTATACGAGAATATCCATTTTTAAGTTCATCATAAGGAATTTGTTCATCTTCCTCGTCAAGCCCCTTTCTATTGTCTGAAATATATAGAATTTTGGTTTCAGCCAATATTTTCATTAACTTTTCAAACTGTTCGTCAGAGTCATCTGCCCAGTATCTTATAACCCACTCTTCACCATCATCACGCTGTGCCTTTAAAAAGAAATCATCTCTAAAATTATTTATTTTATAGCGAATATTAAAGGAACCCATAAAGCCTGAAGGCTGTTTTTTTCTATAAGCTAAGATAAAATCACCTGTATCAAAGGTCAGTTTAAATGATTTAAATTCAATATTAGCCATTTGAGATTTATGTCCATTTCTTTTTTTATTTGATAGAAGAAAACTAATTAGATGCAATATTGTTGACTTACCTGTACCATTATCACCATATAAGATTATTAAATTATCATCTGTTTTATTAGAAAAACAATCTAAGGTATAATCATATACTCCAAAGAGTTTTTCTACTTCAATCTTAGCTATACGTAGTTTCTTTGTTTTTATATCCATAATTAATCATGATTTTTCATTCATAAATAACAATACACCCTTTGGAAATGATGACCCAACTGCAATTTTCAGAAGCGATTCCAATCGACGAGAAGGTGGGTTTCTCTCTTCTTCTCTGAGGTTTCTGCCTTCTACAAGGGAGAACCGAAGGGGGCGTAAAGACTATTGAAGAAGACCAAGATGAGAGGTGGAGCCTTCTTTAATGGTAAAGAAGGACGGGATGATTTTAGCCCCCTCACTCTTTCGTCATGTTCCAAAGGAACAAGCTATTACCGATGATATATCTTCTCCACATACGCTTAGGCTCCTTGATCAAGCGATAGAGCCATTCCAAGCCATGCTCCTGCCACCAGATAGGGGCACGCTCCACGGTACCAGCAAAGAAGTCGAAGACGGCACCGATGGTACCCACATGACAATGGATGTTCAATTCATTCCAATGAGAGTACGTCCACTTCTCCTGCTTAGGAGCCGTCATGCCAATCCAAAGCAAATCCGGATTGGCAGCATTAATGGCATCAATGATAGCCTTGTTGTCCTCAGCCGAGAACTCAGGCTTATAAGGAGGCGAATAAGTCACCACCTTCAGGTGAGGATAATCCACGGCAGCACGCTTCACAATCAGGTCGAGCACCTTCTGCGAACTACCCATAAACATCACTGTACCACCCTTTTTCTCCAGCTTGTTCATTTCGAAGAAAAACAGGTCCCAGCCGGCTATTCTTTCCTTAGGCTGACTCTTAGCCTTAATCCACTTGCACGCCTTCACGATACTCACGCCATCCGGAATCAACACATCACCATTAGTCAGAGCATCAGCAAAAAGCTGATCCTTCTTTGCAGTGTTGAAAGAATGCGCATTTACTGTGTTAATGAGCAATTTGCCCTCTGGTAATGAGGCTAATTCCGCCTTACTACCCAAAATTGTTAACGTTTTTAGTCGAAACATAACTGTATTTGAAATAATTTTGTTATCTTCGCAGCCATAAACAGCGGGTTCCATCAGAATCCCATCATTTCATGAACAAGAAACAACGATCATGACATACGATATTAATACTATATATACGAAGTATAAGCAGCTTACGAAAAAGCAACGTCAGCAACTCCTTGCGGCTCTTCAGTCGCAAGGAATCAACATTGTGAAAATCGAAGCCTACGAATATTCTGATGCCCCAGGCATCAAACATCTGTTTTTCTATTTTGCAGAGAATAGCAAAAAAGCTATTCCCTATTTCATGCTAGATAGTGAAGTTTGGGAGAAATTCTGTAATATCCTTTAATTTGGGCAACCTAAGACATAAGAGGTTGCACACTAGAGATTTTGATAGATGTTTTCCAACCTTTCTGTCACCTTCTCTACTGAGAAAATTCCTTTAGCCAACTCATTGGATTCTGAAGCAACGAGTTTTCTTAATTTCTCAGAAGACATCATCTTATCCATCTGCTTGGCAAGAATATCTACATCACCAGGATTAAACAACAAACAGTTCTTTCCGTCTAATGCTATATCAGGTATGCCACCAACTGGAGTAGTAATCACTGGAAGCCCGTAAGCCCAGGCATCAAGTACTCCCATAGGGAAGCCCTCAGCATAACTTGGAAGACAGAAGATGGAAGCCTCCTTGAAAGCCTTGTCTTTTTCCTCACCTCTCACCCAACCTAAGAAAACAGTCTGCTTGACAATACCTAGTTGTGAAGCCAAAGCCTTGCCCTCTTCAATTTCGCCATTTCCTGCAAATACGATGTTCCAATCAGGATATCTATCTGCAATCTGGGCAAAAGCCTTGATCATATCAGCATAGCCCTTGCGTGCATTTACTGTACCAGCATATAAAATCTGTTTTCTTTTCGGATAAGCTTTGGAAGAAACTTCTGTCGTACAAGGATTATAAAGCACTTTTACTTTATTATCTTTAAACCCGAAAGTTCGACACAGTTCATCCTGCCAATACTTTGACAGAACCAAAACAACATCAGCCTTACCAAAAAGATAGCGATACACGTTCTGATACTTACTCTTGATTGTTGTATCTACAGAGAAAGAATGGAAATGAACTATGACTTTCTTCCCCAGCATTTTCGATACTGCCATAAACAATACCTTACGCAAAGCCGAAGGCGGCTCACTTGTATGAATATGAATAATATCGTAGAAAGGCACACATAATAGAAACTGCAAAAAGCCTTTCAAGAGATATGACAGTTTGGTAAAAGCCCCTCCATCCCTATGCGTTTCAATCCATTTACAATGGAATTTATCCCACAAAGAACTGTTCTCGTATGCCTTTACTACAGACGTGATACCACCACGTGTCTTGCGTGAAGTGGCAATAACTAATACTTTTGAATTCATAGGCTTTAATCTTCAACAACAGTAACAGAATTAGCAATTCTCTTCTCACCATCAATCTCCGTAGTATAATATCTTTGATTCATGCCATTTAAAAGTTCTGTTAGTTCTTTCTCACTGTTGATATTAAACATTTGGGTATCTTTATCAAACAACGTTGGACAATACTTACCTACATACGATGGTAATAGTTGCTTTTTTTCTTCCGAAAAAGATTCATACTTCATCAATGCTTCCTTGATTTTTCTTCTGTTAGGGATTTTGACCTTATCTATTCCAAAATCAGCCCCTAAATTAATCATTTCCATATCAAATAAAGTTTGAACTTCTTCGTCTGTAGCTTCATTATACAATTCATTGATACCATTAAATATAGACGTAATACTGCTTAAATTACGAAAATACAGCTTATTTTCAGCCTTTATATAATAACAATCTGGTAAATTCTTAAGAACCAATATATTCTCATTATTTACAAGACTCGCTTGATCGGTGTTTGTAACACCTGAAATACCTAATTCAATAGGACCAAAAGAAATAAACGTGAAGATGTTACATTTTGAAAAATATAAATCACATTGCCCTCTTCATCTTCCTGAACAGAAATAACGTATGCAATCTTTCTATAAAGATGTTTGGACAAATTAGAGTATGCGGTTGCATCAAAATTGTTTTTCAATACATCCAAACAATATGATTTGGTACTAAATTCATCCACTACAAACCATTCTCCATCTTGCAACTTATAATCATCATCGTAGGCTCGAGCATTACTAAAATCAGGTACGCAATCAAAAACTGTTTCGTCTGATAAAACCATAGATAGCCCACCATTTCTTCCCTTTATTTTTGCCAATAAATAATCCATATACTAATCGTCATTTAAATCTATAAAACTAAAATCATTAATTTTCTTCAACCTTGTAAAATCCTTCTTATGTCCTAATTGAAAAACATACTTACTCATTACCAATATCTTAGAGCCACTTTTCATTTCAACATAATAGAAACGATACTGAAAAATATAGAAGAGAGGATTATACAAATACATTTCTGAACATAGACAAAAGATACCCAATGCTACATACACAAAAAACAAAGATGTCCAATTGTTAATACTCAACCCTAAGAACACGTATGCAAAAAATGTAGGAAGGAAGCTTTCACTTGCTGGATATATTTTGTCAATGTTCTCAGACTTAACCTCTATACTATCTTTTAGTGACGGAACCCACAATAGCATCAATTTACTTGTAACCAAAACTATCAAAAGATAAACTGTATATGAAATCCAATTAGGCAAATCAGGAATTGCCACTTGGTCACATACGAATCCCAATTCTTTCAATATAGTGCCAATAGTTATAGAATGATTAAGAAGATAGATGAATATGAGCAAAAGATACGATTGCAATATAAAAACAAGCCTAAATAAACCCATATCTATACCTCCTTATGCTTCTCTTCTTCTAATTTTTCTATTTTGTCTTTAACTTTCTGTATATATCCTGGCATATCGCTATCTACAAAATTGACAAAATCCTCAAATTGGAATTGGTTACCATCATAGACAGCAGCCAAAACATAAGGGTTTTCTGTCAATGTTTTCTCTAGATACTCCGCATGAGAATACATAGTATGCTTAGCATGCTCCCTATCTTTCTTTAACCGGGAAAAATTTGATTTGTCTTTTTCCTCTAGGTACATTTCATAATGTCCCTCTAATACGAGGAGAGCTCTTTTTAAAATTTCTAATTCAGATAACTCTATCATAAGCTTAAATATTTAAAATTCTTTCATGTTCTACTATTTCTGCAGGAGTAAATCTCATCTTCAACACTTTTGCAGGAACACCACCAATGATTGAATATGGAGGACATGATTTAGTAACCACAGCCCCTGCAGCAACAACAGAACCTCTTCCTATCGTTACACCTTTTAGTATCGTAACATTAGCACCTGTCCAAACGTCGTCTTCTATAACAACAGCAGCATCATTCTCTGGTAATTTATCATTGGAATCCATGATGTATTTACCAACAACATCTATACGATGATTACCAGTAATAATAGTAGGACGAGGACCAAAGATAACTTTCTTGCCAATGATCAAAGGTGCCTCTGTACAATAGAAAATACTGCCTTTAGGGATACTTGTATAATCTCCAACACTTAGATTCCAAAGACCTTTAAAATCAGAACTTGAAGGTCGTAGATATACATTCTTGCCACAATGCCTCATTGAACCTTTGTAGAAATATGCCAGAATCTTATCATAAAGATAAGAAGGAACAAGGGTTAGTTTTGCCCCCCCCGAATCGCACTCAGCCTAACATTTCTGTAATAATTTCGAACCTTCTTAATATAGCAAAAGCCACACGAAAGAGCCTTCATCAAAGCGAAGCCACCATGATTATAACATTTAATCATCAAGCGATTTGGACCACTTCCTACTACATATAAATCATGATGCAAAAATGACTTCAAGATATCTTTAACCTGTTTTATACCTTTTTTATATCCTATAGCCAAAGATTGGTTCAAAACTGTCACCAAAATATTAGAAGCAGATCTTCTGAAACATATCAATCCGGGGTACTTGGCATCCATCGTTTTAGCCGTATTTACTATCGAAAGCAAGTCATCAATTTTCTTACTTGAAATCGTTTGTGCAATACTTCCCTGTCTGATACCATACGTGTAGCAATCTTTGTGATACAACTTAATGCGTTTAACAAGTGGCAACACATGATACGCAAACTCCGTATCTTCATAAAAAAGACCTTCCTTAAACAAGAAACCATTCTGATTCAAGAAATCCCTTTTAAAAACGAAAGACCATGCAAAATAATAGATTCCCATGACAGAACACATAAAATCCAATCCATTTTGAACACTATAGTCCTCTTTACATAACGTACAATCATACAAAGGAACCCGTTCCTGGAATTCGTTCATATTGTGCCACTTCAACCATAGTACTTCAAGACTATGACGCGTCATTTCTTCATAGATGCCTTTTAAAGAATTCTCAGTGATAGCATCGTCAGAATCAATAAACCACACATAATCGCCACTAGCTACTTGCACCCCCGTATTTCGGGCTGCACTCAATCCTCCATTCTCACGAGTAACAATCTTGATGTTTTTATTTTTTTCCTGATAACGTTTCGCCACATCAATTGAGTTGTCAGGTGAACCATCAATCACAACTATGATTTCATATTCAGATTTTGGTAAATCTTGATTAAGGCAACTTTCAATGCATCTACCCAAATACGCCTCGACATTATAAACAGGCAAAATCAGAGACAACAACATAATGCTATGATTTTAATTGAATTGTTTCCAAATCCGATAACCAAGAATCATAATAATTCTTGTTTTTACCATACGAATTATTTACTAATGTAATTTGCTTATCCAGAAGTATAGAAAGGATACAACCATGTAGGCGTGCAGTCTCAATATGTCGATAAGGAGAAATAAATTCTACTCCTTCTTTTATCATTGATTCATTAAAGAATCGAGGGGCATACCAATTCCATAACTTATTAGAGCATGACGTCAACAATGGCAACTTGGCATCAGCTACATGCTTGAAAATCTTATTGATAAATGTTGATTTTCTACAAGAATGCATGAAAACAGGCCAATCAGATACATCTCCATCCTTGCTAATAATAGACTCTCCCTTCTCACAATCCTCGCGGTCGATTATCAGTTTATCTTTTGTAACGGCTTTTTTATAAGTTTCCAAACGTGATGAAGAAATACAAAATGCCATATCAGGCAACATCAAGGCATGAGAGCCAAAGGTAGCCTTCACATGCTGATAAACTACCCTATCTCTACAACAGATATATAAATCCTTATGGCTCAACAATAACTTGAAATCCTTCGTTTCCAAAGAAGAGTCTTTATAATATATGGTCTGAGGAAGTACAATAATTCTGTTGTCAGGATAATGACGCACCACGGAAAGTAGGAAATCCATATGTTCATGATATATATCACCTAAGTTTCCACCTCCATTAAACAATACAGTAACATCCTTGTCAATCATAGGGAATGTACATGTTTCATACGATGCCGTATAGAGACATTCGATATGATTGTCCGACAAATAACATTGTTCCCCAGTCCATATAAGAACATCGCCAATATTGTGATAATATGGTGCATCAAGCAATATACACTTTTTCCCAACAAGTTTATTGAGAGAGGAATTAATAACCTCTCTCAATTGAGTGATTTTTTGCTTATTATTCATTATTTATGAACTTCATTAGCTTTATAATTTTTATCAACCTTCTTTAAGATGGTTCTTATTGACCAAGCAGTTCTATAAATGATATTATAGACCCAATTATAGACAAGGTCCTTTGTTGGATGAGTTTCCTCATTTTCGTCCTTTAGTTTGCAAGACATAAAAGCCTTCATTTCCGGCTGCAACCATTCGGAACCATCAGCGCAAACACGGTTTCTTAATTCATAATAGAAAGGAGTATCCAATTCAGGAATGGCACCAAAGCATAAAAAGGCATGAGCATTATGACAATGAGGAGCCTTACATCCATGTCCTATATTTACAAATTTCAAAGGTTTGTCCAGATGCTTATAAATATTAGCAAAATAATTGGTCTTGTAACATTGCTTCATTGTACCAGTAAGTAAGTTCAAAGTCCAAGTCCAGTTACCTGCATAACAATATTCCCTACGTTTCTCTCCAAACACCTTAATTTTGAAGTTGAACATCATTGAATCAAATTGTCCCCAAATTTTAATATAATCCTCTCGGCTCAACTTAGTGAGCAAAGGATAATCAGGCTTACTCTCATCTCGCGCTACTGTAATATGTGGTAATGCACCCAGATGTTTCAACGTAATCTCTTTCATCTCATCAATATAAGGGATTAATTCATCTGTTGGTGTCACTTCCACGGTAAACGAAGCTTTCATCTTTTTAATCAACTCAATATTCGAAAAGAAATGCTCAAATTTGTTAAGACGTTTCAACTCCAAATAATGATATGAAATCTTAAAGAACAAACGCTTGCGATAATCCTCAGGAAATTGCGCAATTTCTTCCAAGCGCTTTGTAAGCATTCCATTAGTGACAATCATCACATAATGACCTTGAGCCAAAATAGCTTTTGTATATTCAATAACCCCATCTGGAATCAAAGTTTCACCGGTTGCACAAATATTAAACATACAAGTACCACCTAAACGCTCTTTGGTAAGGGCCTTACCTACAACATCTGCAGAATATTTAAACTTAGGAACTTTCTGTGTAAACAGATAGTTTTGTGCCACATAACAATAGTGACACTTCAGATTACAGGCAAATGTGTTAACACTGCAATCTATGAAACGTTTCATCTTGTCCATTATTTATTATTATTTAAATTATAATCCATAGGAAAAGCAAAACAATAGCCTTTCTTACTGTAATATTTGCAAGAAATAGTCATTAACTGCTTGATAAATACTGATTTTATTTTATTCTTTAAATTATGTGGATGGTAGAGTAACCATTCATGCGTAAACAGAATAACATGCCCCCCCATATGGCTAAAAAGCTTTTTCTGCATACGAAGTCCCAATCCATCAAAACGCTGTGAAGTCTTCAGAAAACATAAATTATCTTTAATCAAAATACCTTGATGTTTCAATTCCTCATTTTCTGAAAAAGTCAAAGAGTAAGAGATTCTATCATCATCGGCAGCTAACACGCCTTTTAAACTTAGAATATCATTATCAGCCAAATAATGCAAAAAATCTCGTGAAGCTCTAAAGGTATGAATTCTCGGAAATGTATCAAGACTATTTTCTCCAACAATCTCTCTTAAGTTACAAATAACTTTTCGATATTGACAAATAGATTCATCCAAAGCCTGTAGGTTATAATCTTCACACCCAGTATAACCATGAAATCCGAATCGAAGCCATGAAGAATTTCTTTCAAATTCGGTCTTATAGTATCTTGTACAATTTGCCAAAGAAAAACATCCATTACGAAAGAAGCAGTAGCAACTTACTACTAAACCATACTTATTATGTAAATGTTGTAAGTGTGCCCAAAAAGGCAATTCAAATATGCTATCAGGTTGTTTCTTTGTCAATTCTTTAAAGACACATACAACGTCATCTATAGAATAATGTACAAACATCATATATCAGATACTTTTAATTGCCATATCCAAAATCTCAACAGCATGATCCCAACTTTTATCTCCTAATTCATAAGTCTTATGTATTTTATTAGAATATCCATCTAATAAAGTTGTATTATTTCGTATTTCAATCAGTGTATCTTTTATCGCCTTCTCATTCTTGGGAGGAATAAGTATTCCTAATTCACCATTTTCTAACATTTCTGGCAATCCACCGACTTTCGTTGCTATAACTGGTTTACCAAAAGCAAACGCTGTCATAACCACACCACTTTGTGTTGCATCTGTATATGGACATATAACTGCGTCTGATTCTTTTATCATTTTTACTAAAATTGGAGAATCTATAAATGTATTCTTGACATGAACGTAAGGCAATTTTTCGTATTCTGAAATATCAAAGTTGAAATCACCTCTACCAGCAACTGTAACTTCGATACCATCATAGCCACTTTCATAAAATGCACGGATACCCTTTAAAAGATATTCAATACCTTTATAAGGAGATATTCTTCCATAAAATAAAATATTAATGACTCCTTTTTTCTTTTCAATCGGCAAATTGTCATAAACATTCAAATATTCATAAGAACTGAGATGAGAGCAAAAAACATGAGAGGAATCTACGCAATACCTATCTATAAACTCTCGCTTTTGAGCCTTGTTAAACAAGACATAACGTTTACTATATTTTACCAAAAGTTTATTCGCCAATACTCTGGAGAAACTGTCTTCGCCAGAATGTGGGAATGGGTCATGCACAAAAGATATCACTTTATTTTTAAGTAATATTCGAGGAAGTAGCATGCAAATATTGGCAGCATCAGTCAGAATTATATCTGGATCTATTTTCTTTACAAGTCTAAATACTTTAAAATCAACAGTAATCTTCTTAAGAGACAAACCTTCTGGATGTTTTACGATATATGATTTACCGATATCAATATACTCCTCAAAAGGTGCAAATTCCTTTATTTGTTTAGCTTGGGTTATGTCGCTTTTTAAATCTAAATATCCCAAACTGCATTTTCCGTAATTAAACATACCTATATAATAAACGTCATAATTATGACGCAACCTCTTAATTATAGATACATTGGCCTCAAAAGCCATTGTTGAAAGAAAAACAATCTTTTTCATGCGAACTATACTCATTTTGTTATCTTGGCAATTATGAAATTGCTCTATTGCCATAAAAACCAGGGATGTGGTAAACATTTATATTTCAATTCATGGTTACGCTCAGCTATTTTTTTGGCAGGAACTCCTGCAACGATGTCATATGGGGCTACATCTTTGGTTACAACTGCCCCAGCACAGACAACAGCACCTTCTCCTATATGCACACCTCTCAACACTGTAGCCCCAACACCGATCCAAACGTAATCATCAATTTGGATAGGACGATGATCGCCTGCAAAATCTACAGAGTTTACATCATGTCCACCTGCCATAATATTGCATCTATGACTAATACTAACATTATTTCCTATAATAATTGGAGCAAATGGTTGCAAAATACATCCTCTATTGATATGTGTACTTTCGCCAATGGTCAATTTTCTTGGCAAGGCAATAAAACAGCCTATATCTATTCGTGACCGTTTTCCTATTTTTCCGCCAACAATGCGTAAAAATATCTTACGAATGTAATGTGAAGGAATATAGGCGATAATATTATTGAATAAGTATAATACGAATAAATATGGGTAATGAATAAAATTTTTCATTTCAAAACTCTTTTGTGAATATATCTTAAGCCTCTTAACACTATGTATTGAATGATTTTCGTTTTACGAAAATAGAAATATGCAGTCTTCCATTTGTGAGCTTTAATATTAGCAATGATCCTCCCCCGCATTAAAAAGCCTGTAAATATAAGTAATGATTTTTTGTGTGGATAATCAAGATTATAAAACTCATAAAAAGGGAAGTAAGAATCAATCGGAGCATTATCACTATTATAAATAGTTCCTACCCTATAAGTTGTAAGTGGAAGTGCGATGTAGCCATGTTTTGCAAGACACGCAACTCTAACAATAACATCTATATCTTCTCCTCTCTTTATTCCGACTCTAAACAAACCAGCTTTTAGCAAAATCTCTTTCTTTACACAATAAGAACTTGTTCTTAAATGGCCAAATTCTGAAAGTATTAAAATATCATCAATAATACCAAACTCTGAGGACTGTTTTCGAACAATAGTCTCACAATGCCCATCAGAATATTCTTCATATCTTCCTGTAGATGCAGAACCTATTTCAGGATAATGAACAAATAAAGTATTAAGCTTCTCTAAATGATCATTTGACCATTCGTCATCAGCATCTAAAAAACAGATAATATCGTTGTTTGCTTGTAAAATGCCCGCATTTCTCGCTGCTGATACTCCGGCATTATTTTGATGTATAACCTTCATAAAAGAATACTTTTTAGAAAGATTATCACATATCAAAGGACAATTGTCAGGACTACCATCGTCTATAAATATAACTTCGAAATTTTTATACGACTGACTGAGCAGACTATTCACGGTAAGCATCAAATATTTTTCAGCTCTATATATTGGAACAATTATAGAGAAGGAATACTGCTTCTTCATAGAAATCGTTTTAAATAATTGGTTGAGAATTGTTTAAGACTATACAAATTATCTTCTATATCAGTATAATTTGTATTCATATAGCTTATTTTGTCGCCAACATGACAAGTAACATGGCTTAATTTCAATGAATCTATCAAATTGAGATAACGACTATCAAGACCATCATCTAATAAAACGGCTGTGAATGAAGTTTTAAATATAATAGAAAAAACAGTCGCATGAAAAGAAGAGGTTACAACATAAGACGCAAATTTGATAATCGATACAAAATCTTCAACAGAATATTTCATAGAACTCAAATCAATAACTTCAATGTCATTGCCGATTTCTTTTGATATCCTATTTGCTGCATTCAAAACATACTGTTGTTGTTGCTTGTTTCCTCTTACTTGATAAACAGCAACATATTTTCTGCTTTCCCAATAATTATTTATCAGATTTTCCCAGCCATTAGCAGAGAGCAATAATGTAGGGTCAAGACAAACATTTGGTATTGTAAGCTTTGTCATTTCTGCTATATAGTTTGCTATTTCTTCTTCACGAAAAGAAATAGCATCAAAATTATCAATAGAAGAATTTAACAAATCATTGTTTTGTAATTCTTTTATTGAAATTTTATTTGTACTTATTGCATAGCCAATAATCTTCGAGTTTTTCAAATGAGAAAACTTTCCCAAATATACATTATCAAACTTATTGCCTAAGCATTGTTTTGCCCATAATTGGTCACTACCTATCACATAAACATCTAAATCTTGTGGAATTTGTTCGTTACTTTTTACTAATGTAGTAAGCTTTAGATATTTCTGTCTAAATGATATAAAATACTTTCTGCGAACATCCATTACTTGCTTTCTATGAAAGATTCCTTTTAAATATCCATATAAACGTCGAGGTTTCTTACTATATTCCTTGAATAAAGTCCACGAAAATGCTTTAAAGCACCCATCAATCCATGTCTGCTTATAATCAATGACATAAACGTCTGCTCCCTGTTTTTTGAGATATTGTTGCAATGCATAACACTGCAAGACGGCTCCATAATTATAAGCTCTATGAAAAGTTAAAATACCTATTTTCTTCATTTTTATTTATTATTAAATAATATATAATGCCCAAGATTAAAATGTTGCCATCACGAAATAGTTCCATAGAGGTCATAATCGAGCCAAATAACACCGTAAGTAAAGCAAATCTAATATATTGCTCCTGGGGATTCTTGGAAAGCCTAACACATTTCAAAACAATTAAAACGAGACAAATAACTGCAGGTATTCCGATAAGAAAACTAAGTCCAATAATTCCTAAATCAACCCACCAAAATCCATCAGTACTAGCAACACTTGTGACACTTTTTCCATATTTAGTATCACTTAAAGGAAAACCTCCTCCAAAAAATCTTTCACCTGGATGAGTAAACACCTGTGTAGAAAAATAGTCTAAAGCTAAATAACGAACATAATCACTATTATCAAAAGTCTGGTCCGAAGTTTGGCGTTCCATCATTTCATTATATTTTTCAGAAACCATTGGAACATTAAAAGACAAAGCACCAACAATAACAAAAACTGTTAACCATTTTATTGACTTTGAAAGTTTTCTTGTAACAAATGGAATCATTAATAAAGTGAAAACGACCGTTAATGCCATTAATGAGCGGAATCCTTGCATCAAAATTGGGAAAAATCCAGCTAAAGAATACAACAAGAATTTCTTATTTTTGCTATATATATACTGATTTATTCCATAAAAATACAAAATATAGCCACAAATACTACCAGGAAGTCTCATTCTAAACTGTGCGGCATTAATTGCATTACTATCATTTGCGCCAACAAATAACACTACTGGATAAATCAAATATTGAATGGTATAACATGCTGAAAAGAACAAACATAAGTTTATTAAGACTTTACGTATGTCGTTATTACCAAGTTTGAACTTGTCAATTATAAAAACGAATAGTATAGCTATATACGAATATGAATTCACAAGAACCCTCAATAGGCTCTGCCCATGAACAACTCGCGAATAAACACACGACAACAAGACAAAGAGAAAATATACAATGACCAATGCGTTTTTTCTTTTCATTGTTGTTTTAGATAGAAGCATTATTCCTATCAAACTAAAAGTAAACAAATACTTTAGAACTTGAAAATCCAATACAACCACACCAAAACATTGGAGAAAAAACAATATTAATACAAGAAGAGACAACCTTCTTGATTTGCAAATTCCATTATCCATTATTTTTCTTTAGAATTATAGTTATACATCTCTTAATTCTTCGTAAAAGGATACGCAACTTATATCTCCATCCTTCTTCACCATATTTGAAATATACATACTTAAATCCTTTCCTTGCATATTCCTCCTCAAACTTTACACGTCTTGGATGAATTTCAGAAGGATGCATCATATTAGGTTGCAAACAATCATCGAGATTGGCTGTAAAAGTATTCATTCTATCTTTTACAGCTTCAAAAAGTTTACGACCTTTCTCTGTATTCAACAACACTAAGGAACATCCCTTGTTGTCTGTATTAAAGTTCGAATCTGATTTTTCCCATCCCCAAAAATCTGCAATAGTTATACCACTAGGCCGTTTAGTATTGGCGAAGTGACAATTTCCGCATGATTTGCGGAACATAATATGTTTATAAAATAGAAATGTAAAGCTCATTTTGCCCCTCCATTTTTAAATTTAAACGTTTCATGGTGGGCAGCCCAACCATACTTTTGCTTATCTCTGAAATTTACCCATACTATTGGAGAACCTTGTTTTTTCTCCAGGTAAGCTATATAATCTCGCCACATGTATGGACTTGGAACGCCATGACAAACTATATCAACCAAAAATAGATTCTCTCTCAATCGCTTGCCAACATAAGAATTCAAGCCTGAAGTTTGACAAGGAGTACCAGAGAATAACACCGTCAATCCATCACGCAAATCTTTTTTCACCTGACGGAACACACCTGTCATGTCGCTTTGTACATACTTGCTACCTTTAAACTCATCACGTTCTTCTTTGGTAGTAGCACGCTTATGTACCACGCGAAAGTGATTAGTATAACCGGCACCGTAAACCACTCCACCTTGTTCCAATATATAATCAGAAATAGCAATGAATGCTGCGCCACTACGACTGGTTTCAACCTCATTCATATCCTTATGGCGAGCACCATAAGCCAATGGTTTTTCGAGATTCAAACTAGTATCATAATGATCATTGAAGGCACAAACCTTCTCACACAAGCCACAATCCACACACTTTTCCTTATCCACTTCAGGATATAAAAAGCCAAGTGCATCTGGCTTCATTGTTATAGCATCATGAGCGCATATACTGGCACAAGCCGTACAACCGCAACAATCTGCAGGATTATTTATCTGTATCATTTCTTTATTACTTTATTCTTTATATTTTTAACTTTATCTATAACAAACTCACGCTCCTTACCATTACAACCAACATAGAATTCTACAATTATCGTACAAACTATGGCAGCAAAAGATAATATAACAAACGAGAGGAATGATTCTTCCAGATATTTAGAGAGTAAACCTGGAACTGCTACCGCCAACAACGCAACTACAATTATGTTAAAATAAACCTTCTTCATATATTCAATAGAAGAAAGTCCTATCATGCCACGCAACATATAAAGTCGAGCAACCAAGCAACTCTGAGAAATAACGATAGCAACTATCAATACACTTTCAGGAATACATCCCAACCTAAGACACACATAAGATATTGGCAAGTTTAACATTTGTAATCCACCAACTATAATCTGATAATTTCTTATTTTACCAGTGGCAAGCATTGCTGTAACCAAAGGATTTGATATGGATTCACACATGGCAAAAATCAATATCAACTGAACAAACAACACGGCATGTTCCGGAACCAATTTCAACCATATCACCAAGATATAATGCGTATTTATTAATACTGGTAACGAAAGCAACAGAAGCATATAAAAGGACAATCGAGCACCTTGAAAGATAAGGGTCATCATATATTCCCTATCCCCAGATGCATAGGATTTAGTAATCTGAGGATTTAATGCCGTCATAAAATTCTGAACGAATCCTGTTATTGCACTATTCACCTGATTTGCAATTCCTCTTGCCGCATTAACAGATGGACCAAAGAACATGTTAAGTACGATATTGCCACCTGCATCTCTTAATACCGCAGACGAAGCACCAATAAAGTTCCATCCTGCAAATCCAAACATATTCTTCAAAAGTTCTTTATCCCAACGAAAATGACAGTTACATTCTGCAAAATGCTTTGTACAGTAATGGCCATAAGCAAAACGTACCATGATGGCAACAAGACACATAAGAACTGCATAGAAGATTAACTTATCTATCGGCGACCACATGATCAAGAAAGCTATCGCCAATTTACCTACGGCTTCCAAAATACTGATATAGGCGAATGCAGACATTTTTTCATGTGCTATAATTGCAGCATTATATGGTACACTAATAAGATTGATAACAAATGTGATAATGGAAAATTGCAGGACCCAATTAGCTGCCGTCATTTTTTCCATCGGTATTGTCATCTTTGTATTCAAGAACCACACTCCTACAGATTCAATCAACACTACAATAATCAATGACAACAATAATTGTATCGTTACCGAAGCTGAGAATATCCTGTTGAGTTTACTTTGGTCCCCCTTTCCTAACTCATAGGTAATGAATCGGCTTATGGCAGCTGATAACGATCCTGAGATAACGGTGAACATCGCCACAACGCCACCTACTACATTATATATACCAAAATCCTCAACTCCTAATGCATTCAATATGACACGGCTTGTATACAACGACACCGCCATCATAAAGAGCATGCGAAAGTAAAGAAGCATTGTATTCTTCGCTATTCGTTTATTATTATCTGATGTTTGATTTGACATATATTACTTTCCAAATTCTTTAATTCTCTGTTCTTCCTTCAAAGAGCAGACAAGCAACTGTCCATTCTTCTCGGCTACGATATAGCCATCCAAGCCTTGAACTACCACCTTGCTTTCATCAGCTGCATGAACCACGCAGTTCTTGCATTCATACAATCGGATGTCCTTGCCTACCTTGGCATTGCCAGCCTCATCCTGTGGGAGCAGGGTGCGGAGGCTGCCCCAGCTACCTAAGTCGCTCCAGCCGAACTCGGCTGGCAAGGTATAGATTTCCTTCGACTTCTCCATCACGGCATAGTCAATGCTTATCTTCTCGCAGGTTGGGAAGAGTTTGCCGACTACCTCTTTCTCCTGTTCGGTATAGAAAGAAGGTGCCATCTCGTCCATAATGCTGGCAAGCTTAGGCTGGAAGGTGCGGATTGCCTTGCTGATGGTATCAATGTTCCATACGAAGATTCCGGCATTCCAATAGTAATTGCCGGCGGCAAGGTATTGCTCTGCTGTCTCCAGGTTTGGTTTTTCCTTGAAAGCCTCAACCTTGTAGATTTCATCTACTGATGTTGGCTCTGCTGCAGCGATATAGCCATAGCCTGTTTCTGGGCGGCTTGGCTTAATACCGATGGTAACGATGGCGTTCTTATCGGAAGTATAGCTCAATGCTTTGCTGAGCACTCGCTGATACTCCGAGGTATTAATGACCAGGGCATCGGATGGTGTCACCACGATGTTGGCATCAGGATGCTTCTTCTGGATCTTCCAGCAGGCATAAGCAATAC
>OKUU01000242.1_pt1 | contig 21129 bp, 36 predicted proteins | sample 1606561 | NCBI WGS metagenome assembly OKUU01 (sample SAMEA3882506, study PRJEB24775) | human gut metagenome | biome: human-associated habitat; feature: intestine environment; material: feces | place: Netherlands | collected 2009/2010
GGTGTGTTCAGCTTGAACCTCGGCGATCCGCGCTCTAATTCGTGGGCGGGCGGCGGGGGCCGTTCCGCTTTCTTCAAAAAGCTGAAAGCTGAACACTGAATAGCTGATGGGCTGCGCGGTAGCGCAGACCAGAGCGGAGAGACAACATGGTGATTATCGTTCTTTGCGTTGTTGGGTTGATCCTGTTTCTACTTGCGTTGGGCACAACGACGCTGATCTGTTTTCTGGCAGGAGAAACATTCAGCTGGGGCATGGTCGCGCTGATGTGGTTGGTCATGCTGATTGCAGCCGTCGCCGTTGGCGGCGGGGATGGCTGGGAATAAAGCCCGGCTACGGTCTGGGCGCGCCGAAACACGCCTGCCACATGACCGGGCACTTAGGGAGCGCACCGGTCAGCCGGTTTCCGCAAGACCGGCATCTTACCTACCGGAGATGAAAAGAACACGGTAGGGCTACCCGCACGGGTAGGAGCGGAAGCATCACGCTGTACGACACCGCTCCTTTATATGGCGCAGCCAGTGCAAGCGGGGATTCCACACCGCCCCGCCGCCCAGTGCTGACTCTGGGATGCGCCGCCACTTCCGAATATCAACCATACATAGAAAGGAAAAATTTATGAACATGAGCGATATGGAAAAGTGCTTTCGTGAACCGGCAGAAGTGTCGGTAGTGGACGATGGCAAAGGCAATGTGATCGTGGAGATGAAAGGAAGCCCGGCCAAGCTGGGATACCTTGTGGCGCAGGCTGCGGACAGTATCTTCAAGCATTTCAACGATGCAGATGAAGTTGAAGCGATGGAGAAAGCCATCGCGGGGACTATTCGCATCATGGCAATGCGCCGGAAAGCAGAAACCAAGAACGGCCACGATACGTTCAGCATGAGCGGCGAGCTCAACGCAATCAGGAACGAGAGTGCGCTGAAAGAAATCCTCAAGTCCGTTTTCGGGAAGCAGTAAGGGAACGCAACATGAATTATAAGTTCGAGATCAAAATATCCGGCGATGGAGATGGAATCCATTTTTCCTATGATGGTTCCGGCAAAGAACTGGTAGTTGCTACGGAGATCATGGCGGCGAAAATCCTTGCGAACGCAGCGAAAGACAAAAGGAATCTGGACAAGCTGCGGTTGGACATGAACGCTATTGTTGAAGTTCTGGCGGCTGATGCGTGGACAGCAGAAACCGCAGAGACGGAAAAAGAGAAGAGCGAAGCAGAAGCCCGGTTCAATTATTTTGTGTCGATGCTTATGGAATAACAGGCGGTGACGAAATGAAAGTGCATATAAGAAGCCCCACCCAAAAAGAAGTTCGCAAGAGCGAACAATGCAGACACACGTTCAGAATCACGGTTGCGAAATGTGCGCCGTGTGATGGGTACAACCTGAACTGTGAGCATTACGAGAAAACCGACAAGGATGCTGCTGATACAAAACATCTTTTGAGGTAAACAAGCCGCCCTGCGCCGCGTCAGCGGGGCGGCTTTTCATGTGGTGCGGGACAGCCGGATGCGCAACCAGCCGCCGCAAGCGGGGCCGAACCCCGTCCGCACCTGCTTTGCTCGAAATCATGGAAGCCGGTCTACACCGGCAGGCGCAAAGCGTCAAGCCATACCTGCATGACAACGACGGAGGTTGAAAGGTATGCCCGCTGCATGAGCGAAGAAATGCCTTGTCCGATCCACCCAAGCCAAAGGTGGTAGGTCTGGTTTGGTAGATCAGACCGCCCCGCCGCCCTGTCTTTCTTAGAGTTCAGCAGGGCGGCGGGTGTCTATTATGCGGATGCGCAATGGAGAAGAACGGCTTCCCTGTTACTCTGAGCCGAAAGGTCGGTTCGATCCCGACCGTCCGCACAAGAAAGAATGGAGAACGTCAATGGAAATCGAATGTTTGACACCGGAATTTCCGCAAGGAGCAAGGGTGTATAGTTCGGATGGTATTGCTCCAACTCTCCTGAACAGCGCGTCGGCCATGCGGTCGCAGTCGATTTTGATTCGGGGGGGGGGGGGGTAGCATGAAAGCTCACAGCGAAAAATCAATGTGTCTGGCCGGGAATTTTGTCGATAGAAACACCAACCAAAACGGGAGCGGCGTAAAAGAAGATACGTCTTTTACGCTGAATACAGTAGATCGTCACGCAGTCGCTTATAGAGAGCTGCAATATGACAGTTACATAGAGGATGATGTGAGCGGAACGCTTAAAAAATCAGGTGGAGCGTTGGGAGGGGGTTCAGAAACGGTGGTTTGCGAAGAAAGAGAACAGCCGGACTGGATCGTCCGCCGATTGATTCCGCTGGAATGCAGTCGATTGCAAGGGTTCCCGGATGGATGGGCGGAAATTGAATCGCTAAAAAATCCGAAAGAGTTCAACTTCTGGAGGAAAGTCTATGCCAGAAGTTGCGAAATCAAAAAGACAAAACCAAAACAGACCATCCTTCGAGCGGACGGCGCAAAGAGCGATGAAGCGTTGATGCGGTGGCACGATGGGCTGCACAGTTTGGCGGCAGAATATGCGATGTGGGGAAACGGCATGGCGTTGCCGAATGCCATTTTCTTTGTCCAGAACGCATTCCGCGAGCTTGGAAAGCCACCGCATGAGGTGAAGCTGGGAAGCCTGTTTGACGGAAGCGGAACAATGCCGCTGTGCGCCGCCATGTGCGGCGGTCATCCAGTCTGGGCGAGTGAAGTAGAACCTTACCCGATTGCGGTGACAAGAACCCATCTGCCGCACATGAAGCATTTGGGTAGTGTAACGGAAATAAAAGGGTCGAAAATCGAGCCGGTGGATATTATCACGTTCGGTTCACCCTGTCAGGACTTGAGCATTGCAGGGAAACGCGCCGGTTTGAAGGGAGAAAGGTCCGGCCTGTTCAGAGAAGCAATACGGATCATCCGGGAAATGCTGGCAGCAACTAACGGAAGATACCCACGCTTTGTGATCTGGGAAAACGTGCCGGGCGCACTTTCATCGAACGGAGGTGAAGATTTTGAAGTTGTCCTCAATGAACTGCTCTGTCTTAGAGAATTTACCGGAGGTGGAGCAGCTAAGTTTATTCGGCAGCACAGAAAGTGGAGGAACTTCGCAGATTACGGAGCTGTTGCCTATCGAATCGTCAACGCGCAATTTTGGGGAGTACCCCAGCGCAGGCGAAGAATATATGCTATCTGCGATACTTGTGGAGAATCCGCCGGAGTGGTCGTTTTTGAGCGAAAAGGCACTCAATGGAATTTTGACCCGTGCATCCCGCAGGGGGGGGAAGTTGCAGGACTTACTGCTGACTGCTATTCATGGCATGATCGAATGGTGGCATCAAAACCCAGCGGGGGGGGGTCAGTAGCATATACCATGAAAATCCGTGGAGGATGTGAGGGCGGTGGAAAGGGCGCACTTGTGCAAGAAGAACTTTCCGCAACGCTGGCAACCCATCAAGACCAAACGCTTTTTGAAAACCGCGGGTGCTTCCCGATAAACACGATGCTTGCGACGCGGTACAAAGCCCTTGGTCGAGAAACGGGACTTGGTATCGGCAACGATGGCGACCCACAGTATACGATAACAAAAGGACATGAACACGCAGTAGCGTATAGCGTTGGCGATGTACCAGACACGGCCTTTGCAAATGCCGGGGATACGGTAGCAAGAACGCTGACCGCTCGTGCAGACGGAAGTCCGATGATTGACCGAGGCCCGAACATTGTAACACAGAAAGGAAAGTAGATGCAGAGGTACAAGGTGGTTGTCGTCTGTTGCACCGCTGACGAAACGGATGTACACACGATCCGCGTCAACGGCTGGGGTGAGAGCGAAGCAGAGTACAACGCCCGCCGAAAAATTCAAAAGTTCCACCGCCACGAGTATGAAAAGATTACTGTGACAAGGATAGAAAAAATCAAATAGGAGGTCGAGAACGTGCTGTACGTTGATGCAATCAGGGTTCTGGAAAAGGTGGCACGGGCGAGGTTTGATCTTGCGTCGATGCCGAAGAAAGAGGAAATCGAAGAAGCAATTCCGATCGTGGCAGGTATGGCAACAGTTCAGGCTTGCCCGAAGTATGCGCTTCACGCCGCGCTGTGGTGGCTGGTGGTCAAATCCAAAGAGGTGGAGCAGTGACAAGAAGAGATAAAGCGATTCTGGTTCTGGTCTGCGCTGCTGAAATCATCAACTGCGCAAAGGTCGGGGTGCTGAAAAGCCGGATCGCGGGCCTTGAAACGCAGCGGGACATTTACGCAAGCCGGGCGCAGCACTGGATCGACCGGGCAGTAGAGGACGAAGAGGTTATAGATTCTATGCAGCTTCGCCTTGACGCTTTGGGGGACGGGAAGGTTAAGCTGGAAGATGCAGGAGTGTTTTTCTGCACGGCCTATTGCACAGAGCAATACCCGCATATCTGCGGAGAGGGTCACGGAATCACAGCCAGCGGCCAGCCGATACAGGCGGGCGTAACCGTGGCGGCAGACCAGTCAATCTTCCCGTATGGCACAGCTTTGTACATTGAGGGTGTAGGAATCCGAATTGTGCAGGACAAGGGCGCGGGAGTGCAGGGAGCGCACCTTGATGTTGCTGTTGATACCCATGAGAACGCGCTGACGTGGAGCGGGTACGGAGAACATCGGGTGTGGGTCATAAGAGAGGTGAACAGGTGAACGGCCTTGAAGAAATTCTTGAAGATGTTCTTAAACAATATCAGCGCGTAGGCTATCAAACGCAAGTTTTAAGGCCGAAAAATACAGGCGAAGTTCTTGTTTCGCTGAGGATGGGACGAGTTATAGCCAATACGAAAATCTCAATGAGAGATCAAATTGAGCTTCGCAAGCTACATAATCGACAGAAACAAAAAGAATGGCTGGAAAGCATGGCGAAGCAACTGGAATGCGAGGTTACAAAATATGCGGAGGAAGAACAGTGAAAGATGAAGATTTCTACAAGATGATTTCCGGTATGATGGAAGCGCGGGAAAAAGAAAGGATGCTGGGGATAAGAGTTTTGATAATCGCGCACAACGCCTACAAGTTTCAGGGCTGTGCGCAGATTTACCGAAATTATTTACCGCAACACATCGCAATCCATGTTCGGAAACAGTACCTCGAAGAAAAAAGGAAAAGAACAGCAATGCCGATTCTCACCATAACGGAAAAGATACCACCGGAAAAATAAAGGAGCGGAATATGCACGAGGGAACGAAATGTAAAGCCTGCCCGGTCTGCGGCGGACAAATTGTTGTGTCAGATCATTGGGCATTCTCTTACGATCAGTTGCTTGGAAAAAGAGGAAAACTCCTGAAGAAAAGAACCAAAAGCTCTTCTGGACCGGTTGAATGCCAGACGGCATATTGCTTGGATTGCAATGAATCGTGGAATGCTGATGAATTTGCGATAGATGAAAAGGAGTGCTTTATAGACTTCAAGAAAAGAAAGGACGAGTAACATGAGAGGAAGATGGTGGAAACCGAACCTCCCACGATCAGACCCCACCGCAGCTTTCGCCCGTACATAAGCACATGAGCGAAAGCGAGGAAATATGATCTTTTTCATCATCGGAGTGGTAGCCGCGCTGGTTGCGCTGGCCGTCCTGCTCCTGTCCGAAGAGGGCAAGGCCGCAGCATTTATTCCCGGCGTGGTCGCCGTTATCATGATCGGTGTGTCCTGTGTGTCCTACGTTCCCACCGGCTACACAGGCATTGTGACCACGTTCGGCAAAGTCGAAGATGGCACAAAGGACGCTGGTGTTGTGTTCAAGTCACCGTGGCAGTCTATTGTCAAGATGGATAATCGTGTTCAGGAAATGAACATGGATTTATCGGCGTTCAGTTCTGACATTCAGGAAGTCGCCACGAGCGTTGCCGTTGGCTACCGGATCAACCAGCAGAATGCCATGACGATTTACAAGTCGGTCGGCAAGAAGTACGAGGACACTCTGATTACTCCCCGTGTGCAGGAAACGGTCAAGGCCGTGGTCGCCCACTACGATGCAAGCAGTCTTATCTCGAACCGGGATGCCGTTGCATCACAGATGGACACGAAGCTGCGGGAAGTACTGGCAGAGTACAACATTGACTTGCAGTATATCAGCGTCACAAACTTCGACTTCACCGATACCTTTACGGATGCCGTTGAAGCCAAAGTAAAGGCCCAGCAGGAAAAGGAAAAGGCGGAAACCGATGCGGAAAAACGCCGCGTCGAAGCGCAGGCAACGGCGGACGCTGATTTGATCGCGGCCAATGCCGAAGCGGAGAAATCCAAGGTTGCGGCGGACGCGGAGCTGTACGTTGCCGAAAAGAAAGCGGAAGCAAACCGCGCCCTCAATGACAGCCTGAATAGCAATTTGCTGGAATACTACCGGATCACAAACGTCGATTCCCTCTGGAATGGCGAACTGCCTACATACGTTGGCGGTGACGGCAGTATTCCCATCATCAACGGGATCAACTGATTTTCTCCTACCGGAGCCGCCCGGCGCGGCGGCTCCATTCTGTGAGCATGGGGACAGGCCCCTACCGGTTCAAGCCCGGAAATGCCCGAAACTAACAGGAGGAAAGGACAATGCCGAAATACTTAGTCATGCTGCGGTGCAGCAGAGCAAGAAGCAACGCAAACCGCCATAGGCAGGAAACACCGGCCTATCTGCCGTACCGCATAGAAGCACCGAAAGCACTTGACGCAGCGGACAAGGCAAAAGAAGAAGCGGCCCTGTACTACCCGCAGTACCAGAAAATCCAAGTGGACAGTGTAACGGAGGTGCGGGACTTGTGAACAGGTACTACATCAGCGTTGCCGGTTGGAATGGTGCTGGCGTGACTGCGCCGTGCATCATCATCGGTCGAGAATTTGAAGCAGAAACGGAACGCACAGCCGGTGAAGCAGCGGAGAAATCCGCAGATGAACAGTTCCCCGAATATGCGCCGTTTGCAGTTATCAGAAAGGTGGTTTGAATATGAAACTTTCGGGAGTTACAAAGATGGTGAAACGACAGCTTGTGTGCAACGTCTTTCACAATATCAAGAGCGACGACTTTTATATTGGAACAGCATCGGCTATCTACTGTGCGACAGGCTTCCCGCTCCCGCTGAACCGCAGCCAAATGGGTGCGCTGCTGGGAATCAGCGAAGATACCATGATCGAAAAGGTGGTCTACAACGATTTTGATTGCGCATACAAAAGCGATCTTGAGGGGTTCAATCTGGACGATAACGTCAAGAACGAAGTAGAAGTAAAGAAAATGGCCGTCGGCATCTACTACATGGGAGAAACGCTTATCCCGCTGGCGACGGAAGATAAAAAGATGGCTGGCCTTATCTGCTGGTCGCAGCTTGCGCCGGTTGAAGATGAGATCAAGAACAATGGCTTCATTCGATTCTACCAAAGAAAGCTCGGCAACGGAAGAACGTACTTTGTGGTAAAAAACGGTATGAGAGTACGAGCAGCCGTAACGTCATACTCGATGAACGAGTATGCGGAAGCAACACTGCAAGAGCTGGTAGCTATGCTGGCAGAAACGCATACTGGCGAACAGGAAGAGCATGAACAGACATTCGATAACCTGACGGATGAAGCGGAGGACGAAGCAGACGATGAAAAGGCTTGACGCTATGTACAAGTGCCGCCTGTGCGGAAAAGAGTATGTGGAGTGCTCCACCGGCGGAGAGAAAGGAAACCAGCAGTTTGTAATGGGCATAATGTATCGGGCTGTCAGCCAGAAAAAGCCGGAAGAGGTAATGGAACCGACGCTCTACGAATGTCATTTCTGCGGTGGTGGAAATTATGGCGTTGCTGATTTTCTGGGGTTCAAATTAAACGACAAGGAGGACACAGAATGAGAGGTAGACCAGAATTTTACGTCAGATTTATGTGTCCGCCGTATACCGCCGAAGATGCTGAATTTTTGGCCGAGAGAAATAAAGTTCTTGAAGAAGCCGTGAACAGAATAGCGGCTGAAAATTTTGAATTACGGGAGGATAACCGGAATCTCAAAGAGAGTTACAGGTATTTGAGCACGACTAGAATCGAAGAAAAAAAGGAGCTAAAGGAGCAAAGCGAAAAGTCGATTCTGCACAGAACGACCGTTGGCGTTACGCAATGGGTGATTTACTGGCTGAACGCTGCTGTAAAGGCTGGCAACTGGTTGATCGGTAACTTGCTGGACGACATAGACCGTTTCTGAACGGAGGAAGAAAAATGCAAGATAAATACATCAACGCAACGAAGCTGATCGAACGGCTAAAATGCGAGAAAAGAAGAGAAGTCGCAGAAGCGGCGAGCAATCCGTTTTCAACCGGTCCCGCGCCGGAAATCAGAATATCGCAAATCTATGACGGTGTTGTGTCTGTTCTGGAAAAGGAACCGGCGGCAAATGTGGTTCCGCGCCCTGCTCCAAAGTGGCCGATATGCCAGAATTGCGGTAGGCCAATGGTCTATTGTGGAGAAGAAAACACGGACGGAATTGTCTGGAAGCGGTATTCGTGCAAGGACTGCTATAACCAGTTCTGTGCAAGAAGAATGCTGGCAGGAGAAGAAACATGGCCGAAATGATAAGTAAGCAGCATTTATTGAAGCAGATCGACACGACGGGAAAAGGCTGCGAATATGAAGGCAAGGAATTTCTCGCATATCAAGAAGCAATGCTGGCCGTAGTAGAGTTGATCGAGAAAGAACCGGCGGTCGAGAAAGAATATGATGTGATGTTCAGCGGGACAGAACACATAGATTCACCGGGACCAGCACCGGCAGTTGGTTATAGAATCGCGGCGAAAAGCTGGGAAGAAGCTGTGCAAAAAGGTAAATTTTATGCAGAAATGCAGCACCCGGCATTTATTCCGTTTGCGTTTGCAGGGCCGGTAATTGAAGTGCCAAAAGAAGAACTTGAAAATTTGGAAACGGAGAAAAAATAATGGACGCAGTAAGAAAAGATGTTCGTCGTCTGGTAAACAAGGAGCTGGAAGCAGCAAACAAACGCTTCCCCCAGTTTGCCAGCCCGCACGAGGGACAGAATGTTGTCCGGGAAGAGCTGGAAGAAGCGGAACGGGCGATTGTGCCGCTGAAACTTTACATCGAAACCCGGATGTGGAACATGGTCAAGGCAAACCAGACTGTGCCGAAAGACGATTTCAAAGCCATTCGGGAAGCCGCAGTAAATCTGGCTGTCGAAGCAATTCAGGTGGCAGCAATGGCGAAGAAGTTTGAACACGGCCAGCGGAACAACTGGCTCGGCGCAAGGGAGGATGGTCATGGAGAAGAAAAAAACCGTGCCGGAAGTGGAAACAGTGACAATCACCATGAGCCGACCGGTGGCGGAAGCGGTAAAGACCGCCTGTGAGTGGTATCTGAGGTTGCACATGGGCCAGTTCTGGGATATGGCCGATGACCTCTGCATGGAAAAATTTTATTCCGATCTGGAAAACAATGTGTATGAGACGAACGAGCAGCGGGAGAATGCTTTTGACGTTGCCCTGCATCGGCGGGATACCATGCGGGAGGAAATGGAAAAGCTGTATAACCGTTGCGTTCTCCCTGCTCCAATTTCGGATGTGATGAAAATTCCGTACAGAGCGGAAATTGTATGGCTGGTCATTCGACACGCGCTGTCGTGGCACGACAACCCGGACGGTGTTGCAGGGTGCGTCAGCTATTATGCGCCGTTGAACCGCAGCGACCAGCCGCAGCCGAAAATCGAGCTGAAACTGAAAGGCAAAGGTGAAGATCATGGGTAGTGTCTTACAGGTAATCGGCATAATGCCGCTGAAAAAGAACGTCCCGCACCCGCGGACGGCAGATTGGAAACTGAAAACCTGCCCGGAGTGTGGCCGGGAGTGCTGGTATCCGACCAACAACGCGAAGCTGGTTTTGCGGGTCAACCCGGATATGAAGTTTGTTTGCTCGGAATGTGCGCTGAAAGCTGGGAGGAATTGAGATGGAACAGTTTACCAACACGGAAGAGCTGCTTCGGAGAATCCGGGAGAACGTGCCTGAAATTTTGGGCGGCGAAAGTAACCCGGATATGGAAGATGAAGTGGAACAGATCATGTGCGTGGTCGAGAGCGCACCGAGGGTCGCCCCGGAGGGGATGCGCCCGGTGGCGCACATCGCATGGAGAAAAAGGCCCAAGCAGTTTGTCGTATATGATCCTGTTCCGACAAACGAGTGTTTGTACGATGGAAAGCCGGTTTATACACAGCGGGTTTTGAAACTCGAAGAATACACAGTGCCGTTTTGCTCTAACTGCGATCACCGTTTGGACGATTGCGCCGGGAGTTTTTGTCCAGTGTGCGGTTCAATTATAGAAGAAAGGCGCAGAACATGAAAAAAGAATGTTGCACCTGTGCATGGCATGACGGCTATACATGGGTGTGCTTCAACGGAAATTCTGAGTACCGGGCGGACTTCACTGACCCGGAAAATACCTGCCCTGCATGGGAAGAAAGGAAAGAGCAAAATGAAAAAACTTGAACCGGCGGAAATCCGCAGACTGGCCGCAATCGCCCTCTGGTGGCTGTGCGTTGGCATTGTGCTGTCAAACCTGCTGTCGGTGCTGCTGCAAAACCTGACAGAGTGGATCATGTCGCTTGTCTGAGCGGCCCGCCAAAGCCCCTATCTATATTATATAGGAAACCCGTCGTTAAATTGCCGCCCTGACGAGGCGGCAAGGGGCTTGTATACCGTAGATAAACTAAGGGACACACAGAGAGAAGAGCGCGGAGAGATGCGCTTACCTCCGGCGGGGAAAGGGAGTGCAGAGGGAAAACGAGGGCGGCGTTACAGCAGCCTACCGGGATAGAGAGCAAAGGGAACGCGGCCCGGTGTTTCCCCTCTGCATCGTTCCCCCTCTCGTGTTTGTGGCCCATGATTAAGAAAATTCCATGACGTTTGCGGAAAGGAGGACGTGGAGAATATGACCGGCGGCTTTAGAGTTCGGGAACAGAAATTTATCTGCGGTATGAATTATGCCACGGCCCCCTCTATGCAGGTGGACTTCTTCGAGGTGACAGAGCAGCAGCACAAGGCCAGCACCCGGAAAAAGAAAGAGCTTGCCACCAGCATTGCCAAGGAATCGTATAATCTGCGCAAGAGTGGTCGGTATTTGGAACTGCTGGCAAATCGGAACTTCCGACCCGGTGACTATTCCGTTACATACACCTACAACGAAGAACACCACCCTGCGCCCGGTGATCTGCAACGTGCCGACCGGGATTTTTCCAATGCCATCAAAGCATTGTACCGTATCTGCGACAAAAACGGAATCGAACACCCGAAATGGATCGTGGTTTCGGAATACTGCACGATGGACGGGGACAAGCCGCTGGGCCGTCACCATCATCATGTTATCATGTCCCACCCGGCGGGGCTGACCCGTGAAATGGTTGAAAAGGCATGGGGTAAGCGCGGCAGATCGCGGTGCGAGCCATTGGAGTTTGACCACAACAGCATTGAATCCCTCGCAAAGTACATCACCAAGAACGTGCGCTGCAAACGTCACTGGCGGCAGAGCCGCGGGCTGAAACCGCCGAAGATGCCGCGACCAAATGACGGGAAAATGAGCCGCACCCGGCTGAAAGACGTTTGCGAGAACCGGCTGGAAGATCGAGACTACTGGGAGAGGATGTACCCCGGCTATACCCTGCACCGGTGCGAGTGCATCATAACCGGCAACGCCACCCGCCACCTGATCGTGCGCCTGTACCGCAAGCCGGAACAGCGGAGGAATAGGAGGAATCAGCCTTGAACCGTTTGACGCTGGACGACCTGCCGCCTAGATACCGGGCGCAGGCAGAAGCACAGATCGCGGCCAGAAGCCGGGGAAAGTGCGCCTTGCCGCAGTCTGTCCCCGCCGCAGTTGCCACCGCTGAAAAAATCGGCATGGACTTTGACAGCCGGGGCGAGTACGAATATTACATGGGGACGATTCTGCCCAAAGTGCAGACCGGGAAGATCGTGAAAGTGGAGCTGCACCGCACGTTCCTGCTCCTGCCAGAAAAAGAGTATGACGCGGTGAAACTCCCGGCGGTGCATTATACCCCAGATTTTGTACTGACCTATGCAGACGGCACGGTTGAAGCCGTCGAAGTGAAATCGAAGTTTGTCCGACGGCAGCAGCGTGATTACATACACCGTCGCCGGATGTTCATTGACCTTGTGGCAGAGCCGCGGGGCTGGCATTTCGTCGAGCATATCACCGCAGATACGGCGGCAGAGGTCAAAGCGTGGAAGAGTCTTGCAAAACAGAAAGGATGAAGAACATGGGGAAATCTATGCCGCCTGTTGAAGTGCGGAAGATGATGTATGAAAAGGCTGTCAACCGCTGCGTGGTCGCAAAGGGCGACACCATGAAGAACATGAAGCTCAACCGGGCCGCTGTGGAGCAGGTGGTGACGTACTGCGCCATCATTGCCGTGCAGAATCTTTTCGACCTTAATCGGGACGGGGTGGAACGCTGGCAGGCAGAGCTTATCCGGCGGAGTGAGGTGTACACGCTGGAAACCAACGTGTACGGCACACAGAAAGCGCGGGAAAATCTGCGCAAGCGCACGGCCCCCAAGATGAAAGAGGACTTCACCCTGCCGGTCGAGAAGTGGCCGCGCAAAGAGTGGGAGAGGGTGCAGCTCTATGAACGCCGCGGCGCGGGTGATCTTGTGGCCCGGTTCTTTGTAGAGGTCATGGACGGTCTGGGCTACACCACAGAAGAAATCGCCGCCGCCCTGAAAGAGATACAGGGCAACTTCCGGCAGTTTCTTGAATGGTCGAAAGATAGCGAATATGTGGCCTACTACAAAATGGCCCAGTGCTATGAGAAGGCCACGGGTATAGAAGCGGCAATAGACGAAGAACCCGGCGCGAAGCCGATCTTCGGGAAAGAAATCTGAGAGCTGACAGGCAGGAGGATAAACGCGGATGCAGAAAAAGGACACTGAACAGATTTTGCTCTACTATGGCAAGATCGAGAAGCAGCTTGATAGTGTCAACATGGAGCTGGCCGAGCTGCAAGACCGATACAGCCCGATCAAGGGCCTTGCGATGGACGGTATGCCACATGGCAGCACACCCGGCGACAGCACCGCGTCCCTTGCCGTCAAGCTGGCCGACAACGAAGAGTACCAGAACCGAGAAAATGAGCTGATTGTCCGGCGGGTCGTGCTGAAGTCGGATTTACAGGAAATCCGGCAGAAATTAGACCGCCTGAACGATGATTACAAAACGATCCTGAAAGGGCGGTACGTCTACGCTGACAGGTCGTTACAAAAAACGTGGGAAAGCATTGCAATTTCAATCGGCAAAAAGAAGATCACCGCGCAGAGGTGGAAAGACGCAGCTCTGGCAGTTCTGGGCGGGATGTTCGATGAAATTCCCATGGTTGAAGAAATCCTCTCCCGCGCGTATGACGCGCGCGATTAAAAGAGCCGGTCTGCTGGGTATGCCGGGAAAGTGATAGAAAATCTATCAAAACCGGGAGAAATAGATGCTAAAATCGTGTCAAGCAGAACGGCCCGGAAACCTGTCTATAAAGGCAAGTTGGTAAAGCTCTATGCGCGTGTGCAATGAACCGCTTCCGCGAATCCTCCGAACCGCTCAGAAAAACAAACTTGCGAATACAAGAAAAAGAACATCCCCCGGCGGGCAATTCCGTCGGGGGATGTTCTTCGTTATTCGCGTTTCTGGTCGTTCTTCTTGACAATGATCTTCGGGACGCTGGGCGGCTCGCCATGCTGTTTCATATACTCGATGATCTCATTCGGCAGACCGACCGGAAAACCGTTTTCGTCCAGAGGGCCGTCGTAGCCAGAAAAATCCACAACATGAACGGCGGGCGGCTGGGAAAGCATCTTGTAATACTGGCCGTTGGTGTAATTCGTGTCAGTCACATGATCCCACCATCCAATGTCGCCGTGTTCGGGCTGGGCGGCAATCATGGCGTTATAGGCTTGCTGTTCGGTCAACCCGTCAAAGGTTAGCCGGGAATCGTCCGCGAACTCGGCAACAATGCGCCAAGGCGCGAAAAACTGGGCTTCATTCACAAAAAGACCTCCTTTTTGCACGTTTCGTGGTTTAAGTTCAACATTTCGTGCTGAAAAAGTTGAACTCGTTGGAAAAAGTATAACACAGAATGCCCCGGCGGGGAACCGGGACAGAGAATCACAAGCAATAGCTCTCTCCACCGATTGCGCTCTCGTAGGAAAATTGAACCGTGAAACCGTCGCAGCTCTGATGGATGGAATGCAACTGGTAGTCGTGCCCGCCGGTGTAGCTGGATTTCAGACGATACCGGTAGTCAAAGACGCTTTCTCCGCGTCGCCAAGCGCGAACCAAACCGCCTTTCAGCGCGAAGTCGTCAGGGAACGTGTGCTTCTTGCCGGTGGAATCGACAAAGTAGGGCGTGAACATAGAAAATCATCCTTTCTGTCTCGTTATGGACTTGCAATATCATAAAGCCCACGCAGGCCGTGTAGTTAAGCTGTTCGGGCGGATTAGATAAGCAACTTATCAATCTCGGCAAGCCGCGCCGTGAGCCGTGCTTTCTCTGCGAGAAGTGCTTCACGGCTGGGGGCCGTTTCCTCCGGCATGATCTCATAAGTCACGCCGTCCGGTAAATCTTCGTGCAGGATGCTTTCGGGGACATTGCGCAGCAGAGCAACCGCACCGGCGGGAACACGGGCGTAATAGTTGGCGCGGCTTCCGTCGCTGGTGGGCTTGCCCTCGATGAAAGAAACGTCACCGCCGACCACCGCGCCGCTGTCCCGGCCATAAGCGCGGGCAATCTGCTTGCCAAAGATGATAAGTGATTCGCGGGTATTACCGCAAACGCTCTCGCTGAAAGTCAGCTTGACGTTTACCCGGCGGGTTTCGTCAGGCAGATCGCACTCGCCGAACACCCGGCGCATGATCTCGCGGGCCTGTTCCACACAGGCGGCAGGAATCTTCCACTCCCGGCGGGAGCTGTCCCACCGTGCGCCGCCGATGTTCTTGATCTGGCTGACAAATTCGGGGTTATAGGGAGTGTCGAGGTATGCGGCGGTGTCGATGATTGTAATTTTCATAGTTGAATCTCCTTTGCGTTTCGCAATTCATCCCGGCGGTGCGCCGGTTGGTGGGATCGGGTCGCTTTTCGTGTGGTGCGGCCCGTCAAGGTGTCCAGATATTCAGCGGGCCGGTCGCCGCTGAAAGGTAAAGCCGGGGTTACGTTCGGTCATTCGTGCAACAACCTTGTCCGCCTGATCTTTCGTGAACCGGGGCGCAAAAACCTTGTTCATGCCGCGCCTACCGCCCCACGGGTCGCAGAGGGTGAAATGCTGATCTCCGGGGCCTTTGCAGTAGATGAAGTAGTAAATCGTGCTGGCCGCGGGCATATCGGGGTATCTGCGGGGCGTGGAACGTGCGGCGACATCGACAGAGAACGCGGACAGCATCGCACACCCGAAAAGGTGGGTGCAGCAGTTCGTTTTGCGGTCGAAAATCGCGGCTCCGTCCAGATTGCGCCCGTCTGTGGCATATTCTTTGACCAGATAGGAAATTCGTGTGCGGGCTTCGGCGACGGTGCGGAAACTCATATCTTCATCGGTGAAATCGGCGGAAGCGCAGGTGATAACTTGATACCGGTGGTTCGGATCGTATTCACGCATGGTTTGTATCTCCTTTTCGTTTTGTGGTAGCCTTGCGGCTGGGGCTGGGCTGCTTTACGGTGCAACCCGGCTAGAGTATCCGTTTTATGCGTTGAGCTGTAAAAGCGTGGCTTTCGTGGGGATAAGATGCCGTGCAAGGGTGTCTGTGTAACTCGCTTCGCCCTCGTAGCTGTCCACGATCTTCTGCTCTGCCTTGCTCATGTCGTGATAGGATTTCTTGCCGTAGGACGGCGGCAACCATCCTTTCTTCTGGCTGGCGAACAGGTTGAACGACTTCAAAACGTCGTCATTCGTGAATGTGATGTGGCAAGTGCCTTTTTTGTAGAAAGTGGCGGTGAAGTAGCGGAACTGCACGTTCTGGCTTTGTCTGCTCTCCTCGGCGGCTTTGAGCGTTGCCCGGAGTTCGTCGCCGTTGTACTTCTTGCCGTTCGTGTCGAGATAGTGCAGGGTGCGCTCGATTCGTGACAGGCAGCTTTCCACGTTCCAACTGGGTTCAAACCGCCCGGAGTAATCACCCCACGCCGAACACCGGAAGATCACTTTCTTGCCGACTTTGTTCGCTTCGTTCGTACACCAGCCGTTGTAGTAGTGGACATTCTTCGAGTATTCGGAATTGTAGTGCAGATTCGTCCAGTCGTCGAACAGTTCCACGATCTCGCTTTCGATGCCCTGCACGATGTTGGCGGACATTTCTTCCCGGATCGTGAGGATGTTGTAAGGGCTGAAATCGTAGTCAACCAGTTCGGAAACGCGGTTGTGATATTCGTCCTGCATCGCTCTGGTTAAGTTGTCCCGGATTTGGGGCAGGTCAAAGAGCTTTTGCCAGTACAAGCCGCGCAAGCTGCGGATCGCTTCGTTATAGCTCTTGTTGAAGTTCAGCACTTCGGTTTCCTTGTCGTCTGCGGTAGCAGCAGAAAACAGGCTCTTGATTCCGTTGTACTCTTCGTAAATACGGCGGATGCCCTCGGCGGCTGCGTTGTACCGTTCCACCGCGGCGGCGATGGGATCAGCAGACACCAGCGCGGCAAGCTGCGGATCAGCTTTCATGTGGTCGGTCATTTCGTTGTTGAGTTCCAACCGGATTTTGCTTACTGGCTCCTTGTCGGGAATGTCAACGGAGATCAACGCCACTTCAACGCGGGCGGCGCGGCGGGCGTTCTTGAAAGCGTCCGGGATGTATTTGATCTGGGCGTTGAGTTCGTTTAGCTTCTGCGCCAGCTCTTTCCGCTCGTTCGTGTAAGGATTGCGGATCGTTTCGGCGTTGAGCAGACAGCGGATTTTGCCACCGTCTTTCATAATCTCTAAAGCCTTGAGCAAGTGAGCAGCACCGGCGGAAAAAGGCGGGTTCATGATGATCGCCGCGTATTTCTTCGCGGGGCGGAACGTGAGAAAATCGTCATGCACCACGCGGAAACCGTCTTTCTTCAGTTTGGCGCGGAAGTCGCTGGACAGTTCCACACAGTCAAGATCAAACTCTTTCGCCTTGCTCGTGCTGTAACGGTCAAGTTCTCCCGTTTTGGGATCGTGCCGAATATCTGCGACGGCGTGAATCTGGCGGGCCAGTGCGCCGTCACCGGCAGAGGGTTCAAGGATGGGCTGCGGTAGGTGCTTCCAGCCGTATTTTGTGCTTTGCAGACTGTAAGCCATTTCCCACGCGAGATTGTCCGGGGTGGGGTAAAAGTCCCGGCTATCGTTCGGGGTCGTCATGGTTCGTTCTCCTTTTCATGTTGGATTCACCCCGGCGGGGTGTGGGATCGGGTCGCTTTTCGTTCGGTGCGGCCCGTCAAGGTATCCGTTTCACTGCTGGGCTAAAATCGTGCTCAACCATGTGGAAGAGTCGGCGCAATCAACCATTTTCGCAAAGTAGCGGCCCGTTACAAGCTGGAACGCATATTGCGTGGTGTAAGTGCCGCTGTACATTTCCCGGCTGCAAAACTCTTCTATGTTGTTCCGGGTGTGCCAGTTGCGTGGCGGCAACACGTTCAGCGCGTTCTCATAGTCCTGTTTCGTGATCTCGACCATTTCCGGGGTGAGCAGCTTTTCCCGCTCAAAGTCCAGCCATTCGCCGTAGGTCATGACGGCATAAGAGCGGGCCTTTTCTTGCGCAAGGCGGCTTTCCCAATATCCCCGGTCGCTTTCGTAGTCGCCGGACTCGATGATCTGGGTGATCCGCTGGATGCTTTCGGCGGTGCTCTTCCGGGCGGCATTCAACACCTCTTCGGCGGTGCGGGGCGTGGGCCAGCCGGACACGGTGAAAGCGTAGATCTGGACGTTGGGAACATCCACAACAACAAGTTCGTTCTTCTCTTCGTTGGCGGTCATGGTATAATCTCCTTTTCGTTTTCGTGATTCACCCCGGCGGGGTGTGGGGCTGGACTGCTTTGTGCGGTGCAACCCGGCTAGAGCGTCCGCGCTGGAATCATGCCAGCACACCGGCGGCGATGCTTGCAAAGTCGAGCTGTTGGACGCTGGGAACCATTTCGGGGGCGTTGTGCTTGTGGTTGAGTTCATCGAGAGCCATCACAAACGCGGCGGCTTCCCGGTATTCCTTGCTGTCGTTGTCGTCGTGGGTGCGGTAAAAGTTGGAATACCACTTTTCAAAAACCGGCTCTAATTCTTCCATGCTCACGGTGACGGCGGGGGCTTCGTCTGCTGCTTTTTCGGCAGCTTTCCGGGTGGCGGTCGCCTTGCGCCATGCTTCCAGCGTGGCAGCTTGTCCGGCGCGGTCGGTTTCGGGAACGGCCATAAATTCGTGCATTGCCTTGCGTTCTGCCTTTTTGAGTTCGGCAACGTCGGCGGCGGGCTTCTTCGTGGTGCGGGGCTTCTTCGGAGCCGGTTTCGTGGGAAGCGGTTCAACGTGAACCAGTTCGGGAAGTTCGTGGTGCTCTTCAACGACGACCGGCGCGGGGCGGGCAACTTCGGCGGCAGCTTTTGCAGCGGCTTCCTTTGCGGCCTTGCGTTCGGCGGCAAGCTGCTTGTTGTAAGCGATGATCTCCGCCGTGGACTTGAACCGGGCTTGCGGCGCGGGGCGGCTGCTTTCAACTTGTAAGCAACTGAAAAGATGGGACTTCGTAGGGTAGTAATGCGGATCGGGTGCGGCTTCCTTGCCCTCTGCCGCGGCCTTTTCGCGCTGCTCTTTGCTGGGCTTTGTGGTGTACTTCCACAAATAGCATTCAGTCAACGCCTTTTCGCCTTTCTTGACGCTCTTGCCCTCTTTCTTCCAATAGTCGAACGTGTGCAACTCGTCCGCTGCAAACATGATCTCAATGTCCGCGGCGGTGGCGGGCTTTTCGTTGCCGTCCTTGTCAACGATCTTGCAAGATGCAGCAACGGCGGCGATCTCTTCCGGGGTGTGGTGCGCGGTGGCGATCTGGTGCAGCGTGGCCGGGTCAAGACGTTCGGCGGCGGCGCGGATGATCTGTTTATTCGTCATGGTAAATACTTCCTTTCGTGTTTCGTTTTGCGGATCGTCCCGGCAGTGTGCCGGGGGAATGGGATCGGGTCGCTTTGCCCGGTGCGGCCCGTCAAGGTGTCCGGCGGGGTTCAATCTTCGGTTTCGTCGCAATCGTGGCAATACAGCGCGTCAATAACCTTGTCGTCGCTGAAATCGTCCGGGGTTCCGTTGGCATCGACCACAAGATCGATCCGGTCAAAAATCCGCAAATCGGTTTCGCAGTCCACCAGAAAATACCAGTCGTCGCCGTCCAGCGCGTCACTGCACCAGACTTCAATCTGGTTTTCGTTGGTGGCGGTCATGCCTTGCACAATGGCCGGGGCGATATACCGCCCCAAAGGGCCGACTTTGTAGGGACAGGCGGCAGCGGCGCGGGGTGCGCTGGACAGCAGCGCGGCGGCAAGTGCGGCGGCGGTCAAAATTCGTTTCATGGTTGTTTCTCCTTTTCGTTTCGTGGTGTGGCTTTTCGTGCTTTTCCCCGGCTATTGTCGGGGCGTGGGATCGGGTCGCTTTCGTTCGGTGCGGCCCGTCAAGGTATCCGGGGGGTCATGCGTAAATTTCATTGAACACTTCGACGGCGTTCCATTGCACCGCCTTTTCATGCTGGGCAGCTTTCGCGGCGTTCTGGTCGCCGCCGTTGGCTTTCAACGCCGTATAGAAAGCATCAACAAGGGCGGCTTTCTGCCGTTCGCGTTCCCGGTAGGCGGTAATCTGTCCAGCGTCATACACCTTGACCGCCCACGATTCATAGTGAATCGGGGTCAATGTTTCATGGTGCAAGCCCTTGCAGCGGTTCAGAACGGCAACGATCTTCCCGGCATCCTCATAAGTTGGGGCGGCGATGATGTAGCAAGGAACAGCGGCGCGGGCTTGCTTCTCGATGTTCCACCGGTGACGGGCGGCGATCTGGTTTATTTTCTTGTCGAATGCGGTCATGTTTTCGATCTCCTTTTGATTTTGATTTGCCCCGGCGGGGCGGCGATCCGGTCACGCTTTACCGGTCGGCGGGCTTTTTCTTCTGCCATTCGGACAGGAGAGCGGCCCAAACTGCCCGCTTGACGGCTTTCGGCAGCTTGAAAAACTCTTTATTCACGCTTTTCACCTCTTTTCTGGTTTGATTCACCCCGGCGGGGCGTTGGGATCGGGTCGCTTTCAGCGGTGCGGCCCGTCAAGGTGTCCGGCGGTTCATGCGGTGTAGTGGTTCGCGGCGGCGAAAATGTCCAGATCATCGGGGCTGTCAATCGCGCCCATCGGTTCGCCGTTGCGATAAACAACGTAGTACGGGCCATAATCGGCGGCTTTCATGATCGACCCGTCGGGGGTCGTCCATGTTACGGCGTATTCGCCGGATTCAATCGCGGCGATCTTTTCAGAAAGTTTCATGCGGTTTGACCTCTTTTCTGTTTTGCGGTGTTTCCTTTGCTGTGATTGCATTGTACCATGCAAAAACGAAACTGTCAAGCATTGTACCATGCAATCTACCTTTTGCACAAAAAACATTGTACCATGCTGTCAAAATTGCACATGGTACAATGCCGGAAAATATGTTATAATGATTCCGAAACGAAAAGAGGTGAACAGAATGCCCATAAATGAAAAGAAAAAAATAACGAATAATCGCTATTTAGCAAAATGCGCACAAATAAATTTGAAACCGCCGAAAGCGGACGCGGAAAAAATAAAAGCCGCCGCCGCTCAAGCGGGCGAAAGTGTGCAAGGATACATTTTGACGGCCACGCGGGAAAGAATGGCCCGCGATGGATTCACCCCGGCGGAATCCGGGGAAGAAGGGGGACTATAGGGGGTTACTGGGGCGGCATATATCCTAGTTCACCATTACCTGTGGGGCGATATGCCGTTAGGTGTAGAATCTGACCCCTCCGGCAGCGGCGAAAAGTACCGCCCCGCCGCCCCGCGAAAAGTACCCCGGCGGCATTCCGTGAAACGTGGAACCGTGGAGCAGATCGCCGCCAGCGCCGCCCACACTGGACGACCACGCCGCCGCTGGGAAGAGAGAACAGCGGCAGACAGCACAACAGGCAGAGCAAGCCACACGGCCCGCCCTGCCTGTTTTCTT
>OKUU01000256.1_pt1 | contig 20496 bp, 18 predicted proteins | sample 1606561 | NCBI WGS metagenome assembly OKUU01 (sample SAMEA3882506, study PRJEB24775) | human gut metagenome | biome: human-associated habitat; feature: intestine environment; material: feces | place: Netherlands | collected 2009/2010
TAGAGAGTGATAAAGTGGTTTGAAAGAATAAGTATCTTTTTACTTTCCATGCTTCATGTATTCCTCGACTTCCCGTTTGAGTCCCTCATTGAAGCTGTCGGGCGCATAGCCGAGGCCGAAGTGCCTGATCGTGGCGGTAGTGAGCGCACGGCGCAGAAAATAGTCGAGCGCAGAGCGGTTTTTCTCATCCATAAGGCAGGTGTTGAAAAATCTTGCTGCCTCTCGGTTCGCCGCAAGCAGACGCATTCGCCGCTTGGCAAGCGTATCGTCGTAGCCGTCCTCGGGCATGGACATCCCCGCCATCTGAGCGACGGTCTTGACCGCCTCAACATAGTCGAGGTTGTCTATCCTGCGGATGAAGCTGATGACGTCGCCGCCCGCGCCGCAGCCGAAGCAATAGAATGAATTTGTATCGGGATACACCGTTAACGACGGTGTCTTTTCGTTATGGAACGGACACAGACCCACAAGGGTCTTGCCCCGCCGCCGCAGAGTTATGTGGGAGGATATCACTTCCTCGATATCGACCCGCTCTTGCAGCTCCTGGATAAATCGCTCGCTGATAGCCATAAGCCCACCTCGCTTCCCTAACGGCTCAGCGTTTTATTTCACTTTCGTTTGTTTTTGATTATCAATATCACAATTATCATGACCGCCGCAAGACCCGCACAAAGGGGCAGGAGCTTCGCCGCATATCCGTCGGAGGCGTTCTTTGCCTCTGCGGAGGTAACGGGTGCCGTGCACGCATGGGTAGTGGGCACCGCAGCGGTCGACGGCACGGAGATGAATTCCGTCGTCGTCTCTGATAAAGCCGTAGTAGCGGTCGTCGCCGCGGAGGTCGATAACGCCGTTGTCATGGTCGCGGTCGCCTTGACCGTCGCTTTGACGGCGGTTTGCTTCACGGTCGTCGGTTTTGCCGTTGTCGCCTTTGCCGTAGTCGGCGCGGCGGTGGTCGTCGGCTTCTCGGTCACTGTCTGAGAAACGCCTCTCGGCACGGGGTCGGCATTGCCGCCGAGACCGACGGGAGTATATAAATAGTATGAATCCGATGGGTATTTCAGCCGCCTGCCGACGCCCGCCTTGCCCTCCCAGACCACATTCTGCTCAAACAGAGCGAGCTTGCCGTCGGAGTAATCCTTGACTATTGCCCAGTGGTCGCTTGAGGAGCCTCGCATAGCAGCCGTGCAATAGACCACGTCGCCTTTCTTAGGCTCGGAGGTCGGCTCAAAAGCATAGCCCTCGGTGAGCATGACAAGCCCTGTATTCGCATAGGCGAGCACCTCAAGTCCGAATGCTTCACGGTAAAATCGCATTATCAACTCGTTGCACTGGTAATAGCTGTCATTTTCGTTATACAGGGCGTCAACGCCGCAAAAGGTATCCGCAACGAAGCCCTTTCCTTTTATTTCTTTATATGTACCGCCGCTGACATCGTTATACCAATTTGCAAACGAGCTGACGGATATTGCAGCCGCAAGAAGCAGCGCCGCGGCAACGACGGAGATATATTTAATTCTCTTTTTCATATCAGAATGCGTCTCCGAGCTTACTCCACGCCTTGGGCACAAACAATTCGGTAAAGACCTTAACGGCGTATCTGTCGGTCATGCCGGCAATGAAGTCGCACGCCGCGGTCGGCACTCCGTCACGCTTCGCAATGGCTACGAACTGCTCGGGCATCTGCTCGGGATTCTCTGAGTAATAGAAGTAAAGGCGCTGTATCATCTCTATTGCCTTCTTTTCCTCGCCCTTGCAGGCGGGGTTGGTGTAGACCTTGGCAAACATAAATTCATGCAGCTCGTCAAAGACCTCGGCAACGCCCTTCTCAAGGACGATATCGTCTCCGCTGTGCTCGATGCAGCTGATAACAAGGGTGTTTATCCTTGCGCTCTTTGAATGCCCCAGCTCGTTGCGAATGGCAAGCGGGATATCCTCCTCGCACATTATGCCGGCGATTGTAGCGTCGTCGATATCGTGATTTATGTAGGCGATCCTGTCGGCAAGGCGGACGACACGTCCCTCAAGGGTCGCCGCCTGCTCGCCGCTTGTGTGGCGCTCGATGCCGTTGCGGACCTCAAAGGTGAGATTCAGCCCCCTGCCCTCTTTTTCGATCTTATCCACCACACGCAGGCTCTGTTGATAATGCCTGAAACCGTTGGGGCAGACAGCATTCAGCGCACGCTCGCCCGCATGGCCGAACGGGGTATGACCGAGATCATGGCCGAGCGCGATAGCCTCGGTCAGGTCGCCGTTGAGCAGCAGAGCGCCCGAAATAGTCCTTGCGATCTGAGCCACTTCAAGAGTATGAGTCAGTCTTGTGCGGTAGTAATCGCCCTCGGGTGAAAGGAAAACCTGAGTTTTATGTTTCAGCCGTCTGAAAGAGCTGCAATGGATGATCCTATCCCTGTCGCGCTGGAAAACGGTGCGAATAGGGCACTCCTCCTCGGGGCGAAGCCGACCCTTGCTCTCGGCGGCAAACGCCGCCCTCGGTGAGAGGATCTCTTTCTCCCTCTTACAGGCGTTTTCTCTGATGGTATCCACTAAATCACCCCTTCAATTATTAAATACAAGCCGATTCGGTCGAATCCTTTACGGAAATTATGAACAAATTGTAAATAATACACCGCCGTGCCCGTTTTCGGCACAGCGGCACAGAGAAATTGCGTTCTTTGATTTTTCCGTCTTGTGCGGAAGTCGGAATTGAAAAATTACGCCCTCACAGTCTTTCCGCTTCGGCGAGCCATGCGGCTGCGGAGGCGTCGCCGGGCATACGCCAGTCGCCGCGAGGCGAGAGGGCGATGCTGCCGACCTTGACTCCGTCGGGCACGCAGTTACGCTTGAACTGCTGGCTGAAGAAGCGGCGGCAGAATGTGACGAGCCATTTCTTGACCGTTTCGCCGTCAAAATCATCCTTAAACGCCTTGCAGGCGAGGAAATATATCTTGGCCGGCGAGAAGCCGTAGCGGAGCATATAATAAAGGAAAAAGTCATGCAGCGCATAGGGGCCGACTATGCTCTCGGTCTGCTGCGCTATCTTGCCGCTCGCGTCGGGCGGCAGCAGCTCGGGGCTTATCGGGGTGTCGGCAATATCCCTGAGCGCATCGGAGCTGCTCTCAAAGGTGCCGCCCTTGATAAGGCTCTCTATCATCCAGCGTATCAGCGTCTTGGGGATAGTGGCGTTCACGCCGTACATGCTCATGTGGTCGCCGTTGTAGGTGCACCAGCCGAGGGCGGATTCGCTCAGATCGCCCGTGCCGATGACTATGCCGCCGACCTTGCCCGCAAGATCCATGAGCACCTGCGTGCGCTCACGAGCCTGAGAATTCTCATAGGTCAGGTCAAACTGCTCGGGGTCGTGGCCTATATCGGCGAAATGCTGCATACAGGCAGCTTTTATATTTATCTCCTCAACGGTAACGCCGAGAGATTCCATAAGTGAAAGGGCGTTGTTATAGGTTCTGTCCGTTGTGCCGAAGCAGGGCATAGTGACGCCTACCACGTCGGAAGCGGGTCTGCCCAGCTCCTTGACCGCCTGCACGCTCACGAGCAGCGCAAGGGTCGAGTCAAGCCCGCCCGAAATACCGATAACGGGGCGGCAATTCGTCTTGATAAGGCGTTTTTTGAGACCTGCGACCTGCATTTCAAATATGGCAAGGCATCTCTCGGTGCGGTGCTTCTCAGTGTCGGGCACAAAGGGCAGCTTGCCTATCTTATAGTATGAGCCGTCAGAAGCGGACTCCGCCTTGGGGACTCTAACGGTCTGTATGGCGGGGTCGCCGTAGCGCTTCCTGCAATCGGTGAAGCTGCTCTTTTTGGCTCTGTCGCTGCGGATGCGCTCAATGTCGACATCGGTTATCAATATATAATCGCTCGTCAGGGGCTTCTCCTGCTCGCAAAGGAGCTTGCCGTTCTCGGCGATAAGCGAATGACCCGAGAAAACAAGGTCGGTGGTCGATTCAAGGCTGCCCGCCGAACAATATGCATAGGCGCAGATGCTGCCCGCAGACTGCTGAATAACTATCTGACGGCGGTATTCACGCTTTGCGATAACTTCATTGCTGGCGGAGAGATTGGCTATGACCTCCGCGCCCGCAAGACAGAGCAGAGTGCTCGGGGGCAGAGGCGCCCAGAGATCCTCGCAGATCTCGAAGCCAACCTTAACGCCGCCGAGATCAAACACGGAGCTGCCGACCGGCACGGTGTAGCTCTCGCCGCTTATACCGAGCTCGGCCGAAGTTATCGACTCGGGAGCGCCGTCCGCAGCGTCAAACCATCTCTTCTCATAGAATTCGCCGTAATTCGGGATAAAGGTCTTGGGCACAACGCCCACGACCCTGCCGCCGAAGAAAATGACGGCGCAGTTATAAAGCGAGCCGCTCATCACGACGGGGGCGCCGACCGCGAAGGCAACGCCGCATTTGGCGCTCTCCGAGGCAAGCGTGTCAAGCGCCGACTTGACCCCGTCGCCGAGGGTGCGCTGAGCGAATAGATCGGCGCAGGTGTAGCCGGTCAGCCCCAGCTCGGGGAAAACAAGCAGATCGACCTTTTTATCGGCGGCGCTGCGGATATAATCCACGGTGCGCTGCGTATTCAGCTCCACATCCGCCACCTCAACGTCGGGGACGGCGCAGGCTACTCTGAAATACTCAAACATATCGTGACCTCTTTCGGTTCTTTGATATTTTACGGCTGGACGGGCACGGGGTGAGCCTCGCTCACATGCTCAATGGTGATGAAATTATTCCTTGCCGCGTAAGCCCACTTCATACCGAATATCTTGCAAGCTGCGTCAAGGGGCACATAGAGCTGACCTTCGTTGCCTCGAAATACTTTATTGCCCATCTCGACCTCGCCGTTCGGCGTTTCGGCTTTGCTGCTGCCCTCGTTAAAGGCGGCGCTCCTGCCGTAGACCGAAAGCTCCACTCTGCCGGGCTTCCTTGCGACCTCGCCGCCGATGAAGCCGATGAGGGTAGCAAAGGCGGCATACCACACGCCGTCGATGCACACGGGCGGGAGCGAAGCGGCGCAGAGTCCGAGGTCAACGCCCTTGAACATGGTCCTCGTCCTGCCGGGGCCGAATACGGGAGCGACCCTGTAGGGTCTTATCTCGTCCTTGGACTTATCAATGCAGCATTCGTCGACCACTCTGCCGTCGTCAAGCTCGGAGATAAACGTGGCTTTATCGCCGTCGATCTCGATAAGGGCATACATGCAGTTGAATTCCTCCTGCGGATAATATGAGCAATGCCATATCTTATCGCAGGTCTTGGTGCCGGGAGGATTCATGTGACCGTTGCCCAGCTCATAATGGACAGTGCCCTGTGACGGGCGGTCAAAAAGCTCCTCATTGCGTATCGGATAGCTTCTTGAGAAATTATGCTCGTGACCCGAGAAAAGCACATCGAGCTTCTCCATGCCCTCGCGCATCATCGGGTAAGCGTCGTCATTCGCAAGATTTGAGCCGCTGTAATATATCGGGAAATGGTATGCTCCGAATTTCCACGTCTTATCGGAGGCGTCGAGATCCTTTATCAGCCAATCATTGACAAGTTCGGGCTCGTTGACGCCCATGATCGCAAAATGGACGTTGCCGTAGTCAAAGGAATAGTTCTCGGGGCGCCAGCCCTCGGGGCCGTTGAGCGGATAGGAATAGGCAAGCTCGGCGTTGAAGAATTCCGCAGGCTCGGCATAGTATCTGCCCTGCTCGGTGGGGAAATACTGCTTGAAGCCCCTGTTATCGTGGTTGCCGCAGCACATCATATAGGGCAGGTGCTCCATAACGCCCTCCATGCCTTCGTACATGGCGTTCCACTGTATCTCATGCTGGCCGCAGTTGGTGTTATCGCCCGCGGTGAGGATGAATTTAACGTCGGGGTGCTTCTTGAGCACGTTCTTGAGGAATTTATTGAGGGCGGAATAATCGGGGTTATAATGGTCGTTATCCTTCTGATGATCCGAGATGGCGATGAATTTGAACTTGGTCAAATTCTCCTCCTCGGTGTCGAAATAATACTCCTCGCTGCGCTCCTCGGCACTGCCGCAGGTGTAATAATAACGGGTGCCGGGCTTCAGACCCTCGAGCTTCGCCCAAAAAAGTCTGCTGACGCTGACGTCGCTCTTGAATTCATTTGTTATCGCCTGAACTCTCTTTTTTTCTCCGCCTTTTTCGCTGAACTCGACATAGCCCTCGGTCACCTCGGCGCTCGCACGCCATGTGATCGTCATCGAGGTCTTGGCGTCGCCCGAGATGCTGACCATAATATGGTCGGGCTTCTTTGCGGCAAGTCTGTAATTCGGCTGTCTTTCCATATATTTTACCTCACATTATCTTAAATAATCTCGCGCCGTGGGCGTTAACTTTTGCCTTTAATTCGCCGCCGTCAAGCGGATACTCTTCGTGCGCCCAAAGGTCGCGAGCCTTGTATTCTCTGCCGCCGACGGCGATATCGGTGATATCAAACGATATCTCCCGCTCGGCTTCGTCAGTATTGAAAAGGGCTATGTATTTGCATTCTTCGCCCTTTGCGGCCCAAATAATCTCTCCTCTGCCCTGCGCCTCGTCACGGCGGAGCTGCCGCGCGGAATGCGAATTTTTGAGCATATCTATAAGCTCCGAATTCGTCAGCAGCGAGAGGGTGAATTCGTCATTTCGGCGCATCTCCGCGCCTATCATAAGCGGCGAGCGGAAGATGCTCCAAAGGGTCATCATCGTTATCTGCTCGTCGTGAGTGAATCTTGTGTATCGCTCGGTGTTGCCTCTGCCGCCCGCCACGGCGAGCCTGCCGATGGGCAGCATATCGCAGTCGGGGTATGCGCCTGTCTGCACATAGTCCTGCCACGCAAGGCAGCGGTCAAACATATCGTGAAGCCTGTCCCAATTATCCCAGAAATCGCCCGTCATGCGCCACATATTGGCGTTCGCGGCAAGGTGCTCATGCTCGCTGACGGGGGCGGGTCCCGGCGAAAGGCTCAGCACCATATCCCTGCCGCAGCGGTCGATGGCCTTGCGGAGCATCTCTATCTCGCCCCGCGCGGAATACGGGTCATTGGGCTTAAATTCGGTGTTGGCGATATCGTCGCACTTGATGAAATCGACGCCCCACGAGGCATAAAGCTCTAAGAGCGAATCGTAATACTCCTGCGCTCCCCTCTTGTGCGGGTCAACGCCGTACATATCGGTGTTCCACGGGCAGACGGAGAACTGCTGCGCTATATCCCTTGCGGTCAGCCCCTCGCATTTTATCGCCGTGCCCGCATGGACGGCCTGCCTCGGGATGCCACGCATTATATGAATGCCGAATTTCAGCCCAAGGGCGTGAATTTTATCGGCTATCGGTTTGAAGCCCTTGCCGCCCGCCGAGGACGGGAAGCGCTCGACCGAGGGTATCAGGCGGGAATATTCATCCATGCACAACGGCGCAAAATTGTGATAATCGAAGCCGTCAGCCGTCGGCTCCGACCACTGGATATCGCAGACGACGTATTCCCAACCGTATTCTTTAAGATATTTTGCCATGTATTCGGCGTTGCCGAGCAGTTGCTCCTCATTGACCGAAGCTCCGTAGCAATCCCAACTGTTCCACCCCATGGGCGGGGTCGGGGCAAGTTTCTTATGCATAGCGTTCTTCCTTTCGGTAAACTCTGACGCAAAACTCCGCCTGCGTCACAAGGCGGTCGACCCCGTCGAGCTTCTGCTGATCGGCTCTGCCGGTTTTGTAATAATACGGGGTCATTTTAAACAGCGCAAGCACGGCGGCATTATCGGCAAGCTCCAATTCGGCGGATATCCTGCGCTCATCGACAAGCTCAAAGCCGTCAAGCTGCGGCTCCGGCATTTCGTTCCTGTAGGGCTTGTCATAGACAAGCTGCTTTAGCGAAAAAAGGTGATCCTCGGCGGGGATAACTCTGATCAGCACTCCGCCGTCTTTCAGAACCCTGCGGAATTCATCATCCGCCTCGGGTGAAAAAATATTGAGCACGCAGTCGCATTCGCCGCTCGCAACGGGCAGCGAAAACACACCCGCAACGGCGGTCTCCGCGCCGCATTTGCGCTTTGAGAAATACTCGAGGGCGTCCTTTGAGATATCGACCCCGAGCACCTGAGCCGACGGCAGCGCCGCTTTGACGCCCGCCGTGTAATAGCCCTCGCCGCAGCCCGCGTCAAGGATAACGGCGTCGGGCGGCAGCAATTCCCTGCATACGGCGCAGACCTCGTCACGCAGGAAGGAATAATACCCCGCATTGAGGAAATCACGCCTCGACCTGACCATTACGCGGTCGTCGCCGTGGCGTTTAGCACCCGAGCTTTGTGAGAGCAGCAGATTGACGTAGCCGAATTTTGACTTGTCGAAGCAGTGGTTGCCCTCGCAGCGCAGGAGCGTGCCGCAGTCCGCAAGCCTGCCGCCGCACACGGGGCATATGAATCCCGACATATTAGGCATATTAAATCTCCGAAAGGCTGCATCAACACTCCGTCGGAGAGAATGATGCAGCCTTGAATGCAATTATTCGTCGGCCTTTTTAAAGCCGTATTTGATAAGTATGTTATTGATCCTGTCCTTGGGATCGAGCAGCTTGCTGACCGATTCGTCGTGGTTGAGCGTGTCGATTATATAAGCGCAATACTTGGACATATCAACGCTCACATACCACTCTCTCGCCAGCAGCTCGGGGGTAGAATAAATAAGATTTGTGGTGAAAACCTTGCTGATGAGGCCGTCGGCATAAGCCTTGTCAAAGGTATTGAGACCGTTGCAGAATAGGCCGAAGGAGGCGCAGATGAAGATCCTGTTTGCCTTGAGCTCCTTGAGCCTTGTGGCGACCTCTATCATGGAGTCGCCCGAGGATATCATATCGTCGATGATGATAACATCCTTGCCCTCGACATTGTCGCCGAGGAATTCATGCGCCACTATAGGATTCCTGCCGTCAATAATGGTGGAGTAGTCGCGGCGCTTATAGAACATACCGAGGTCAACGCCGAGCACGGAGGAGAAGTAGATACATCTGCCCATGCCGCCCTCATCGGGTGAAATGACCATCATGTGGTCACTGTCAATGTTGAGGTCTGTGATATTTTTGCACATCGCCTTTATCATCTGATAAACGGGCTGCACATTCTCAAAGCCGCTCTGAGGAACCGCATTCTGGACTCTGGGATCGTGCGCGTCAAAGGTGATGAAATTATCCGCACCGTAATTGAGGCAAAGCTCACGGAGCATATCGGCGCAGTCGAGGGATTCTCTGCTCAGGCGTCTGTGCTGCCTGCCCTCATAGAGCATGGGCATGATGACGGTTATCTTCCTTGCCTTGCCCGCCACGGCGCTTATAGCCCTCTTGAGATTGGCGTAGTGATCGTCGGGGCTCATCGGGTGATCCTTGCCGTACATCTTATACACGACGCCGTAATTGAACGGATCACAGAGGATGAAGAGGTCAAAGCCTCTTATAGTCTCCTTGATAACGCATTTACCCTCGCCCGTACCGAATCTCGGGAAGGAGGCGTTGATGATGTAGGAATCTCTCTGATATCCGTCAAACTGGATAGACTCCTTATGCTCGTTTTTCCATTCTCTTCTCCACTTGACAAGATAGTAGTCTATCTTGCTTGCAAGCATCTCGCAGCCGGGCAGAGGAATTATGCCGAGCTTGCCGACGGGAATGGATTTAAAATCTTCGTATTCAGCCATTGCGGTTCCCTCCAAATCTTATTATAAAACTATTCTACAATATTTTGGAGAATTTGAAAAGGGAATATCGAAAAAAGGCGGTGAAAATTTGTATAAAATAAAACATTATATTTTGGTTATTTTGCCGAGATTGATGTAACCGTTACAGCACATAGCTGCGGTCGATATTGATAACGCAGAAGCATTTGCCGTTCCTCTGCCTGACACGTTTCTCGACCTCCGCCCTGAACTGCTCCTCGCTGAGCTTTGATTTATAGGGCAAAACGACGTCAAATATAAGATTGGTGTGGGTCGGGCCGTCCACCACTCTGAAGTCGTGGATAGTCGCGTCCGATTCTATCTCTTTAACCGTCTCGGTCACGAGCGCCCTGAATCTGTCGGTCTCCTCATCATCGACCATGATAGGATCCATGTGAATGGAAAGCTCGATGCCGAGTTTCTCCCGCACCTCGCGCTCGATAAGGTCTATCATATCGTGAGCGGTCAGCAGGTCTGCGTCGGCGGGCACCTCGGCGTGAAGCGAGCCGATGACCCGTGAATGGCCGTAGCTGTTGAGCACGATATCGTGAATGCCGATTATCCCGTCGTGTGAGAGCACGAGCTTTTGCAGCTTGTCGACGGTCTCTTTGCCAGGAGGCTCGCCGAGCAGCGGCCCCATCGTGTCACGGATTATGCCGATGCCCGTGAAAATAACGAAGCAGGCGACGATGATACCCATAACCGCGTCAACGGGCAGCGATGTGAAGCCCGAGGCGATAAGGGCGATGAGCGAGCACGAGGTGGCGGCGATATCACCTATGCTGTCTGCGAATACGGCGTTGACAGCGACGGAATCTATCCGCCTGCCTATCGAGCGGTTAAAGAGCGCAAGCCAAAGCTTCGCGGCGATGGATACCGCAAGGGTGACCGCCGCGGGCACGCTGAACACGGTCGGCTCGGGATTTGTGAATTTGTCAACGGAGCCTTTGATAAGCTCAACGCCGGTTATCAGGATAAAGAAAGCGAGCGTCAGCGCCGAGACGTATTCCACACGGCCGTGGCCGAAGGGATGCTCCTTGTCGGCGGGCTTGCCCGATATCTTGAAGCCGATAAGGCTGATGATGGACGAAACCGCGTCAAAGAGATTGTTGACGCCGTCGGCGACCACAGCTATACTGTGCGCCGCGGAGCCGAATATCAGCTTGAAGAGAGACAGCAAAGCGTTCAGCGCTATGCCGACCGCCCCGCTGAGTACTCCGTAACGCATTCTGACGGCTTCGCTGCCGGTATTTTCACTGTCCCTGATAAAAAGTTTGATAAGCAGCCTTGTCACGGGATCACTCCTCGGTCAAATCTTTTGAAATGTGTACGTCGAGCTGGTCATAGGGAATTGCGATTTTATTCTCGTCGAATGCGAGCTTGACCGCTTCCTGCATATAATAAAATACGTTCCAATAATCGTCGGTATGACACCAGACGAGGCAGGAAATATTCACCGAGCTTGCCGCCTGAGCGCTCACAGCGATTATCGGCTCGGGTTCGGTCAGGATAAGCTCGTTTTTACGCACCGTTTGGGCTATAACTTCCTTTGCTTTGGCGATATCGGCGTCGTAGGATATGCCGAAAACAAGGTCTATCCTGCGCTTGCTCTCGGAATTATAGTTGATTATGTTGCTGCCGGTTATATGTGAATTCGGCACTATAACTCGTTTATTATCAACAGTTATAAGCTCGGTATACATCATTTTAATCTCGTGCACCTTGCCGCTGACCGTGCCGAGGTCGATATAATCACCGCTCTTGAACGGGTGGTTGATGAGTATCTGAATACCGCTGGCGAATTGGCTGACGCTCGCCTGCAAGCCGAGGCCGGCGGTGATGCCGGCGGCGCCTATGGCGGCTATGAACGAATTGACGTCCACATTCATCGTCGAAAGTGCCGACAAAATGACCGCAAATTTAAGCAGCAGCACGACGATGGTCTTGATAAAAGTGTGTATCGACGGGTCTATCCCCCTCGCCCTCATGCCCTTGACCACCAGCTTGCCCACGAGGTTTGACAGCACGAAGCCGACGACCACTATTATGACCGCGCCGAGCAGCAGCGGAGCCTTTGAAACGACAAATTTCACCACATCATCCCACTCAGGGAAAATGTTTGATTCTGCAAGTTCTATATCTCCGACTTTCATATTTATCTCCTTTCACTCACGGCTCAAAACCCACTTTGCGTAATTTTGAGCATTTACAAATGATATTGTACTCTTTTAAAAGCGAATTGGCAATACTGCCGCAACTAAAATTTTAAAAACAGTCTTTTTGTCAAAAAGTCTATTGAAATTCTCAAAAAAATACTTTATAATTTAATCTAATTAAAATACAAAGAAGGTGAAAGAAACATGGCCTCCGAGGTTATAAACGCAGTGCTCAGCGCGGAAAAAGCCGCAGCGGACTCCTATGCGGAGTCCGTTCAAAAATGCGACTTGCTCAAAGCCGAAGCCCACGAAAAGGCAAGATCCATCCAAAAAGAAATGAAGGACGAAGCTCTCGCAAAGGCAAAAGAGATCAAAGCCCGCGCCGAAGCCGAAGCTGCAAAATTGCAGGAGGAATCCTCAAAAAATGCAGCAGCCGAGGCAGCCCGTCTCAAGGCCGACGCTCTCGGCAAGAGCGACGGCGCGGTCAAAACTCTTTTATCCCGTTTCATCTGACTCAGGCAATAATCAATTAATCTTTAACGATAGGAGGTGTTTTCTTGGCAAAACTCAAAATGAAGTATCTCGAAATCGTTGCACCGCTCGAGCAAAGCAAGGAGATAGTCGATATGCTCCAGCTCCGCTCGGTCATCGAGCTTCACTCGCATGAGGAGCAGGAGGGGCTGACCTCGCTCGAATCCGGCAGGACTGCGGCTCAGCTCACAAAATACCGTGACTGCGCTCAGACCGCCCTCGACATCCTCAACCGCTACGCCCCCGCAAAGAAGGGGCTGGTCGAGTCGTTTATCCCCGAGCTTCGCGAGATGACCGTATCCGAGTATCTCGGCAAATCCGATCAGGCTGATGAGCTGCTCTCCCTCTGCTACAAGATATGCGACAGCGAGAAGGGCATTGCGGAGGCAAAGGCGGCTATCGCCCGTTACGGCGCTCTGCGCGAGGGTCTTGAGCCTTGGCTCGGCCTCGACGTGCCGATGAAATTCAGCGGCACTCAGACCACGGCGGCGTTTATAGGCACCCTGCCCGAGGACTACACGGCTCAGAGCCTTGATATCGCCCTCGCCGATGTCCTCGACCCCGAATGCGGCTTTGAGTGCGAGGTGATATCGCATTCAAAGGAAAGAAGCTGCATCTTTGCTGTATGCAATAAGAGCAGCTCCGAGGAAGTGTTCAACGCGCTGCGAGGCCTCGGCTTCGCTTACCCGACCGACCCGACCAAGCACCCGCCGAGGGTTCGTTACGAACGCTATGCCGCGGAGATCGAAAAGCTCCGCGAGCAGATAAAGCAGAGCGGCGAATATATCGCCTCACTCGGCGACAGGCGCAGCGATATCGAATTCGTCATGGATTACTTCTCGATAAGAGCCGACAAATATGAGGCTCTGGGCAACCTCAGCGCGAGCGAAAGCGTCATCGTCATCGACGGCTACGTCGCAGAGAAGAACGTGGACAAGCTCGTTGCAAAGCTCGAGAAGAAATTCACCGTTGCGGTCTCCGTCACGGAGCCGCCGGAGGATGCGGATATCCCGGTCTTGCTTGAAAACAACAGATTCAACGCCCCGATGGAAGCGATAACCGAAATGTACGCGCTCCCGTCCAAGGACGACCCAGACCCCAGCCCGGTAATGGCATTTTTCTATTATTTCTTCTTCGGATTAATGCTCTCGGACGCCGGCTACGGCCTGCTGATGGTCATTTTCACAACGATAGCCAAGAAAAAATTCAAGCTCAGCGACAAAATGCGTAAGACGATGGATCTGTATTTTTACTGCGGCATCTCGACCGTATTTTGGGGCGCAATGTTCGGCGGCTGGTTCGGCGATATAATCCCTGTTATCGCCAACAACTTCTTCGGCAAAAGCCTGACTACCGCAGACATCGCCATATGGATGGATCCCCTCTCGGGCAACAATCCCATGACGCTGCTGCTGTTCTCATTCCTCTTCGGCATATGCCACCTCTTCCTCGGCCTCACCGTCAGGCTGGTAATGCTTTGGAAAGAGGGCAAGAAGCTCGACGCGCTTTGCGACACCGTGCCCATCTATCTGCTCGTAACGGGCATAGCCCCGATATGCGCCAACATGGTGGCCGGCGGCTTCCCGCAGACGGTGCTCACAGTCGGCAAATACCTTGCCATTGCGGGCGCGGCGCTTGTAGTGCTGACCTCCGGGCGCTCGTCAAAGAAGCTGCTCGGCAAGCTCGGCGGCGGCCTTTACGGTCTTTATAATGTCGGCTCGGGCTACCTCGGCGACGTGCTCTCATACTCAAGGCTGCTCGCCCTGAGCCTTTGCACAGGCGTTATCGCCCAGGTCGTCAATATGCTCGGCACTATCCCGTCGAATCCCGTTGCAAAGGGCATTCTGCTCTTCTTTGTCTTTATCTTCGGCCACACGGTGAATATCGCTATCAACATGATAGGCACCTATGTCCACACCAACAGGCTCCAATACGTCGAGCTGTATTCAAAATTCTATGAGGGCGGCGGCAGAGCCTTCGCCCCGTTCGGCACAAATACAAAATATATTTCTCTCAAGGAGGAAAAAGTCAATGAATAATCTCGGTATAGTTTTTGCACTCGTAGGCGCTGCTTTCGCAGCCATTTTCGCAGGCATGGGTTCGGCTAAGGGCGTCGGCCTCGTCGGTCAGGCAGGCGCAGGCGTCATCACCGAGGATCCCTCAAAATTCGGTAAAGTCCTTATTCTCCAGATACTCCCCGGCACCCAGGGTCTTTACGGCTTCCTTGCAGCCATCCTTGTTCTTCTCCAGGTCGGCATCATCGGCGGCTCCTATGAGCCTATCTCGCTTGCAAGAGGCCTGCTCTATTTCGCAGCCTGCCTACCCATCGCCATTGTCGGCTACTTCTCGGCAATAGCTCAGGGCAAAGCCGCAGCGGCGGGCGTTAGCATCGTTGCCAAGAAGCCCGACCAGAGCGGTAAGGCGATCACTCTCGCCGTCATGGTCGAGACCTACGCCGTGCTTGCCCTGCTTGTTTCCCTGCTTTCAATCATAAGCGTTTCCGGCCTTGATGTTTGATTAAGCGAGAGGATGAACTCCCGATGACAGGTTTAGAAAAAATTATTTCAAAAATAAACTCCGACGGGAAAGCAAGATGCGATTCCGCCGAGGCCGCAGCGGCAGCCGAGTGCGATAAGATAATCGCCGCTGCCCGTGAGGACGGCCAAAAGAATGCCGACGCAATTATCGCCGCCGCCGAAAAGGAGAGCGAGCAGATAATCGCCGTTGCGAAATCCGGCATCGCTCAGCAGGAGAGGCAGACGCTGCTCGCCGCAAAGGTCGAGGCGGTCAACGAGACTCTCAATAAGCTGCTTGCGGCCGTTAAAGCTCTGCCCGAGGATCAATACTTTGCCTCGGTCACCAAGCTCGCCTCCGAGAGCGCCATGAAGGGCGAATGCACCGCATACCTCGGCTCGGCGGATCTTGCAAGGCTGCCCGCCGATTTTGAGGCGCGTCTTTGCTCCGCTCTGAGCGCAAAAGGCTCGACCTGCACCCTTTCAAAGGAAGCGGCCCGCATTGAGAGCGGCATCATGCTCGTCTACGGCGATATCGAGGTCAACTGCACCTTTGAGGCCGTTATCGAGTCAAGCGCCGAGGAGCTGAAGGCTCAGATCGGCGAAATGATATTTTAGGCGGTGAAGAATATGCACGAAACCGAATACGCCTACGCCGTGGCGAGGATAAGAGCCAATGAAACGAAGCTGCTCACACGAGCCGATATTGATCAGCTCATTGAGGCGGAGAGCTATGAGGCGGCAGTCAGACTGCTTGCCGACAAGGGCTTTGCCGTCCCCGAAAAGGGCGAGAGCTTCGACATTGCGGAGAAGGATCTGAGCGGCGCATGGGAGCTGATCGAAGAATGCGCCCCCGACGCCGAGCTGCTTGAGGCGCTCGTCATTGCAAACGACTTCACCAATCTCAAGGCCACGGTGAAATGCGTTTTCTCCGACCTTGACCCCGCCGCATACTACATTTATCCCTGCGTTACCGACACGGCCGTTATAACCGAAGCTATCAAGAACAACGACCTTGAGCTGCTGCCCGAATATCTGCGCCCGTGCGCCGAGAAGGCTATGACGGCGGTATCCAAGCTCTCGAGCGGTCAGCTTGCGGAAACTGCGATAGACAAAGCCTCGCTTGAGGCTCGCCGCAGTTTCGCCGCAAAGGCGGGCAGCCCCCTGCTTGAAGGCATTGCCGACCTGCTTGCGGTCGCCGCAAATATCAAGCTCGCTCTGCGCTGCGCCAAGATGAACAAGAGCGCGGACTTCGCCCTTGACGCCGCCTGCGAGAGCAGCCTCGACTTCGAGGAGCTGCTGAGCCACTGCTCAACACCCGAGAAAGCCGCCGAATATATCGCGGCGACGGATTACGGCTTCCTTGCCGAGAGCCTCGGCGAGAGCTTCACGGCGTTTGAGAAGCAGTGCGACAACGAGATAGTCTCAAGGCTTGAGAACGCTAAATACGCGACCTTCGGCCCCGACCCGCTGATAGCTTATTACTACGCAAAGCAGGCGGAGGCAAAAAACGTCAGAATAATCCTCTCCGCCAAGGCAAGCGGAGTCCCCGCAGAGATAATTTCAGAGAGAGTGAGGGATATATATGTATAAGATAGCCGCCATGGGCGATAAAGACAGCATCTACGGTTTCGCCTCGCTCGGCATCAGCATATTCCCCGTCACCGACCCCGCCGAGGGCGCTCACACTCTGAGGAAGCTCGCCGACAACGGCTACGGGGTAATATATATAACGGAGCAGCTCGCCGAGGGGATGCTCGAGGAGATCGAGCGTTACGCCTCAAGGCCGCTGCCCGCTATAGTTCCCGTGCCCGGTGTCAGGGGCAATACGGGGCTCGGGCTTGACAGCGTCAGCAAATTCGTCGAGAAGGCCGTCGGCTCCGATATACTGTCATAAACTAATGAAAGGCGTGGCACACAAGAAATATGAGTAAAGGTGTTATAACTAAGATCTCCGGTCCGCTCGTCGTTGCCTCCGGCATGAGAGACGCCAATATGTTTGATGTCGTGCGTGTCAGCGACAGCCGTCTGATCGGTGAAATAATAGAAATGCACGGCGACCGAGCCTCGATCCAGGTCTATGAAGAGACCTCGGGCATAGGCACGGGCGAGCCCGTCGAATCCACTAACGAGCCGCTGAGCGTTGAGCTCGGCCCCGGCCTCATCAAGGGCATATTCGACGGTATCCAGCGCCCACTGAACGTCATACGCGACCTCGTCGGCAACAGCCTGACGAGGGGTATAGAGGTTCCCGCCCTGAGCAGAGACGCCCGCTGGCACTTTGTTCCCACCGTCAAGGCGGGCGACAGGGTCAAGGGCGGCGACGTGCTCGGCACGGTCAAGGAGACCGATATAGTCAACCATAAAATAATGGTTCCCCCTGCCGTCTCCGGCACGGTCAAGAGCATAAGCGAGGGGGATTTCACCGTCACCGACCCTGTAGGCGTTATCACCAAGGATAACGGTGAAGATTACACATTCACCCTCATGCAGAAGTGGCCTGTCAGAAAGGGCAGACCCTATGCAAAGAAGCTCTCGCCCGACGTGCCCCTTGTAACGGGTCAGAGAGTTATCGACGCACTCTTCCCGATAGCCAAGGGCGGCGTTGCGGCGATTCCCGGCCCGTTCGGCAGCGGCAAGACCGTCACCCAGCATCAGCTTGCGAAATGGGCTGAGGCGGATATCGTCGTCTACATCGGCTGCGGCGAACGCGGCAACGAGATGACCGACGTTCTTAACGAATTCCCCGAGCTTATCGACCCGCACACAGGCAAATCGCTCATGGAGCGCACGGTGCTGATAGCCAACACCTCAGATATGCCCGTTGCAGCCCGTGAGGCTTCGATATACACCGGCATCACGATAGCCGAATACTTCCGCGACATGGGCTACTCCGTCGCTCTTATGGCGGACTCCACCTCGCGTTGGGCGGAGGCTCTGCGTGAAATGTCCGGCAGACTTGAAGAGATGCCCGGCGAGGAGGGCTACCCCGCTTACCTCGGCAGCCGCCTTGCACAGTTCTACGAGAGAGCCGGTCGAGTTATTTCGCTCGGCACAAACGGCAGAGAGGGCGCTCTCTCCGTTATCGGTGCGGTTTCGCCCCCCGGCGGCGACATTTCGGAGCCCGTTTCGCAGGCGACCCTTCGCATAGTCAAGGTCTTCTGGGGTCTTGACTCGGCTCTCGCCTACAAGCGTCACTTCCCCGCCATCAACTGGCTCACCAGCTACTCGCTCTACGCCGATTCGCTCGGCAAATGGTTCAACGCAAACGTCAGCGACGAATGGATGACCCTCAGAGGCAGGCTCATGAGCCTCCTTTCGGACGAAGCCGCCCTTGACGAGATAGTCAAGCTCGTCGGTATGGACGCGCTCTCCGCACCCGACAGGCTCAAGATGGAGGCTGCCCGCTCAATCAGAGAGGACTTCCTGCATCAGCTCGCGTTCCACGAGGTGGACACCTATTCATCGCTCAAAAAGCAATATTATATGATGAAGCTCGTCACCGAATTCTATGACGAATCGCTCGACGCACTCGGCAAGGGCGCGGATATCGAGGATATCGTCAAGCTGCCTGTCAGAGAGTCGATAGGCAGATTCAAGTATATCCATGAGGATAATATCGACGACGAATACGCAGCCGTATCGGCCGCCCTTAAAAAGCAGCTCAAGAACGCTGTGGACAGCAAGGAGGAATTCTGATGCCCAAGGAATACAGAACGATACAAGAGGTCGCAGGCCCCCTTATGCTCGTGCGTGAGGTCGAGGGCGTCGCATATAATGAGCTCGGCGAGATAGAGCTTGCAAACGGCGAAAAAAGGCGTTGCAGAGTCCTTGAAGTCGACGGCACGAACGCCCTTGTACAGCTCTTTGAGAGCTCGACCGGCATAAACCTCGCCGAGAGCAAGGTGCGCTTCCTCGGCAGGCAGATGGAGCTGGGTCTTTCGCTCGATATGCTCGGCAGAGTTTTCGACGGCCTCGGCAGACCCATTGACGGCGGCCCCGAGATAATCCCCGAGAAGCGCGCGGATGTCAACGGCGTGCCTATGAACCCCGCCGCAAGAAGCTATCCGCAGGAATTCATCCAGACCGGCGTGTCCGCTATCGACGGCCTTAACACCCTCGTCAGAGGTCAGAAGCTGCCGATATTCTCAATGTCCGGTCTGCCCCACGCCAACCTTGCCGCTCAGATAGCAAGGCAGGCAAAGGTCAGGGGCACCGACGAGCAATTCGCCGTTGTCTTTGCCGCAATGGGCATCACCTTCGAGGAATCCGACTACTTCGTCCAGAGCTTCCGCAGCACGGGCGCTCTCGACAGGACGGTCATGTTCTCAAACCTCGCAAACGACCCCGCGATCGAGAGAATAGCTACCCCCAAGATGGCGCTCACCGCCGCAGAGTACCTTGCCTTTGACAAGGGTATGCACGTGCTCGTCATCCTGACCGATATCACCAACTACGCAGACGCCCTGCGTGAAGTCTCCGCCGCAAGGAAAGAAGTGCCCGGCAGGCGCGGCTACCCCGGCTATATGTATACCGACCTCGCCGCTATCTATGAGAGAGCGGGCAGGCAGAGAGGCAAGCAGGGCAGCATTACGATGATACCCATACTCACCATGCCCGAGGACGACAAGACCCACCCCATCCCCGACCTGACCGGCTACATCACCGAGGGGCAGATCATTCTGAGCCGCGACCTGTACCGCAAGAACATCCTGCCGCCGGTGGACGTGCTGCCCTCTCTGTCCCGTCTGAAGGACAAGGGCGTGGGCGCCGGCAAGACCCGGGAGGATCACGCCCCCACCATGAACCAGCTGTTCGCCGCCTACGCCAGCGGTAAGGAGGCCAAGGAGCTGATGACCATTCTGGGCGAGGCTGCCCTGAGTCCCACGGACCTGCTGTACGCCAAGTTCGCCGACGAGTTCGAGAAGCGCTACGTCTCGCAGGGGTTCGACGAGAACCGCACCATAGAGCAAACACTGGACCTGGGCTGGGAGCTGCTGCGTATGCTGCCCCGCAGTGAGCTGAAGCGCATCAAGCCGGAGATGCTGAACAAGTATCTGCCGGTGAAGGAGTGAGCGCCATGGCGGGAAAGACTGTCAATCCCACCCGGATGGAGCTGACCCGGCTGAAGGGCCGGCTGAAGACCGCACGCCGGGGCCACAAGCTGCTGAAGGACAAGCGGGACGAGCTGATGAAGCAGTTTCTGGAGATCGTTCGCCGCAACCGGCAGCTCCGGACCAAGGTGGAGCAGGGCCTGAAGGAGGCCAACGACGCCTTCACCGTGGCCTCCGCCGTCATGGGGCCGGAGATGCTGGAGCAGTCGCTGCTGCGGCCCCAGCGCTCCGTGTCGCTGGACGTGGACGCCCGGAACATCATGAGCGTCAACGTGCCGGTGTTCACGTTCCGCACCGAGGGCGGCGAGGGTTCCCTCCTGCCCTACGGCTTCGCCCAGACCAGCGGCGAGCTGGACGCGGCGCTGGAGAAGATGCAGGCGGTATTCGCCGATATGCTGGAGCTGGCGCAGGTCGAGAAGACTATGCAGCTGCTCGCAGAGGAGATAGAAAAGACCCGCCGCCGCGTCAACGCCTT
>OKUU01000269.1_pt1 | contig 19949 bp, 15 predicted proteins | sample 1606561 | NCBI WGS metagenome assembly OKUU01 (sample SAMEA3882506, study PRJEB24775) | human gut metagenome | biome: human-associated habitat; feature: intestine environment; material: feces | place: Netherlands | collected 2009/2010
CTTGTTGGGGCGTGCCTGCCCCAAACCCTGCTAGGAACGCGTGCTATAAGCTGGAATTTATAGATTCAATGGATAAAGGTGTGGCTTGTTCCAAACCCATGAATTTATTATAATAGGGCTGTGAGGAGGTGCTGGAATGAAGCAGTGTCCCATTGATTTCTTTGACCCGGAGGTGCAGCATTTAGCCGCATCCGCCGGGTGCAGACTTTACCGGATGCAGAACGACACCGGCGAAGGGCTCATCTCTGAATATCCGATCCTGCCGGGGATTGATCTTTTCTACAACGACTTTCACATGAAGGACGGGCAGAATCAGAACAAACGCCCCATGCCGGATACCATCGAAATCAATCACTGCTGGGAAGGGCGGTTTGAGTGCGAGTTTCAGAACGGCGATTATCAGTATATCGGTGCGGGCGACCTGTCCATTCACCGGCTGAGCCACACCACCCGGCAGACCTGTTTTCCATTGGCACACTATCACGGCATTTCCATCACCATCGATTTGCCGCAGGCGCAGCAGACGCTTTCTTCTCTGGAAGCCATCATGGGCGATCTTGACATCCATTTGGAAACCATCGCCGAGCGTTTCTGCCGAGAAGAGAGCTGCTATGTGCTGCGCAGCAACCGGGAAGTCGCGCACATTTTTTCGGAGCTGTACGCTGCCCCACCGGAAAGGATGGCCCACTACCTGAAAGCCAAGGTGCTGGAGTTGCTCATGCTCCTAAACGACCTACCGCAGGAGTCCTTCTCGGAAAAGCGGCAGTTTTTCTCCCGCAGTCAGGTCACGGCTGTCCGGGCGATACACGATGCAATGATACAAGATCTCAGTCACCATTACACATTGGCTGAGCTTTCCCGGCAGTTCGGCATTGCGCAGACTTCCATGAAGCTCTGCTTCAAAGCCGTTTATGGCAGCTCCATTTATCAATACATGAAATCCTACCGGATGCAGACTGCCCGCGTCCTTTTGCAGGATACAAGTCACAGTGTAACCGAGATCGCAGCCGCACTCGGCTATGATAACCCCAGCAAATTTTCGGAAGCATTCAAAAAAGAATACGGCACCAGCCCCACTCTATTCCGAAACTCGCCGTCCGAATCGGATGTTTTCTGACGGTTCGGAGTGGCAGACCAGCCTTATTTGGTTATACTTTCTGGTTAGAAAAAACTAACATAGAAAGGATATTCCATTATGAGACGAATTCAAACCGGCGTAATCGCCGTATGCCTCGCCGCAGCTTTCCTGTCAGGCTGTGCAGGTTCTTCCGCCCAGAGTACCGCAAGCAGCACTGCCGCAAGTTCTGCGGCTGCTTCTTCCGTCAGCACCACTGCTGTTTCCGCCAACTATGACGGCGGTTCCGGCACGCAGGAAGACCCCTACCAGATCAACAGCGTGGATTCCCTGCTGACCTTTGCTTCCAATGTCAACGATGGCGCGCAGGGCGGCTACGCCGGTGTTTGCTTCAAACTGACCAGTGATCTGGACCTGTCCGGTGTCGAGTGGGCTCCCATCGGCAATATGAACGACATGGAGACACACTCCACCCTGTTCCTCGGCTCCTTTGACGGAGACGGCCACACTATTTCCAACCTGAGCTATACTTCGGATACCTATAACTGCGGTGCCGGTCTGTTCGGCGTGAGCTGCGGTGAGGTGAAAAACCTGACTCTGGAAGATGCCACGGTCACAGTAACGGAAGGCACTTCCATGGCCATTGGCGGCGTTGTGGGCTACAACATGGGTTCTGTGGATAACGTCACACTGAAGGGCGATTCCACCATTACCGGAAATAACTGTGTCGGCGGTATTGTGGGCGGTAACAACAACTCTATCACCAACTGCATGGTGGAGGGGGCTACCGTGGTCGTCATCGGTGACAACCACTTTACCGATAAGATCGTTCAGGCAGACGTTGCCGAGTGCGGCGGTCTGGTAGCCGGCGGCGGCTTTGGCGGCAGCATCGACAGCTGCACCGCATCCGGCACCGTAAAAGCCACCGGCAATGAGCCGGTGGGTCTGGGCGGCATTGGTGGCTGTCTGGAAATGATGGACACCATCACCAACTGCACCGCTGATGTGACTATCGAGAGCGAAAACGGTGGTCACGCCATTGGCGGTTTGTGCGGCTATGCAGGCACCCATTCCAACCCGGATGTCTGCCTTGAAACGGAAGGCTTCTCCACTAAAAACTATCCCTCTGTCATTGACAACTGCAATGTGACCGTGAACATCAAGGCAAACGGTGCCACCCATGTGGGCGGCCTTGTGGGTACCGGCCTATACTACTACGGTGAGGAGACGGTTTTCAAAATCACCAACTGCTCGGTAAAGGGCAGCATTGACGGTGCCGTTACACCCGGTACCGTTGCAGGCCGCGCCGAGGGCAGCACCATTGAAAGCTGCACTGCCGATGTGACCATTGACGAGAACGCTGGTACGGAGCAGGTCGGCACAACGACCCAGATGTACGAAAGCGCAGACCAGTAAAATGATTTTCTCCATAAGGGCAATCAAGTTCGCACGATGATAACTTGATTGCAAAGCAAAAGGCAGGATACCACCGCCACGGTGATACCCTGCCTTTGTTCGTTTACCGCTCTGCGTACTCTCGCCGCAGAACCTCTGATAAACAAAAAACGTACCCGAACCCTTTTTCATAAAGAATCGGGTTCGAGTACGAACTGTATGGTGGACGGTACAGGACTCGAACCTGTGACCTCCTGCACGTCAAGCAGATGCTCTACCAGCTGAGCTAACCGTCCAGATGTCGTATCGACTTGAGTATGATACCACATTTTTTGCGCAATTGCAAGGGCTTTTTTGAAAAAAAGTCTGCCTTTTCCGTTTTTTGCCCCGGAGGATTGGCGCAAAGGTCCCTTTGCGGGGGCTGGCAGGGGAGAGGTGCGCTCAGAGCGCCCGGCGGATGATGTCGTAGAGGATGGGCTTCATGTTGTCGATGTTGTCGGGCTTGCCCTCCAACACGGAGGTATAGCACACCGATATGCACATGCTGCCCAGGGCGGTGATGCGCTGGTAGATCTCCCGCTCGGTGCGGCCCGCCATCTCGGGGCTGCACATCACGATCTGGAGAACCTTGCGCATCAGCGGTTCGGCCTCGCCGCTGGCTTCGATCTGATCCAGCCCGGGCCAGACAAAGCTGCGCTCCAGGAAGCGGAGCATCAGGGTGTCCGCGCGCAGGGCTTCGATGATATGGTCAATGACAAAGATCATCTGGTCGGGGAAGCTGGTAAGCTCGGCGGCGTGCTGCTCGGCAGCGGTGCAGGCGTTGTCCAGCAGCTGGTAGCTCACCCGGGCCAGCAGGGCCTGCGTGACCGAACCCTTATCGGCAAAATAGAGGTAGAACGTGCCCTTGCCCACCTTGGCGCGGGAGGTGATATCCTCCACGCTGGTCTTGGAGGTGCCCCGCTCCAGAAACAGCTCGTAAGCTGCATCCAGAAGCGCGCGGCGTTTCTCCTGTTTCTTTCCTTCCACGGTGCTCATAGCTTGCTGCATCCTCTTTTCTGACGTTGTTTTGTCGTGTAAACAATATTTTAGCAGGGAGAAGGGAAGAGCGCAAGAGCAAAAGCCCCCGGATAAGCTATACAATTTTTGCTTTGTGATAAGAAAACTGACTTTTGGTCATTTTCTATCTTGACACCTTGCGTCGATTGGTTATAATAGTGCTTGCTCAGAAATGACCAAGGGTCATTTTTAGGGCAGATCCAATCAACTTTCGTATGGAGGGTTCCCATGAAAAAGATCGCACAGAGCATCGTGCGTCTGCGCAAGCTGATCTTAACAGTAGCGGTTCTGCTGTTGATCCCTTCCGCAATCGGCGCGGTTGCTACCCGCATCAACTATGATGTCCTGACCTATCTGCCGCAGGAGCTCGACTCCATGATCGGCGAGGTAGCGCTTGAGGACGACTTCCATCTGGCCTCCACCGGTATGATCACGGTGGAAGGCCTGCCTACCAATGAACTGATCGCCATGAAGAAGGACATTGATGCGGTGCCCGGTGTCACACAGACCTTCTGGCTCAGCGATGTCATCGACCCCAGCATCCCCACCGAGATGCTGCCCGCGGATGTCCAGCAGTTCATGTTCGGCAAAAACGATTCCACCATGCTCATCGTCCGGTTTGATGCGCCCAGCGCCAGCGACGAGACGATGAACGCCGTCAAGCAGATCAAACAGGTGCTGCGGCACGACTGCTACTTTGGCGGCATGAGCGTCATCTTGCAGGATACCAAGGCGCTGATCAATGAAGAGATGCCGCTGTACATCCTGTGCGCTGTGGGTGCCAGTATGCTGGTGCTGTTCCTCTCGCTGGAGAGCACCATTACGCCTGTGCTGTTCATGCTGGGCCTGCTGTTCCCCATTGCGTACAACTTTGGCACCAACATCTTCCTGGGTCAGATCAGCTACATCACCCAGGCGCTTTCCACGGTGCTGCAGTTGGGCGTGACGATGGACTTCTCCATCTTCCTGCTCCACCGTTATCAGGAGGAAAAGGAACTCCGCTCCTCCAACGAGGAAGCCATGGTGACCGCTATCTGCAAGACCATGACCTCCATCACCGCTTCCTCCCTGACCACCATTGCGGGCTTCCTGGCACTGTGCGCCATGCGCCTGACGCTGGGCCGCGATATCGGTGTTGTTATGGCAAAGGGTGTGGCGCTGGGTGTCATCTGCACCATCGTCATTCTGCCTGCTTTGATCCTGACCTTTGATCAGCAGGTCGAAAAGTACAAGCACCGCACCATCGTTCCCAAGCTGACCAAGCTCAGCTACTTTGTTTCCAAGCACGCAGTGCCCATCGTGGCCGTCTTTCTTGTGCTGCTGGTGCCCTTTGTGGTGGCCCAGCAAAAGACCGAGGTCTACTACACCCTGTTCGACTCGCTGCCCCAGGACCTGACCGGCATCGTTGGCACCAACAAGCTGGGCGAGGACTTTGGCATGACCACCTCCCACTTTATTCTGGTGGATGAGGACCTGACCGCAACGCAGGTGTCTGACCTCTGCGATGAGCTCAAGGATGTGGACGGCATCACCCAGGTGGTGAGCCTGGATTCCATCACCGGCCCGGGCTTCCAGACCGAGCTGCTGCCCGACAGTGTGACCGAGATCCTGCAGTCCGGCGGCTACAAGCTCATTCTGGCCAACAGCTCCTATAAGACCGGTACCGATGCCATCAACAACCAGCTGACCGAGATGAATGACCTCATCAAGGCGGTTGACCCCAACGGTGTCATCACCGGCGAGGGTGCCATGACCAAGGATCTGATCGAGGTTGCGGACGTGGATTTCAAGAACGTCAACGTCTGGTCGATCATGGCGGTCGCTGCCATCATCCTGATCTCCTTCCGGAGCCTGTCCATCCCTGTGCTGCTGGTTGCCAGCATCGAGGCCGCCATCTCCATCAATATGGGCATCCCGTACTTCACCGGTACCCAGCTGCCCTTCATCGCCAGCATCGTCATCGGCACCATCCAGCTGGGCGCGACTGTGGACTACTCCATCCTGATGACCACCCGTTATCACGAGGAGCGCAGCTATGGCCGCACCCCGCAGGAAGCTGCCCAGCAGTCGCTGGAGCACTGCAGCCAGTCCATCCTGACCAGCGGCCTGACCTTCTTTGCCGCAACCGTCGGCGTGGCCGCCATCAGTAAGATGGAACTGCTGCAGAGCATCTGCCGGCTCATCTCCCGCGGCGCACTGATCAGTATGGCTGTCATTCTGGTCGTTCTGCCCGCTGCCCTGATGCTGCTGGACTGGGTCATCCGCCACACCACCATGCACTGGCTGGTCCCTGAATCTTCCAACGCCAAGAAGTCTGATAAGGAGTAATTACCATGAAAAAATCGCTTCGTTTCGCCAGTGCGGCGCTGGCGCTGACTCTCGCCGCAGGCATGACCCTGCCCGCCTTTGCAGCCGCCAAGGCCGATTATTCCAAGGATGAGACGGTCTACGCCGTGATGAACGCCGACGGCTCCATCAAGTCCACCACCGTCAGCGAGCACCTGTACAGCGCTTCCGGCCTGTCCAATGTCACCGATGAGAGTACCCTGACCGATATCCAGAACACCGAGAGCGATGCCGCGTTCACCCAGGACGGCGAAAAGCTGGTCTGGAACACCGACGACACCGACGTGTACTATAAGGGCAATACCGACAAGGCCCTGCCCATCACCGCAAATGTCACCTATACGCTGGACGGCGTGACCGACAGCCTTGAGAACCTGATCGGCAAGAGCGGCCACCTGACCGTGACCGTTGACCTGACCAATAACGAGACCGGCACCGTGACCGTCAACGGCAAGGAGCGCACCGTTGTCACCCCGCTCATCACTGCTGTGGGTGTGATCTTTGGTCAGGATGCCACCAACCTGAGCGCCGAGCACGGAATGCTGGAATCTGCCGCCAAGAGCAGCGTGGCCGCTTTCGTCTGCCTGCCCGGTGTAAAGGACTCTCTGGACGGACTGCTGCCCGATGACCTGTCCACTGTGGAGGATTATCTGCAGGACAGCGTCACCGTGGAAGCCGATGTTGAGAACCTGACCGCACCGCAGGTCATGCTGGCCTGTGCCACCAACGCCGATGCGCTGGGCACCAATGCCTTTGACCTGAGCAGCATCAACGAGCTGACCGATGGCATCAGCCAGCTGAACGATGCCATGAACCAGCTGATGGATGGTGCTGCCCAACTGGTGGACGGTACTTCCCAGCTGGCCAACGGTACCCTGGCCCTGCTGGACGGCGCTTCTCAGCTGAACAGCGGTGCTTCTGCCCTGGACGATGGTCTGGGCCAGCTGACCAACGGTCTGGATACCCTGAGCTCCAACAACGCTGCCCTGCAGGCCGGTGCCCAGCAGGTGGCCGATGGCGTTCTGGCCTCCGCCAACAGCACCCTGATGGAGGGCGGCCTGATCGACACCCCCATGACCTGGGACAACTACGCTTCCGTTATTGACGAAGTGCTGACCATGAACGAAAAGACACTGGCCGCTGCCCGCAAGAAGATGGTGCGCACCGTCTGGGAGCAGGAGCCCAGCTTCAAGGACAGCCAGCTGGACATTGCCCTGTATCTCTCCGCAACCAAGACCAACCACGACCTGGAAGCTGCTCTGCGGCTGATGCAGAGCTACGACCCCTCCATGTTCAGCGCCATGCTTGATCTGAGCACTGCCAGCGCCAAGCAGACCGTGCATGACGAGCTGAAGTATCAGGCTGAGAACAGCCAGGATATCGCCGATGTCCGTGCCCTGAAGAACAGCCTGGCGCAGATCCAGTATTTCGTGTCCAGTGTCAACCAGTACACCAACGGTGTTGCCACCGCTGCTGACGGTGCCCACTCCGCAAAGGACGGTGCCGCCCAGCTGGCCGATGGCACCAAGACCCTGTACGACGGCGTGACCACCCTGAATGATGGCGCAGGCCAGCTCAGCGATGGCACGGTCCGGCTGAACGATGGTCTGAACCAGTTCAATGAGGAGGGCATCTCAAAGCTGACCGGCGCTCTGGACGAGGAGCAGATCCATGGCCTGAAGACCGTGTTGGACGAGATGACCAGCCGTCTGGAGGACTACACCAGCTTTGCCGGTAAGTCCGAGGATGCTTCCGGCAGCGTGAAGTTCGTCTATAAGACCGGTGAGACGGTCGCCGCTGCGGATGTTACCGCCGAGACCACCGCCGATGTGCAGGAAGGCAACTTCTTCACCCGCCTGTGGCAGCGGATCGTGAACCTGTTCAAGTTCTGAAAAAACGGCGTGCCTGCTTGACAAGCCGCCGGAGATTGACTATACTACAAATAGATTCGTCAAGAAAAATGACCGCTCAGGCACTGAAACGTTGAGGCGGTCATTTTTTATGCCAATTTTAAGGAGACCACAGCATGGCAGAGAGGGAATTGTATCCGGACGGGGAACAGCGCCGCCGCATCATGGATTTTATTATGGCGGCCGGTCAGACCCTTTTGGAGAACGGGGCAGAGGTGTTCCGGGTGGAGCAGACCATGGAGATCATGGCGGCCAGCTTCCACCTGCGGGAGTTCCATGTCTATGTGCTGACCAACGGCATTTTTGCCAGCGCAGGCACGGCGGAGATGAGCGAGGTGCGCAACGTGCCCACCCGTACCACCCACCTGGGGCGGGTGGCGGCGGTGAATCAGCTTTCCCGCCAGATCGCGTCCGGGGAAGTGGACACCATCGATGAGGCCGAGACTCGGCTGGCTCAGGCCAGGTGCATCCCTTTTCCGAAGGACTGGGTGCAGCTTGCGGCGGGCATGGGCGGCGCGTTCTGCTTTGCGCTGATCTTTGGAGGCGACCTGAAATCCGGGCTTGCCGCCGCTGCGGCCGGTGTTGCGGCCAACGCCTACCTGCTGTTCTGCGGGCGGCACGGCGTGGGGGGCGGGTTCCGAACCATCTCCACCGCCGCCCTCATCACCCTGTGCTGTATTCTGGGCTGCAGCCTGCTGGGCACTGAAGCCAGTCACGCCATCATCGGCACCCTGATGATCCTGACCCCCGGCATCGCCTTTACCATGGGCATCCGGGACTTTGTGCAGGGAGATTACCTGTCCGGCACCATCCGGATGATCGACGCGCTGCTCATTGCGGCTAGCATCGCCATCGGCGCCGGCCTTGTGCTGAGCCTCTATGCCTTTTTGAAGGGGGTGGCCGTGGTATGACAGAGCTTCTTTTCACCGGGGAGCAGCTGGGCCGTCTGGCCTTGCAGTTCCTGCTGGCCGGGGCGGGCACCCTGAGTTTTGCCATCCTCTTTGCCTGCCCCAGGCGCACCCTGCCCTACTGCGGGCTGGTGGGCGCAGTGGGGTGGCTGGTATACGAGATCGCGGAGCTGTTCGGGATGGAAGCCTTTGCAGCCTCGCTGCTGGCGGTCATTCCGCTGACGCTGCTGGCCCGCATCCTTGCGATGACCCTCAGAGCGCCGGTGACGGTGTTCCTGCTCACCGGCATCTTTCCGCTGGTGCCCGGTGCGGGCATCTATTACAGCGCCTACTACTTCATTCAGGGCGACAACGCTCTGGCGCTGGCAAACGGCATCTCCACCTTCAAGATCGCCGTGGCGCTGGCCGTGGGCATTGCCCTGGTGCTGGGCATCCCCCTGCCACAGAAACGCCGATAAAACAAAAACGAGACCGCCCACCGGGCGGTCTCGTTGGTTATGCGGGAAAATCAGGTGGTGGGAACCATCCGCAGCAGCTGGGCCCCGGTGGTGACATCCAGACGGAAATATGCCTTGTTCAGCTCGGTGTTGTAGGAAACACTGACCGGTGTTTCGGTACCGTCGGCATTGATCTGCATCAGGCTGTAGCCGGAAACGGTATTGGCGGGTACCTCGATGCTGGCAATGACTGGCTGGGCCATCACACGGGCGGGGATGACCTCCTCGCTCTTTACGGTGCTGCACTTTTCGCAGATGACCCGTTCAATAACAGTGGGATAGTAGAATGCTGCTGTCATTACCTGCTCACCGTTTTTCAGAGTCCCGGTGTGAACAATCAGGTTGGAAAAGTTGGAGAAGACACCGTTTACCTTGGTCAGCTGGGTGTTATTCTTTACCTTGCCGCATTCGGAGCAAAGTGTAAGGGTCTCGGTGGTGCCATCGGGGAGCTTATGCTGGAAGGTGGTCTCCACACACTCAGTCTTATACTCTGTTGTGGTCTTCCAGGTGTGTTCTTTGCACTCGGTTTTGCCCGGGGTCTCTTCGGCCATGCTGACCACAGAACTGCCTGCCAGCACACAGACGGACAGACCAAAGGAGGCCAGGGCTTTCAGTATACGATTTTTCATAGCAGGATCCTTTCTCCCCGCATCCCGGCGGGGCAGCGCGGTTTGAGCTTGGCTGCTTTTACCATGCTTTCAGCCTGATTATACCAATTAGAAGGAAAAGGTGTCAATGTCCAGGATTAAGTCCTGTGGGAAGATTCACTAGCAGAATACAACGGAATGACAGAAACACAGGAGCAAAATGAATATATACACTGAGAATGGGATGTAACCTGTATAAATGTTTTCAAAAGGGTTTCATTTGTTCCGATTTTTTGCACAACACTTGACTTTTTTATTTGTACAACATATACTAATCCTGTTCCTTGATGACACGATGAAGCGCATCGTGCCGGGAAAGTGAAAAATTATACAATCAACAGAGGAGTGTTTGAATATGAAAAAGATCAATCGCCGCAGCTTTCTGGCTGCCGCTGGTCTGACCGCTGCCGCTCTGGCTCTGACTGCCTGCGGCGGTTCCGCCTCCAGCACCGCTTCTTCCACTGCAAGCAGTGCAGCTTCTTCCGAGGCTGCTTCCACCAGCGCTGCCGCTGAGCTGACCACCGTTGAGGCTGGCAAGCTGACCATGGCCACCAACGCTGCCTTCCCTCCGTACGAGATGACCACCGATGCCGGTGAGTTTGAGGGCATCGACATCGACACCGCCAAGGCCATTGCTGAGAAGCTGGGCCTGGAGCTGCAGATCGATGATATGGACTTCGACGCAGCACTGCTGAGCGTGCAGCAGGGCAAGGCCGATATCGTCATGGCTGGCGTTACCGTGACCGACGAGCGCAAGGCTGTGATGGACTTCTCCGACAGCTACGCTACCGGCATCCAGTCCATCATCGTTCCCGAGGGCTCTGATATCACCTCTCCCGATGATCTGGCAGGCAAGAAGATCGGCACCCAGCGCGGCACCACCGGCTACATCTACTGCTCTGATGACTTCGGCGATGACGCTGTGGTCGCATACGACGACGGCCTGACCGCTGTGCAGGCTCTGAACAATGGCCAGGTCGATGCAGTTGTCATCGACAATGCCCCTGCAAAGGAGTTCGTTGCTGCCAACCCCGGTCTGGTCATTCTGGACACCAGCTACGCCGAGGAGGATTACGCCATCGGTCTGGCAAAGGGTTCCGCTCTGGAGGATGCTGTCAATGCCGCTCTGGAAGAGCTGAAGGCTGACGGCACCCTGCAGTCCATCGTGGACAAGTACATCACCGCTGAATAATTCAGCTGTACCTTGTATCACGGGGAGGCGGCCCCATCTGGGGCACCTCCCCTTTTTTGGAAAGAACAGGTTACAAAATTCTAACAATTTTAGAAAGCGAGGATGCGAATGGCCGCACAATACGAACTGCTGAAAGAGCTGCTCAACAGCGGCACGAAGCTGGACTTCGGGCAGGAAATGTTCTTCAAATTCTATCAGGCGTTCATCCTGAACGACCGCTGGGTGCAGTACATCCAGGGCGTGGGCACCACGCTGCTGGTCACCGCCATTGCGTTGGCACTGGGCGTGGTGCTGGGCAGTGTGGTGGCACTGGTGCGTGTTGCGCACGACCAGCAGCGTCCCGGCCGCAGGAACCCGGTGCTGGGCTTCTTCAATGCCGTCTGTCAGGTGTACACCACCATCATCCGCGGCACCCCCATGATGGTCCAGCTGCTCATTATGAGCATGGTCATCTTTTCCAACAGCCGCAACTTTACCATGGTCGGTGCGCTGGCACTGGGCATCAACTCGGGCGCTTACGTCTCGGAGATCATCCGCGGCGGCCTGATGGCGGTGGACCCCGGCCAGATGGAAGCCGGCCGCAGCCTGGGCCTGAACTACATGACCACCATGGTGGTCATTGTCATTCCGCAGGCCATTCGCGCGGTGCTGCCTGCACTGGGCAACGAGTTCATCGTCCTGCTCAAGGATACCTCGCTCATCACCGTTATCGGCGGCAAGGAGCTGCTGTATGCGGCGCAGGGCATTATGAACCGTACCTACGAGGCCATGTTCCCCCTGTTGGGCGTTGCAGTGGTCTATCTGGTCTTAGTCATGCTCTTTACATGGCTGCTGTCGAAGTTTGAGAGGAGGATGGCGCAAGGTGACCGCTAATCATGCTGAAAAGATCCTGGAAGTCCGTGGTCTGACCAAGACCTACGGCGGTGAGGCCAAAAAGGGCGCAAAGCAGCCCACCCCCACCCTGGATGTCCTGAAGGGCATCGACATCGACATCTACCGCGGCGATGTGGTCTGCCTGATCGGCCCCTCCGGCTGCGGCAAGTCCACCTTCCTGCGCTGCCTGAACCGGCTGGAGATCCCCACCGGCGGCTCCATCAAGTTTGAGGGCATCGAGGTGGATGATGCCCACATCGATGCCGTGCGCCAGAAGATGGGCATGGTGTTCCAGCACTTCAACCTCTTCCCCCACCTGACCGTCAAGCAGAACCTCTGCCTGGCCCCGGAGCTGCTCAAGCTCAAGAGCAAGGAGGAGGCTTCCAAGCGTGCCGAGGAGCTGCTGGCCCGTGTCGGCCTGTCCGATAAAGCCAATGTGTTCCCCAAGAGCCTTTCCGGCGGCCAGCAGCAGCGCATTGCCATTGCCCGCGCTCTGGCCATGGACCCGGATGTCATCCTGTTCGACGAGCCCACCTCCGCCCTTGACCCTGAGATGGTCGGCGAGGTGCTGGAGCTGATGAAGGAGCTGGCCCACACCGGCATCACCATGCTGGTGGTCACCCACGAGATGGGCTTTGCCCGCGAGGTGTCCAACCGCGTCATCTTCATCGATGAGGGCAGGATCCAGGAAGATGAGCCCCCGCAGGAGCTCTTCTCGAACCCCAAGCATCCTCGTCTGAAGGCTTTCCTTTCCAGGATGCTGTAATTGGAACTGAAAAAACTGTATTGAAAAGACCGCCAGAGCAAGCGTTTCTACTTGCTTTGGCGGTCTTTTTGCTGTGAGGGGGGTTATCCAAGAATGACAGAGACTTCTACACTTTCACCGGCCTTTGCCAGCGGCAGGAGGGTGCCCGCAATAGGAGCGCCGTTCACGGTGACGCTCTGCACGCCCTTCTGCACGGCGTGGGGGTTCTCCACCCGGATGTGGTACACGGCACCCCGGTAGCGGCGGGTGACGGTGTAGCCTGCCAGCGTGTGGGGGATGCAGGGGTCAACGCGCAGGCCGTCCAGAGTGGGCTGGATGCCCAGAATGTACTGGCTCACATTCACGAAGGTCCATGCCGCCGTGCCGGTCAGCCAGCTGTTCTTGGCCTCGCCGAAGGTGGGGGCATCGCGGCCTGCCACCATCTGGCTGTAAACGTAGGGTTCGGTGCGGTGGATCTCGCTGATGTCCTCGATATAGGCCGGGCAGGTCTTTTTGTAGACAGCAAAGGCCCGGTCACCGTGGCCCAGCACGGTCTCAGCACAGCTGATCCATGGGTTGTTGTGGCAGAAGATACCGGCGTTCTCCTTGTAGCCCGGGGGATAGCTGGAGATCTCGCCCAGATTGAGCCGGTAGGTGGTGTAGGCGGGCTGGAGCAGTACCACGCCGTACGGGGTGTCCAGCCGCTCCTCCACGCTCTTCAGTGCGGCTTCGGCCTGACCGGTCTCCCGGCCGATCCCGGCCATCACGCACATGCCCTGGGGTTCGATGAAGATCTGCCCCTCGTCGCATTCCCTGCTGCCTACGGGGGCACCAAAGGCATCGTAGGCACGGCGGAACCATGCGCCATCCCAGCCGGCGGTCAGGGTGGCCTGTTCTACTGCGTCAATGGCGGTGCGGGCACTGGCGGCCTCCTCGGTGAGGTGCAGGTGGTCACAGAGTTCGGCGTACTCGCGGCCGTATTTCACGAACATGCCCGCAATGAACACGCTCTCAGCCACAGGGCCCTCGCTGGGGCCGGTGATCTGGAAGCTCTCGCCCGGGTGCTCGGAGAAGCAGTTCAGGTTCAGGCAGTCGTTCCAGTCGGCGCGGCCGATGAGCGGCAGGCCGTGGGGGCCCAGATGGGTGCAGGTAAAGTTGAAGCTGCGGCGCAGATGCTCCATGAGGGGCTGTGCCTTGCTCACATCGTTGTCAAAAGCGACGGACTCGTCCAGAATGGACCAGTCGCCGGTCTCCCGCAGGTAGGCGGCAGTACCGGCAATGAGCCACAGCGGGTCATCGTTGAAGCCGGTGCCGATATCCCGGTTGCCCTTTTTGGTCAGGGGCTGGTACTGGTGGTAGGCACTGCCGTCCTCAAACTGGGTGGCAGCAATGTCCAGAATGCGCTCCCGTGCGCGGGAAGGGATCATGTGAACGAAGCCCAGCAGATCCTGACAGGAATCCCGGAACCCCATGCCGCGGCCGATGCCGCTCTCGTAATAGCTGGCACTGCGGCTCATGTTGAAGGTGACCATGCACTGATACTGGTTCCACAGGCTCACCATCCGGTCCAGCTTTTCCTCGCCGGAGGTCAGCTGCCAGACCGAGAGCAGCTCCTGCCAGTAGTCGGCCAGTGCCCTGCGGGCGGTATCCACCTGTGCGTCGGTGGCATAGCGGGCCATCATGGCCTCGGCCCGGGCTTTGTTGATCATGCCGGGAGCGCTGAATTTTTCCCGGACCGGGTTTTCAATGTAGCCCAGCCCGAAGATGATGCTCTTTTTCTCGCCCGGTGCCAGCGTGAGATGAAAATGGTGGGCACCCACCGGAGCCCAGCCGTGGGCAATGCTGTTCGAGCAGTGACCGGCTTTGACCGCTTCCGGTGCGGCGGGGCCGCCGTACACGCCGCAGAAGGCATCCCGGCTGGTGTCGAAGCTGGTAACAGGGGCGTTGGCCCAGAACACGGCGTAGTGATCCCGGCGCTCCCGGTACTCTGTCTTATGATAGATGGCACTTTCCACCACTTCCACCTCGCCGGTGGAAAAGTTGCGCTGGAAATTGGAGCTGTCGTCCATGGCATCCCACAGGCAGAACTCCACATAGCTGAACACGTCCAGCGTGCGGGGGGCAGCGGTCTTGTTTTCCAGCGTCAGTCGGTCGATCTCACAGGCATCGCCCCGGGGCACGAACAACTCCTGAGCGGCCGCAATGCCGTTTTTTTCGCCCTGCAGGATCGTGTAGCCCAGACCGTGGCGGCAGGTGTAACTGTCCAATTCCGTCTTGGCGGGCTGCCAGCCCGGGTTCCAGATGGTGCCGCCATCGTTGATGTAGATGCGGTGGCCGTCCATGTCCAGCGGGGAATTATTGTAGCGGTAGCGGGTCAGCCGCCGTAGCCGGGCATCCCGGTAAAAGCTGTAACCGCCGCCGGTGTTGGACACCAGACTGAAAAAGTCCTCGCTGCCCAGATAGTTGATCCAGGGCAGGGGAGTGCGGGGCGTGTCGATCACATATTCCCGGCGCGCATCATCAAAATGTCCGAATCTCATAGCCTTGTTCCTCCTTATAGGGTAAACCGGAAATGCTGAAATCATTTGATGGCGAAAACGATTTAGAATTTGCGGCCGAAGGATGGGAAAGGCACTTGTCACCCTAAGAATAGTCTATCCTGCGGGAAAAATCAAGAGCGGACCTGAAATATACAACAAGGGTGCAGCGGGCTGGTTCAGGGGTGGAAACCGGTATGGGAACGAAAAAATTATCGAACGGTAACGAAATGTAACGAAAACGATACAGACTGCATAATTCTGAGGAAATGAAATCTCGCAATCTGCTGAAATGCAGACTTTTAGGATAAAACTTTTCTTCTTCTGCTTGATTTTTAGTGCAAAGTGCGCTATATTGAAATTGCGAAAACGATTTAGGATTCGTTCGGGAGCCCTGAGCGGGTCCCTGTGAGGGAGGGCGGCGAAATGTCATCCTTGAAAGATCTGGCGCGTGAATGCGGTGTCTCGGTGGCAACGGTGAGCAAAGCGCTCAATGGCCAGTCGGACATCTCTGCTGCGACCCGCGACCGTGTCCGCGAGGCGGCCCGCCGGATGGGCTATGTGCCAAATATGGCGGCCCGCGCGATGAAGACCAACCGTACCTACAACCTTGGCGTTCTGTTTGTGGACGAGCGGCAGAGCGGTCTGGCCCACGAGTACTTTTCGGCGGTGCTGGACAGCTTCAAAGTGCAGGTGGAAAAGCTGGGCTATGACATCACCTTTGTCAACCGGAACCTCGGCGGCAGAACAATGACCTATCTGGAGCACTGCCACTACCGGGGCGTGGACGGAGCGGTGATCGCCTGCGTGGATTTCAACGATCCGCAGGTGGTGGAGCTGGTCAACAGTGATGTGCCGGTGGTGACCATCGACCATGTGTTCAACAACCGGATGGCGGTCCTTTCCGATAATGTCAACGGGCTTTCGGCGCTGGTGCGGTACGCCTACTCCAACGGCCACCGCCGCATCGCCTTTATCCATGGCGAGCGCACGGCGGTGACGGAGAACCGGCTGGCGGGCTTCTACAAGAGCTGCGCGGAGCTGGGGCTACAGGTCCCCGAAGAATATGTGCGCAGCGGTGTGTATCACGATCCCGACCGCTGTGCCGAGGAGACCCGGGCCCTGCTGGCACTGCCCCAGCGGCCCACCTGCATCCTCTTCCCCGATGATTTCTCGGCCATGGGTGGCTGCATCGCTCTGCAGGAAGCGGGCCTGAGCATCCCGGAGGATATTTCCGTGATGGGATATGACGGCATTTACCTCTCCCGCGTGATGAAACCCCAGCTGGTGACCTGGCAGCAGAACACCAAAATGCTGGGCCGGATGGCAGCGGATAAGCTGGTGCAGATGATCGAGCATCCCCGTGTGACGCTGGCCGAGCAGATCCCGGTGACAGGAAAACTGCTGGAGGGCGGCTCGGTGCGCAGCATCGAATGAATGGGTTGGATTTGGTTCCGGGCGAACCGGAGCCTTGAATTTGAAACGCTTTTTCACGAAAACCATTGAAGGAGGTTTTTCATTATGAGAAAGATTTCGCGTCGTAATTTCCTGCTGGCTTCCGGTGCAGTTACCATCAGTGCAGCGCTGAGCGCATGCGGCGGCTCCTCTTCTTCTACCGGTGCGGCATCCTCTGCCGCAGCTTCTTCCGCCGCTTCCGATGCTCCGGCAGCTCAGGGCAAGGTGCTGAATATCTGGTGCTGGAACGACGAGTTCCAGGGACGCTTCAATAACTATTACCCCGAGGTCGCCTCCATCGCTGAGGATAAATCCACCACCACCCTGAAAGATGGCACCGTTGTCAAGTGGACCATCAACGCCAACGAGAACAACAACTACCAGAATAAGCTGGATGAGGCCCTGCTGAATCAGGACTCTGCCGCCGATGATGACAAGGTAGATATCTTCCTGATTGAGGCTGACTACGCACTGAAGTATGTGGATTCCGATTACGCGCTGGATGTCAAGGCAGACATCGGCCTGACCGATGCCGATCTGGCTGGTCAGTACCAGTACACCAAGGATATTGTCAGCGTGGACGGCAGCCAGCGCGGCACCACCTGGCAGGCGACCCCCGGTCTGTTCGCATACCGCCGCAGCATCGCCAAGGAAGTGCTGGGCACCGATGATCCCACCGAGGTGCAGAGCCATCTGTCCGATTGGGATAAGTTCAACGATGTGGCTGCACAGGCCTATGCCAAGGGCTACAAGATGCTGTCCGGCTTCGATGATGCTTACCGTACCTTCTCCAACAATGTGGACGCTCCCTGGGTGGACGGTACGACCGTCAAGGTAGACCCCAACATTATGAAGTGGGTCGATCAGACCAAGGAGTACACCGATAAGGGCTACAACAATAAGTCCAGCCTGTGGGACAGCCAGTGGGCAGCCGATCAGGGCCCGAGCGGCAAGGTGTTTGGCTTCTTCTATTCCACCTGGGGCATCAACTTCACCCTGCTGGGCAACTCTCTGGAGACCCCTGTGGCCGAGGGCGGCAAGGAAGAAGTGGGCAACGGCATCTACGGCGATTACGCAGTCTGCGAAGGCCCTCAGCCCTATTACTGGGGCGGCACCTGGATCTGCGCGGCAGCCGGTACCGATAATACCGATATCATCCGCGACGTGATGCAGAAACTGACCTGCGACGAAGCCATTATGAAGCAGATCACCCTGGATACGCAGGATTACACCAACAACGAGAAGGCCATGGAAGAGATCGCAAACAGCGATTATGTCTCCGACTTCCTGGGCGGCCAGAACCATATCGCCCTGTTTGCAGAAGCTGCAAAGAAGATCGATATGTCCAACGCAGGCCCGTACGATCAGGGCCTGAACGAGAGCTTCCAGAATGCCTTCAAGGATTACTTTACCGGCACGGTGGACGAGGATACCGCAAAGGCAAACTTCGAGACCGCCATCAAGGAAAAGTACCCCGAGCTGACCGATGTGGTCTGGCCCGCATAAGCGCAGCCGGAACCTGAAAACCTTTTGAACCGAATCTGAATGGGGCGGGCCGGACGCTGATCCCGCCCGCCCCGTTTTGCTTTGGGCAGTGTACGTCAGGAGGGCAGTTACTATGGGAGCAAAACCAAAGAAGAACGGCTCGATCAGCTATGCAAAGTGGGGCTATATCTTCATTGCACCGTTCTTCCTCATCTTTGCGGTGTTCCAGCTCATTCCACTGGGGTCTACGATCTATTACAGCTTTTTTGAATATTACCGCAGCGGCCTGAAGATCATCGGCCCTACCTTTGTAGGCCTGAAGAACTACATCACCCTGTTTGCAACCGACCTGCCCAAATACTTTGGCAACACGCTGCTGCTCTGGATTATCGGTTTCATCCCGCAGATCGCCATCTCGCTGCTGCTGGCGGCCTGGTTCACCGACCTGCGCCTGAAGCTGAAGGGCCAGACCTTCTTCAAGACAGTCATCTACATGCCCAACCTCATTATGGCTTCGGCGTTCGCCATGTTGTTCTTTGCCCTGTTCTCGGATAACGGCCCCGTGAACGCTGCACTGGTGGGCATGGGCATCCTCAAGGAGCCCTTCAGCTTCCTGAACAGCGTCTGGGGCAACCGCGGCCTCATCGGCCTGATGAACTTCCTGATGTGGTTCGGCAATACAACCATCATGCTGATGGCGGCCATCATGGGCGTGGACCCCACCCTGTATGAGGCAGCGGAGCTGGACGGCTGCACCCCGAACCAGATGTTCTGGAAGATCACCATCCCGCTCATCCGGCCGATCCTGGTCTATGTGATGATCACTTCGATGATCGGCGGCCTGCAGATGTTCGATGTGCCGCAGATCCTGACCAACGGCAAGGGCGGCCCCGACCGCACCTCCACCACCATGATCATGTACCTGAACAACCACCTGTTCAGCAAGAACTACGGCATGGCCGGTGCAGTATCTGTGGTGCTGTTCCTTGTGTGTGCAGTGCTGTGCGTCGTCGTGTACTTCTCGCTGACCAAGGAAGATGACGGCCTGACCAAGGCTCAGCGCAAGGAACTGAAGGCAGCCAAAAAGGCTGCTGCCAAAGGAGGGAAATAAGTATGGCACATACGCCTAAAAACCAGTCCGAAAAGGCGATCTTGACCGCCCGCCGTGCGTGGTGCTATCTGGTGCTGGTGCTGATCAGCTTTCTGTGCCTGTTCTTCTTCTATGTGCTGATCATCAACTCCACCCGCACCCACTTCGAGATCCAGAAGGGCTTCTCGCTGATGCCGGGCAAGTCCATCATCACAAACTTCCGCAATGTGCTTACGGACGCCAACATCCCTGTGGTGAGCGGCATCCGCAACAGCCTGCTGGTGTCTGCCTGCTCGGCAGCGCTCAGCGTTTACTTCTCGGCTCTGACGGCCTACGGCATCTACGCCTATAACTTCAAATTCAAAAAGGCTGCCTTTGCCCTGATCCTGCTCATCATGACCATGCCCACACAGGTGTCCGCACTGGGCTTTCTGCAGTTGATCTCCAAGATGGGGCTGAAAAACAGCTTCATCCCGCTGATCGTTCCCAGCATTGCGGCACCCACCGTGTTCTTCTTCATGAAGCAGTATCTGGACGCCTCCCTTCCCATGGAGATCGTGGAAGCCGCCCGCATTGACGGCGCAGGCGAGTTTTATACCTTTAATAAGATCGTGCTGCCCATCATGAAGCCGGCTCTGGCTGTACAGGCCATTTTCTCCTTCGTGGCAAGCTGGAACAACTACTTCATCCCGGCTCTGGTGCTGGACACCGCCGACAAAAAGACCCTGCCTATCCTGA
>OKUU01000272.1_pt1 | contig 19734 bp, 16 predicted proteins | sample 1606561 | NCBI WGS metagenome assembly OKUU01 (sample SAMEA3882506, study PRJEB24775) | human gut metagenome | biome: human-associated habitat; feature: intestine environment; material: feces | place: Netherlands | collected 2009/2010
CAAAGGTATCCTGCGCCAAGTCGTCACTCAGCTGCGCATCCCCCAGCGTCTGCCGCAGGAAGAACCCACGAATGGGTGACTGATACTTCCTGACCAGCAGGTCGAACGACTTGCGGTCATGAAGCATCACCACCTTCGTGACGAGAGAGATATCGGATAACTTTTCCACCTTATATATATTAACTAATAATTGTTGTTCTTTTCCTTGTGACTTCCCCTCCTATTGAGAAGCCATGATATATTGAATGTCGGCTGCTAGATCGGAGTACCATTATATCCCGTGCCCTGATCGCCATGACGGTTCTTCCACCAATCCTTGATGGCAGGAAGCGAGCCGATAACGGTCTGACCGATGCCATAGAAGAAGACCAGGGCTCCGATGCCAGCCAGGAAATCAGCATTCCACCAGGCAAACATGGCGCACAAGCCGGCTCCCAGAAAGGCATTTCTCAATCCACGCTTTACCAGATACTCATCGCTCTGCTTGTCTATCGGCCGGTCGCTTTCCGGAACATTGATGCCCTTCTCCATCGCCATCTCCGCCAGTTTCATCCGGTCGTTGTGGCGGCGAATCAGATATCTGATAACCAGAAATACGATGATCAGCGGAGCAAAGACAAACAGCAGACCGAAGATGATACAGAAGATGATCATAACAGCCAGCGCTCCGCCACCAAATACCGAACCGATGAAATCGAACGGATCATCATAGTTGTCTAAACTGTATCTAGAATGAACAGACTTATTATCATTCTCATCATAATCATCATAGTTGGCCGAATCTGTGCTGGTGGTATCAGAATATGCCTCCAATGCCTCGTCGTCTTTATCTTTCGAAGCAGATGGCTGTGCAGCAGATGCAGGAGCAGCCTTTGAATCTACCTGTTGGGTAGTTGGATGATAACGATGTTTTGGAGCAGAAGATGCCAAAGACACTTGGGTGGCTCCGATGCTCATAACGAGCGCTAATGCCAATATTGCTTTCTTCATATCATTATTTTTTATTGTTTTACCTTGTTATTTGAAAAATTTCTGCTTCTTAGACGCATCTCTTCGCGATTTAGTTGCAAAGAAACGAAAAATTTCTTATTTTTGCAAACAAATTAAAGAAAAAGAAACAGAATGAAGACATTACCTGAAGATTTCAGAACATATACGCAGGCACTGATGGGCGAAAAGCTGTATCAGCGTCTGGAGCATGCTATCCTTGAAGAGGAGGCACCAACCAGTATCCGCATCAATCCTTTTAAATGCAAGGATGCTGATGGCGAACCGATTCCCTGGTGTCCGGAAACCGGACGTTATCTCTCTACGCGTCCCGGATTCACCTTCGATCCGCTGCTGCATGCCGGCTTATATTATGTACAGGAAGCCTCATCCATGTTTGTTGATATGGCTATCCGACAGTACGTAAAAGAACCGGTGATGATGCTGGATCTCTGTGCTGCCCCAGGCGGAAAGTCGACTGCCGTAAGAGCTGCCTTGCCGGAAGGGAGTCTGCTCTTCAGCAACGAACCGATGCGCACCCGCTCACAGATTCTTGCCGAAAACGTACAGAAGTTCGGTCATCCGGATATGATTGTTACCAACAACTATCCCCGCGATTACAAGAAATCGAAATTGCAGTTTGATGTGATCCTTACCGATGTTCCCTGCTCCGGCGAAGGAATGTTCCGCAAAGATGAAGGGGCTATCGGCGAATGGAGTACCCAGAATGTGAACAACTGCTGGCAGCTGCAGCGCGAAATCGTATCGGATATCTGGAACTGTCTGAAGCCAGGCGGTATTCTGATTTACTCTACCTGCACCTTCAATGCGCACGAAGATGAGGAGAACGTGGAGTGGATATGCGAAGAACTTGGCGCAGAAGTGATGGCACTGGAGGGTGTAGAAGATGCATGGAACATCACCCGCAACCTTACGGGCACCGACTTTCCGGTTTACCGGTTCATTCCTGGCGTTTCGCGAGGCGAAGGTCTGTTTATGGCGATTCTGAAGAAAGAGGGCGAATGGGAAGCAGGTTCTTCAGCCAAGGAGAACAGGAAGGATAAGAAGAAGAAAGACAAGAAGGTGGCGAAAGGAAAGGGACCGGAGATTCCGGACGGCTGGCTGAAGACTGATACGGAATGGATGCCTGCAGAGAGCAACGAGACGGTTTACGCCATTCCGGGCAGATGGAAAGACATCTACGACCAGGCTGAAAAGAACCTGAAGGTGCTGCATGCAGGTGTGAAACTGGGAACAGACAAGGGAAAGGGTCTCATTCCCGACCAGGCTCTCGCTCTCTCTACGATGCTCAACAAAGATCACTTCCCACAGGTGGAGTTATCCTACGAAGATGCCATCCGCTACCTTCGCAAGGAGGCTGTGAATCTGCCTGCCGATACACCTAAGGGTTATGTACTGGTAACCTACAGACAGGTTCCGATAGGCTGGGAAAAGAACATTGGCAACCGTGCCAACAACCTCTATCCGCAGGAGTGGAAAATCAAGAGCAGCCATGGGACGGGAGAGCTGTTTATAGTTAATGGTTTATAGTTAACAGTTTACAGCAAGAATGAATAATTCAACATTCAACACTCAACATTCAACATTAAAATAAAAAATGCTTAGCATCATCGCCTGTATATCAAAAGTGCATAGAGCTATCGGGTACAAGAACCGGTTGCTCTATGCCATCCCATCGGACATGACCCGATTTCGTATGCTCACAACCGGACATACGATCATCATGGGCAGAAAGACATTTGAGTCGCTGCCGAACGGAGCCTTGCCCAACCGCCATAATATTGTTATCTCGAAGACAAGAGAGCAGATAACAGGGTGCGAAGTATGCAGCTCTCTGGAAGAAGCGCTGGCAGCAAGGAAAGAAGAGGTTGGAAGCAAAGAAGCGGCAGCAAGCAAAGAAGCGATTGGAAGCAAAGAAGCTTCAGATGAATGTTTCATCATCGGAGGAGCCAGCATATATGAACAGGCTTTGCCTCTTGCAGACAAACTTTATCTCACAATCGTTGAAAAGGAGCCTGAACATGCCGATACCTTCTTTCCGGAAATCAATCCGGCAGAATGGGAAGTGACAGAAAAAGAAATGAGGAATGAAAACGGCTTACCGTTCACATTCCTCACCCTTTATAGAAAGCAGTAATCCCGCAGGGAGCTACTGTTTTTTTTCTTTTATATCTTATTTCTCTGCGGCAGCCTCATCATCAGTTTCCTCTTCATCATCGTTGAAACTCTTGAGGTCCTGCATAGAAAGCTGACGGTTGATAGATGCATTAAAAGAGATGATGGTCTCGCTGCGAGACAATCCCAGTGGCTGCAACTTATCATGGATGATTTCCAGGAGATGGTGGTTGTTCAGCGCGTAAATCTTGATAAACATATCAAAACCACCTGTAGTATAGTGACACTCTACAACCTCAGGAATCTTCTTCAACTCCTCAACAACCTGGTCAAACTTCTCAGGCTCCTTCAGATAGAGTCCCATATAAGCACAAGTTTCGTAACCTATCTTTTCTGGGTCAATGATGAATTGTGAACCCTTGATGATACCAAGATTTGTAAGTTTAGCAACACGCTGATGAATGGCAGCACCGCTCACGTTGCAAGCGCGTGCTACTTCCAAAAATGGAATACGGGCATCCTGAGAAATCAGCTTCAGAATCTGCCTATCTAATGAATCTAAAATTTGTTTTGACATAATACTAATAATTTGGTTGCAAAGATAATACAAAAAATTAATAAAAGCAATTTTTTAAGAGAAAAACATGATAAATTAATATTATTTTCCTTTTTCTGTGGCAGAATAGCTTATTTTTAGTGCTTTTGCCTGTCGCAAAGCCTGCTTTACATCGGTTATCACACCCATCTTTGTATCCTGGTCTGCTTTGATTGATACGGTCATCAGCTTCTGGTCTTCCGGCGACATACGCTTCTTTTCTGCCGAAATGTAATCCATCACTTCGGGAGCAGAAGCAAACTTGTCATTCAACTGAATCTGCGTAGCGGTGCCATACTTTGCCTGCATCTCTTTGGTTGGTTTACCTATATAGATATGGCTCACCGCCGATTTCTTGGTCAGGCGGGTGAGTTCCTTACCCTGTGGCAAACGACAGTCTACCTTCAAGGTAACCTGGCGCATGTGGGTAACAATCATAAAGAAGAACAGTACGGAGAAAATGAGGTCTGGCAGAGAAGATGTATTCAACCCTGGCACTTCATGCGATTTCTTATGAAAATTCATCATTGTTTACCTCCTTTCTGCTGTTCTGTAGCTGTTTCTATCGTTTTCTCTTCCCCCTGCTTTTCTTCAGCATTGGCATCAACACGCTGGTCGGCTTGAGTCATCGCATTGGCATACGACTCTGTGATGCGCTGCGGACAGATGTTGCGCACCTGTTCTTTCTGGTCATTGTTCAAGAGGGCATAATCCCTATGATATTTCTTCTGGGCAGTTTCATTACGAAGCTGACTGTATGCCTCCATCAGCTGATTCTGCATCTGGAAATAGAGATTATAGTCGGCATCGCGGTCACTCTCGATAGAGATGAGATGTTTCTTGCCCAGGCGGTGTACAAAGCGGATGGTTTCCTGCTTGAGCTGGCTTACCTGCATCGGCTTGCCGTTTACCAGGAGCGTATCGCCAGCCGTCAGATGCAGCGCCATCAGGTTAGCCTTGTCTACCATCGTCTGTTGCTGCTCCTTCTTCTGCGGTTCAGGTGAAGGGAGTTGGCGCAACAGTCCCTTATCCACATCCATTGATGTGGTGACAAGGAAGAATATCAACAGCATGAACGAGATGTCGGCTGTAGATGTGGTATTCAGTCCCGGGGTTTCGTGTTGCTTCCTTCTAATCAGCATATTTAATCCTTATTTATAGAGAGCCTAAAGCACTCTCTTTAGTTTTTCTTCCGAGTATAACGTGTGGCACCGAAACAGACGGCACCGATTCCTGCCACCAGCATCAGGAGCGATGTGATGACAAACATATCAGAAAGTTTGAGCCAGAGCCAATCGGCATAGTTCTCGCCATTGATGAGCATCGGAGCAGAACCGCCCAAAAGGAAGGTTAGCAGCAAAACTGCCAAAGTTCCGATCCATGTGATGCGGAAGATGCGGCGCACGGGAATGCCATTCACTACAGCCTCCGACTTGCTACTGCGATAATCTCTGATCATCGAAAAGACTGCCAGCCCCACACCTCCTATCAGGAAGAGCCACATCAGCAGGATGAGCACATCGGTAAAGAGAGGCGCATTAAAGTCGGGGTTCTCTTCAAAAGGCAGATCGTAGCCTACCAAAAAGAACAGACCGAAAACCAGCACCGCCAATCCTATCATGATATAGAACACCTGCTGCGATATCTTTTCGGCTGACTTCGTCTTCTGCTTTGAAAATTGAAATTTAACCATTTCTCTCTTCGTTTATTTATTCTTGGCAATAATATCCATCAAAGTAACCGCCGACTCCTCCATCTGGCTTGTCAGGTGCTCCACCTTAGAAAGGATGTAGTTGTAGAAAACCTGAAGGATGAGGGCTACGATGATACCGAAGATAGTAGTGATGAGCGCCACTTTCATACCCGAAGCAACAATCGTAGGACTGATATCGCCCGCCTGCTGAATCTGGTCGAACGACATGACCATACCGATTACGGTTCCGAGGAATCCGAGCGATGGAGCCATTGCGATAAAGAGTTTGATCCAGGAGCAGCCTTTCTCCAGGTTAGCCGCCTGAACGGTACCATATCCGCTTACCGAGCGCTCGATGTCATCAAGACTCTCGCTGATATGCATCAAACCCTGGTAGCAGATAGAAGCCACCGGTCCGCGGGTATTCCGGCAGAGCGTCTTAGCCCCTTCCACATCGCCAGCCGCCACCTTCTGGTCGATATCCTGCATCAACTTCTTGGCGTTGATTTCGGAGAGACTCAGATAGATGATGCGCTCGATACAGAAAGCCATACCCACAATAAGGGCGATGGCAACGAGAGACATAAATCCCGCATTACCCTCTATAAACTTTGTCTTAAGAGCTTGATGAAATCCCATGTTCTCCTCTTGAGCCATCAAAGGCAGAGAACACATCCAAGTGAAAACCAATATTGCAAAACGTGCAATAGCTGTATTTTTCTTCATATACCTTATTATATATATAAAAGCGGAAAGAGGGGGATTCGAACCCCCGAACCGGTTTTGCCGGTTACACGCTTTCCAGGCGTGCCTCTTCAGCCACTCGAGCACCTTTCCATATTCCGAAGAACTCTTCTTAATCGCCACAACATGCTGCTGCAACAATTTCGAAGTGCAAAATTATTGCTTTTCCTCCGAAATACCATAACTTTCATTGTTTTTTTATGTTTATTTAAGGAGTTTTGAACGCTTGCGTCCTATACTTGCGATACGGATAGCGGAAAAACCCGCTCTGCATTGAGGTTGGTCTGTCGGGCAAACTCCTCTTCGCTTATGCCATAAGCCTTAGCGAGCGTCTTCATCACTTCTACCACGAAAGCACTCTCGTTACGCTTGCCGCGATAAGGAACAGGCGCCATATACGGACTGTCGGTCTCCAGCACGATGCGATCCAGAGGAACTACAGCAGGGAGGTCTTCTCTGAGATGGCTGCTCTTGAAAGTAGATACGCCACCGACGCCCAATACAAACTTATCGAACGAGAGGAGTTCTTCTGCCTCCTTCTGATTGCCCGTAAAGCAATGGAAGACGCCACCCGGCAGTTCTTTCTCATACTTTCTGAGCAGATGCACCATCTCGTTCTGCGCCTTGCGGCAATGAATCATCAGCGGGAGCTGGGTTTCTACCGACCATTTTACCTGTTCCTCGAAAGCCTCGAGCTGCTCGTTTTCGAACTCACGGCTCCAGTAATAATCAAGTCCTACCTCTCCGATAGCAATCAAGTCAGAAAACTGAGGAGAACCACCCGCCTGACTGGCATTACCGGTCATGCGATGCTCCTCCAGTATCTTCCGGAGTTCAGCCAGCTGTTCCTTCCAGTCAGCCTTCACCTCTTCAGGATGCAGACCAATCATCGGATAGGCGTAGCCCGGATATTCCTTAGCCAATGCCAGGACCGCGTGTGTGGTCTTCACATCGATGGCAGGCAAGAACACCTTGCCTACCCCCGCTTCCTTGGCACGGGCGAAAGCCTCCGCCCTATCCTCATCAAACTCCTCCGCATCAAAATGCGTATGTGTATCTATTACTTTGAACATTGCCCTATCAACTGTCAACTATAAACTATTAACTATCAACTAGTACTGGCGCTTCATCATTTTCTGAGCATACTTTGCCAATTCCTCCTTACGCTCAGCAGACACATTCACGGCATCCAGATACTTCTTGCTCTGCTCGAAATAATAAGCAATCTTATCCTGCGCCATTTTGTCGATACCAATCTCGTTGTAAAGACGGGTAACGGCAGCCACCTTCTCCTTGCGGTCGAAATCCTTGGCATCCACCCATTTCTGGAGTTCTGCACGCTGAGCGTCGTTGGCATGGTTGAAGGCATTGATGAGCATATACGTCTTCTTGTTAGATGTGATATCGCCACCAATCTCCTTACCGAACACCTTGGTATCGCCGTAAACATCGAGGTAATCATCCTGCAACTGGAACGCCAATCCTATCTGCTCGCCAAACTTATACAGGTTCTCAGCATCCTCATCAGAAGCATCGGCAAGGATAGCACCCATCTTCAGGGCACAAGCCAGGAGAACGCTGGTCTTGAGGCGGATCATCTCGATATATTCCTCCTCCTTCACATCGTTGCGGTTTTCAAACTCCATATCAAACTGCTGACCTTCACCAATTTCCAGGGCAGTGGTCGTAAAGAGTTTCAACACCTTGGCAAGATGCTTTTCATCACATTGAGCCATACGTTCATAAGCCAGAACGAGCATGCTGTCGCCCGAAAGGATTGCCGTATTGGCATCCCACTTCTTATGAACCGTTTCATGACCGCGACGCAAATCAGCATTGTCCATCAGGTCATCATGCAGCAAAGTATAGTTATGATAAGTTTCCAGAGCAACGGCATTCATCAGAATCTTCTCAGGATTGTCCTTGAAAAGATTGTAGCCCAGGAGCATGAGCGTAGGACGAATACGCTTACCACCCATAGAAAGTACGTATCTGATAGGCTCATAAAGAGACTTTGGCTTTCTTTCGTAAGGCAAATTTGCCAAAAACTCATTTACCATGCTTAAAATTTCATCTGCTGTCTTCATAATAATGTATAATTTATAATGTACAATTTATAATGTATAATTTACAATGAATAATTCTTAATTTATAACTGGAACACTACCGGGATGGCTATCATCGTACGGCAGACCTTGCCTTTATCGATGCCCGGCTTCCACTTCGGCATCATCTTCATCACTCTCAAAGCCTCGTTGTCGAGCAATGGGTCTACCGAAGTGCTTACCTTGATATTTGCCACACTTCCATCCTTGTTTACGATAAAGGATACCACTACGGTTCCCTGAATCTTACTCTTCTGGGCAGCCACAGGGTACTTCAGGTTCTTGGTAAGCCACTGCATGAAGGCAGACCAGCCACCAGGAAACTGCGGTATCTTCTGAACGACCGTCAGTTTGATAGGAGCCTCAGCTCCCGGATTCTCAATCGGAGTTTCAGGAACCGCTTCCTTCACCTCAGCTCCATCCACTACACCCGAGCCGTCGCCGATAACCAGTTCGCTGGTTGTAGAACTGATTTTCGTCGGAGCCTGCTGAGGCTGTTGTTCGGCAGCCTTCACTTCCTGAGTAATCGACTTAGAGGCAGGAGCCGAAACAGCCTCCGCACTCACCATATCTTTCTGGTCGGGACGAGCCGACATTTCCAGATCCTGTGAAAGATCTTCCATCGATTCCGACAAGTCATCATCTCCCTGCGGACCTCTCTGATATTGGAGTCCTACGAAGATGAAAGTAAAAGCCAGCAGCAAACCCAGCAGGAAAAATGTAACCCGCTTATCTTCCAGTTGTGCGCTATTTGATTTCTTAATTTCCACAATAAAATCCGTTTAAAATCGTTATTTCCTACGAAAACATTGCAAATTTACTTCTTATTATTGAAAAAAGCAGTATCTTTGCCAAAGAATTAGAAAATTTAAATGAAAAAATATGTAATTTCCGCTATATTGACGCTTTTTGCGACAATTATTGATGCTCAAGAGAGCCAAACGGGGTATAATTTCCTTCGCTTGCCGGTGAGTGCTCACGCAGCTGCTCTGGGTGGCGACAACATCACCTTGATAGAAGATGATGAGGCACTCATATTCCATAATCCGGCTCTCCTGTCATCAGTAAACGACAAGACGGTCAATCTCAATTATATGAACTATATGTCGGGGGTGAACACTGCCTCGGCTAGTTTCAACCGTACTGTCAACGACAAGGCTTCGTGGGCTGTTTCGGCTCAGCTTGTTGACTACGGCAAGATGAAAGAGACGGACGAGAACAACATCCAGATGGGTGAGTTCTCGGCAAAGGATATTGCCGTTGCGGGTTACTTCTCTTATATGCTCGGTGAGAAATTCGCAGGTGGTATTGCTGCCAAATTCATCACTTCGTATATTGGCGATTACAATTCTATCGCTGTGGGAGTGGATTTGGGCATCAACTATTACGACCCGGAAACGGAATGGTCGGTTTCTTGCGTGGCAAAGAATCTGGGTGGACAGCTGAAAGCTTACGACAATGAATATGAGAAGATGCCTATCGACCTGCAGTTGGGTGTGACGAAACGCTTCGCCAACGCACCGTTCAGGGTATCAGCCACACTGGTCAACCTGAACCATTGGGACAGCAGTCTTCGTGATCATGCCGTAGTAGGTGCCGACATTCTGCTTTCGGAGAGCCTGTGGATAGGTGCCGGCTACAACTTCAGGAGAGCCAACGAGATGAAAATCAGCACCTCAGAAGATGAGGAAAGCAGTCATGGAGCAGGTTTCTCTGTGGGTGGCGGTATCAACCTGGAGCGCTTCCATCTGAACGTTGCCTACGGCAAATATCACGTCAGTAGCAGCAGCCTCATGCTGAATGTAAGTTACAGATTATAAATTGTACATTATAAATTATACATTAAAGTTAGTTCGAAATTATGAAGAAAATAACAATAGCAATAGACGGATACTCTTCTTGCGGTAAGAGTACGATGGCAAAGGATCTTGCCAAGGAAATAGGTTATGTTTATGTAGATACGGGCGCCATGTACCGCTCGGTAACTCTCTATGCGCTGCGTCATCAGCTCTTCGAAGCAGATGGAGCCGTAAAGACAGAAGAACTGCAGAAGGAGATGAAGAACATCAGCATCTCATTCAAGTTTAATACAACAACCGGGCGCCCAGACTGCTATCTGAACGGCGAACTGGTAGAAAAGGAAATCCGTTCGTTAGAGGTTTCCAACCACGTTAGTCCGATTGCCGCCGTTCCTTTCGTCAGAGAGGCGCTGGTAGAACAGCAGCAGAAGATGGGCGAAGACAAGGGCATCGTGATGGATGGTCGCGATATCGGTACCACCGTGTTCCCAAATGCCGAACTGAAGATTTTCGTTACAGCCAGCTCACAGGTGAGAGCACAGCGCCGTTTCGATGAACTGAAGGAGAAAGGAATGCCAGCCGACTTCGATGCGATTCTGAAGAATGTAGAGGAGCGCGACTATATCGATACCCACCGCGAGACTTCCCCACTCAGAAAGGCTGATGATGCCATCACGCTCGACAACAGCAACATGACCATTCCTGAACAGAAGGCATGGCTGATGGAACAATATCAAAAGGCAATAGCAGAATAAGCTACAGAAAAGAGACTGCCGGGTTATTTGTGCAAAAATACGTTAAATATACTACTTTTACCGATAAATTTATTTTATTCGATGAAAAAGATTTGGAAAAAAAACTTCAATTTAGTATCTTTGCAATCATATTAACAAGGTAGTAATGATATAGATTATAAATTTTGAGTTAATTACTGTTTTTTGAAGGTGATAGGTCTTCGGGAGAAGATTTATCACCTGTTTTATTTTCAGACAGTTTATAAAAGATAAACCCACTTGACGCTGTAAAACACAGCGTCAAGTGGGTTAACTGATTAATAACCACCATATTAAGTTTCTCAATCAACGATAAAACTATCCTTGATAATCTTATCCTTGCACTCTTCCATCAGCCACTTCGGCGTACTGGTAGCGCCACAGATACCAACCGTTTCCACATTCTTGAACCAGTTCATATCTATCTCGTCGGCACTTTCTATCTGGTAGCTGTTGGCATTCACGCTCTTGCATTCCTTGAAAAGCACCTTACCGTTCGAACTCTTTCTGCCACTCACAAAGAGGATGACATCATGCTTGCTGGCAAAGGCAGCAATATTAGGCATGCGGTTAGCCACCTGACGGCAGATGGTATCGAAACTCTTGAAGACAGCGCCCTCAACAATATGCTCCTGGCAGTATTCGATGATGCGGTGGAACTCATCGAGACTCTTGGTAGTCTGGGAGTAAAGATAGATATCTTTCGAGAAATCCAACTGACCGGTTTCCTTCAGCTGCTTCACATCCTCAAACTTCTCTACCACGATGGCATGACTCTCCGTCTGCCCCACCAGTCCGAGCACCTCAGCATGGCCGTTCTTGCCGAAAATCACGATCTGTGCCTCCGGATTGTTGACATACTGCTTCTTGATGCGGCGCTGCAACTGGAGCACCACAGGACAGGTAGCATCGATGATTTCGATGTTGTTTCGCTCGGCAAGGGCATAAGTTTCAGGCGGTTCACCATGAGCACGGAGCAAGACCTTTACGCCCTGCAGTTCCTCCATCTGCTCATGGTCTATCGTGATGAGTCCCGCTTCATGCAGGCGCTCCACCTCCATACCGTTATGCACAATATCGCCCAGGCAGTAAAGTTTACCGCCCTTAGCCAACTCCTCTTCAGCTTTCTTGATGGCAGTGGTTACGCCAAAGCAAAACCCACTGCCGTTATCTATTTCTATCTGCACGATATTCGTTTTTAAATCATTGTACATTAATCTTCACCACCACTTTAGCATGGTCAGGGTCATTCGTAATCATGAGGATACGAGGGTGTCTGACACGCGATTTCTTCAAGTCGGCAGCCACAGCCGTCACCTTCATCTTAACGGTCTCTCCTGGCTGAATCTTACTCTTCTTCAGGTTCACCTGCAAGCCCATCGTAAACATCTGCATGCTGCGGATATCCAGTTCCGACTTACCCTTATTGGTAATCAGAATCTCACCCTTCAGCTTCTTCTTTCCATTGAAACTACCCAGATTGAGATCGGTGGCAGACATCTCTAACTTCGGAGCCAGTGCCTTCCTGGCTGGAGTCATGTTCTCGAAACCAGGAAGAAGAACGGCTGATACCACGATTTCCTTCTCTGGCGCAACCTTATCGCCAGGACGCTCACCGAGATAAACCGATGTCTGGTTCAAGCCCAGGTCGCGCAGTTTCTTGGAATCCAGCACGAAACTGATTTCGGCAGAATGACGCGGAGCTACCTTGGAAGGCGATACGAAAGCATGAAGATAGGATGGCAGATGCATCACTACCGGCTCCAGTAATTCGTCGGTAGGATTGAAGATATGGATGCGCTGAACCGGACGGTCGCCACGGTTCACGTCATCAAACTCCACCTCCTGGGCATCACTCTTGATGACACCCAGCATCTCATCGTAAGAACCAGCGAAATCTACTACGCTGCCCACTACACGTCCCCTCATAGAGAGGATAAACGGCTCTTCACCGGCATTGGTGTAGAGGCAGACTTGCTTGGTGAAAGACCCCATCTGCTTGGCATCGTATACTGCCTTGATGACGAACGATTCGCCGGCAGCAACGCTCGTCTTCGGATATTCTACCTCCGTACAGCCACAGCTTTTCAACACATTGTTGATAACCAAAGGCTTGCGACCATCATTCTTCAGCACGAATTCGGCAGTTACAGGCTTGCGGAACACCACCTGTCCGCAGTCTACCACCTCGTGCTGGGTTGTAATCTTCTGTGCTGATGCAGGCAGCGCCAACAGCGCTGAGAGCATCCATATATTCATCCGTTTCATACTATTCTATTTTAAATTATCAATCTATTATCTGTAAACTATTAACTATCAATTGTTAACTTTCAATTCATAAGTCTCTGTGCGGCCACCAAATTCCGGACTGTAGGTACACTCAGCGGTGCAAGTTCCGCTCTGATAGTCGCCCTTTCTATCAACGTAATACTCCATTTCTACGATGTGCTTACCTTTAGATAAACGATCGAAATAGAAATTTGTTGCATGATCTCTTGGAGAAACATAGCAGCCTATGCCCCACTGATAACCGCTCTTCTGGTTAACCGGTTCCAGACATGCCGCACGCTTATCCGTAATCTGCACAAAGTCGTAGTCGCGGTCGGCGGTGATGATGAGCGTTACCTTCACCTTCTCGCCTACCTTCGCCTGCGCCTTGCCCTTGCCCTCAGATTCGGCAGGAACGATGACACGGCGCACCTTGATGCCCGACTCCATGGAACCGATTTCGCTGATAGGCTGCTTAAACTCTGCATAGACAGCACCCCAGCTGGTATAATCGCTCTTTTTGTCGATGCTCAGCCTAGATGCCTTGCCCGTCTTTTCGGTCTTCACATAGCCCAAAGTAATGGAATCCTGCGGCATCGGCAACTGCTTGCCATCCAGTTTCAGCACGGCATTCTCAGCCTTTCTGCTCCAGTTGCTCTCATTGCCCTTCATGAAGGCGTAGACAGCATCCACGGTGTTCACCGGCGTATCCCAAACCTGGGTACGTTTCGACATCAGGAGCCAGCGCTGCAGTTCCTCGATGGTCTGCTTATCGTTCGGCTTCAGCATCTGCATCGCCTCTATCACAGATACCTGGGTAGGAATCTTATAATTTCGCCAACTGTAGAGAGCCTTGCGGGTATCGTAGTAGCGACCCATCTCCTCACGGTAAACGGCATATTCGTTCACGCTCTGCAGATATTCGCCTGCCTTCTCGCGGTAAACGGCATTCTGCTTGCTGTTCTTGGCGAGCACCACGGCAGCACGAGCCTTGCCATAGATGGTGAAATCGCTGGTCAGCTTCGACATCTTATCCAGCAGATAAGCCTTATCAGCTTCCAGATTCTGCTTCATCTTTCTGCCATCCATCGAGAGGATGTAGAGATAATGCAGCGCCTGTTCGCTAGGACTCACCTTCTGCTTTTTCTCCTCCTGCTTCTTCATTTCTCTTACCTCCCGAGCGGTCTGCAGAGAGAGATAGTTCAGAGCCGAAGTCAGCATCCGGGCGGTGGATTTCTGAACACCGGTGATGGCATTCAATCGAACCATCATTTCGGCTACTGAGGTTGTCATATACCGGCTGCCCTTCATGCCCTTCCACCATGAGAAGGAACCGTCAGCGTTCTGCAGTTTCTTCAGTTTCTCCACCTGATTCTGCAGTCGGATGCTCTCCTGAGAATGATTATCCAAAGAGAGAGTCTTCTGGATATGAGTGGTGATGGTATTGGCATAGATGGCAGACATCAGCGAGATGGCATCCTCCTCATCCGGATTGCTGATGGCTGGCAGCGCCTTCACCATCAGCCAACTAGGATTGTTGGTGTACTCGATGGTTACCTTTGCGTCTTCAGCGCCCTTCGCCTGCTTGCCCTCCTTGTTCAGGAAGAGTTTGCTCAGGTCGAAGTTCTGCTCACCCTTCTGATGCAGGGTGATAGGCAGGGTGTTCACCACGAGTTCACGGTTGCTCAAAACCGGCAGATAGTGCTGTTCACCATCGCTGTAACCGTTACCGGCAGCCACCACCTTATTAATATATACGCCTTCTTTCAGTCCCTGGACATCAAAGGAGATGGTAGCAGAGCCCTCGGCATCGATGCTGTAGTTCTGCGTCTTCTGCCAAACCACCTTGTTGGTCTCCGGGGCGAGAATCTGCATGCGGGCATTGCCTTGCACCTTCTTGTCGGAAGTATTGAAGAGTTTCACCACGATGATAGCCTTGTCGCCCTCACGAAGGAAGCGAGGCATATTAGGCTGCACCATCACGGTCTTCTGCGCCACAGCCTCATCCACCAGCAAACCGTTGCGCATCTCCTTGTCATGAGCCAGACCCATGAACTTCCAGGTAGTCACGCTTTCTGGCAGGGTGAAGTTGATAGCCACATTGCCCTGATTATCGCTCTCCAGAGCAGGATAGAAGAAGGCGGTCTCGTTCAGGTTTTCACGCACCTGTACCTTGTCGAGGAATTGTCCTGCATCTGGACCTGAACCGCCGACAAACTGCGGCATCTCCTCTACTACATCAAAAACCTTGTTGGCAGATGGAGCAGCCGCTCCGACACGGGTCATTTTAGAGCCGCGAATCTTCAAGACTCTCCCTTCTTCCTTAACCAGCTCGTCTTTTTCTATACGAACTGCCTCAACGGTTCCACCAGAAGAACGTTCCAACTTGCTCAGCTCCACCGCTTGCATATAAGCATAATAGCTAAAGTATTTGCCATCAAACTTATCTACATCCAGTTGCTTCTCGTCATAATACTTGGTAGGATAAACGCCATTCAAGTAAAATGAACGGAAAGTGAGGTTGTGCTTCCAGTAGCAGTTTGGCAAACTCTGATAGAAGCCCAGGGAGAAATTCCAGGAATGCGGGGCTATCTGGTCGAGCGACTTGTCATAGAGTACGCTCATCAGCTGCGCCTTGGTTGGCTTGCCGTCAGGGGTGGTAATCTTCAGCGTCCACTCCTCCTTCTGTCCAGGGGTCAGACGGTTGCGGAAGGTCTTCCAGGCGATGTTCAGTTTCTTCTCAGGCAAAGGACGGGCGATGCTCATCATTCGGGTATAGCACTTGCCTTGCTTCACGAAACTATAGTTCAGTACGATGCCCGATGCATACTCCTCCTTGTAGGTGAAAGGCAGAGTCACGATACTGTCGCCCAACTCCCAGGCACCCTTCTCCAGCAGTTTGTTGCCGGCGATGATGGAATATACGATGTGAGCTCCGTTCTCCGAAGAACCCACCTGGATATAGACAGGCTTGCCATCACGAGGGAAGGTCTTCGCCGTCTGATAATACCATTCGGTAGTTGGCTCCACCGGATGGGTATCCTTCATGCTGAAGAGCGTGAACTTCTGCTGCAGGGTATCCTGTCCGCAGATTGCCTCCAACTGATGAACACCAGATTTCCAAACAAGGGAAGAAGAGGCAGAGGAAGAAGCATATTCCTTGATAGAAACCGGTGCATTCGCCTCGGCATCCTTCCATTCGCCCTTATCAATGCGATATTTCAACCTGCTCGAAATCGGCATACCACTGGCATTGCGGTAAGCGAAGGTCACCGTCTTCAGACTGTCTGCCTCGATACGCTTAGGAAGATTCACTGAGAGGATGGTTGGCTTGGTGCCCAGAGGCAGACTCATCACACCCTCGTGGCTCTCGCCACTGATGTCGGTGACGATGGCAGAGACCTCGAAGTTGAAGAAACGGGCCTTGCGCATGAAGTCGCTCATATCAGCCTCGTCTTTTCCTGACAAGGAAGCCTCCAGCGGAATCTCTACATCGAAGGTTCCGTCCTCACGAGTCACACAACTGTCTGTCTTCACCAACTGTCCGGCAGAGCCTGCGCCCCACCACCAGAGCTGATTTCTGCGGGTCACCTGATACTCCACCTTGGCTCCCTGCACCGGCACACCGGCATAGGTCTTGGCTGAAGCCTTCACCACCACGGTATCGCCCCAGTTATATTTCTCGTTCACCTTCGGGAAGGTAATCTCGAAGGTAGGACGCTTGTATTCCTCCACTCTTACATATTCTGTTGCCTGACCATTCACGGAGATGGAATACAGTCCCGTCGGTCCCTCCTTCGGCAATTCGAAATCTACAGATGCCGTACCGTATTCATCGGTCGTAGCCTTCTGCTCAGCCACCTGCTTCCAGTTGGCATCCCTCAGGATAAACTTCAGTTCCATGCTCTTGCCCGGCACGCTGGCATCCAAGCCTTTCTTCACGACATGAGAAACGGCGGTAGCATGCACCCTCTGTCCCGGACGATAGATGCAGCGGTCGGTAAACAGCTGATGTTCAATCTTGTCATCCTTCCGCTCGAAATAGCGGGTGCGGGAAAGATAGATGTATTTGGCAGGCGTAAACTTATCGGTGTTGGTGGAAATCAAGATGTTTCCATCCACATTCTTGAAGTAAGCCTCTCCGTTCTCATCGGTCGTCAAGCGGGCATGAACCAGTCGCTTATACTTGTCCATCTTCACATCATAATCCTTTTCATAGAGTTCAATCTTCGCCCCGGCGATAGGCTGGCCATCGGTAGCATTCACCACCACATAGCGATGTTTATCATCCGGCAACTGCTGAATCATCACCGCCAGATTGCTGACATAGAAGAGTTTGCGCTGCGGAGCGATGCCGGTATTATCCGAAGTCACCTCCATCAGATAGGCACCCAGCGGCAGATTGCCACCGATTTCGATGGAATCCTTCACCTCTTGATAATCCGGACGACCGTAATAGTTCCTGCTGTAATCCTTCTGATGCAGCTTCGTGGTCTTCTTCAGGAGCATCTTATAGGTAGCCTCATCCTGCGCATCATATTCATTATCTGCCGTAATATTGAGGCGGGAGATGCTGATTTTCAGGTTCTGGAGATTGCGCACATTCAGATGCAGCCACGCCTTCTGCCCAGGGCGTAATACCTGCGGCATATCCTGCACCCGGAACATCGGTTCGGTGAGTCGCTTCTGCGCATTTCTCAGTTCGTTCATTCTCGACCAACCGCCCCAGCGGCTCAGCGCATAGTTGATATAGTTGAGCTTATCCTGTGGCTTGGCATCGGTAGCCCCCTCCATAAAGCGGAAGTGCTCCACGGCAAGTTCGCCTGCCTCCGGAATGTCCTGATAAACCTGGATGAGCGAATCGATGGTCTGCAGATACTTCGACTTCTTCACCTCTCTCACGTCATCCTGGCGGTATTTCTCGATGAGCTTATAGGCACAGAGACAAGCCGCACCCCGATTGCCCACCTTATTATAATAGGTGTACAGCTGCAGATACGCCTCCTTGCTGTCTGCCTCGAATCCGATGAGATGCAGCAGATCGTTGTTAAAGGAACTGCCATCCACGCCCTTCAGCGTCAATGGAACATAGTCAGCAGAAGCATGCTTGGCAAGGAGTTCAGGCTGTTCCAAGGCCTTCTTGAAGAACTCCTGGCTTTTCTTTTCGTTCATATCACAGTACACCTTGCCCAGCACGGCATATCTCACCGCCTTCAATGCAGGGTCGTTCACCTTCAGCACCTCGGCTTCCATCCGCTTCACGTTCGGCGTCAGCGAATCAGCAGAAATCTCTTTCCAGAGTATCATCTGTCTTGTCTCAGCCGCCAGCAGCTGTCCGTAGTCTTTAGCCGCAGAAGCCCTGGCGATGATTTTCTTCATCACCGCGATTTCGCTCTTAGGCTGGTCCTTCTGAGCATTGATTTCAGCTTGCTTCCACAAGTTGTCGTATGTCTGAGCCGCTACCTGCATCGTAGCAAAGAGGGCTATCAGAAGTGATAAAATGTTTCTTTTCATAAGCCAACTGTATAAAATGTTAATAGAATGATGATAATCATCAAACTTTTCATTGCAAAAATACAAAAAAAAACTGTTTTCTAACCCCGAAACTGAAACTTTTTACTATCTTTGCACGAAAATAATATATTTTACCTAGAAATAAACATTAAAAAAACAATGGCAGAAAAAAAGTATGGTCATTTTGATGACGCCAATCGCGAATACGTGATTACTGACCCAAAGACCCCATGGCCTTGGATCAATTATTTGGGTAACGAGGATTTCTTCTCGCTCATATCCAATACAGCAGGTGGTTATTCCTTCTACAAGGATGCCAAGTTCCGTCGCATCACACGTTACCGCTACAACGGTGTGCCGATGGATAACGGCGGTCGCTATTTCTATATCAAAGATGGCGATACCGTATGGAACCCGGGATGGAAACCTTGCAAGACACCGCTCGACAGCTACGAGTGCCGCCACGGCATGAACTATACCCGCATCACGGGCAGTAAGAACGGTGTGGAGGCAAGTGTGCTCTTCTTCGTTCCGCTCCATACATGGGCTGAGGTGCAGAAGATGACGCTCAAGAACCAGACTAAGGAGGTGAAGACTCTCAAGGTGTTCTCCTTTGCAGAATGGTGCCTCTGGAATGCTGCTACCGACATGGAGAACTTCCAGCGCAACTTCTCTACGGGCGAGGTGGAGGTAGAGGGTTCTACCATCTATCACAAGACCGAATATCGTGAGCGCCGCAACCACTATGCTTTCTACACAGTGAACACCGAGATTCAGGGCTACGATACCGACCGCGAGAGCTTCATCGGACTCTACAACGAGTTTGCCGAGCCTGAGGCTGTGATGGAAGGCAAGCCACGCAACAGCTTTGCCCACGGTTGGAGCCCTATCGCATCGCATTATATCGAGGTTACCCTGCAGCCAGGCGAGAGCCGCGACCTCATCTTCCTTTTGGGATATGTGGAGAACGAGCAGGACAAGAAGTTCAGCGCCAAGAAGGTAATCAACAAGGAGAAAGCTCATCAGCTTATCGCCAAGTTTGATACCACCGAAAAGGTGGATGCTGCCTTCGCAGAACTCAACCAGTACTGGGATAACCTGCTGAACATCTTCACCGTGA
>OKUU01000279.1_pt1 | contig 19316 bp, 10 predicted proteins | sample 1606561 | NCBI WGS metagenome assembly OKUU01 (sample SAMEA3882506, study PRJEB24775) | human gut metagenome | biome: human-associated habitat; feature: intestine environment; material: feces | place: Netherlands | collected 2009/2010
TCAATGGTAGAGCACTCGGCTGTTAACCGAGTTGTTGTAGGTTCGAGCCCTACTCGGGGAGTTTTTTAGTATAATATATGGTGACATAGCCAAGTGGTAAGGCCCCGGTCTGCAACACCGTCATCGCCGGTTCAAATCCGGCTGTCACCTCTCTTAAAAGGACTACATCAGTTTATGATGTGGTCTTTCTTTTATATAATTTGCAAATAAAATATATTGTGAATTTTATTTAATATACGTAATATGTGTTGCAAAGATTTCATTATTTTTAGATTTTCTACATTACTTTTCAGAATGCTACACTAAATTAATAAAGAGAAATATAAGCCTGATAAACAGAATTATATTTCTCTTTTTTAACAACTCTTATCCTTTTTTGAATAGTTGTAGTAGTATTATTATTATTCCTCTTCAGGATATTTCATACCCCATTCGGTTCTTATATCAGACATGATTTTCATAACATCATATGTATACTGACTGTGAATGAGGTTTTCTATTTCATCGGATGATGCAGAGTTTATGGCTTTTTCCATATCACATACTTCGTAATAAAGTGCATCTGATGTATCACCTGCATCAATTACTTCTTTATGACCATTCTCTGTGTATGTAATAGTTGCCTGCATTCCTCTTGGATACTCAAAGATTTCTACATATGCTTTGTCAAAAGATAGTGTAGCGCGTTTTGGCTGTTTGGAATGTAGAGATAATGTGACTGTTGCCATCTCGGCAGCATCATTCATAAGCAGAATGCCTGCCTGTTCATCAACACCGGTCGGAGCATATCTAACCTGTGACAATACATGCGACGGTGTTTCCTTGAAGAACCAGCGGATGAGAGAAAGTGAGTAAACACCAATATCAAGCAGTGCTCCTCCTGCAAGCTTACGGCTGAAAAACCTATTTGTCATATTGTAATCTTTGTAGCTTCCAAAGTTGACCTGAATTAAATTGAGTCTGCCGAGTTGTCCACTTGAAATTATTTTATTTAACTTTTTATAAACAGGCATATGATATATAGTCATGGCTTCAGCAAGAATTACGTTATTTGCTTTGGCCAATGAGATTGCCTCATCGAGCTCTGTAATATTTAATGTGATAGATTTCTCACAGAGTACATGCTTTCCATTAGAAAGGGCTTTTCTTAAATAATTAATGTGAGTATTGTGTGGAGTGGAGATGTAAATGATATCCACATCAGGATCATAAAAGACGTCATCAATGTTGTCATATACCTTTGAAATGCCATATTTTTGTGCAAAAGCTTGAGCCTTTTCATGAGTCCTGTTGGCAACTGAATAAAGAGTGCGCCCTTCCTTTGAGAGAGCCTGCGCGAGCTCATTAGCTATTACGCCGCAGCCGAGTGTGGCCCAATTAAGCTGTTTCATATGAATTCCTCCTTTTTTAATAAGGTACTGTAGCTGTGAAGATATATAAATTATTACAAATTCAGTTAAATTACAAAATATCAACTTAAATCATAAAATATAATTAAATCAAAAATATATTCAAATCAAAAATATATTCAAATCAAATATACTCAAATCAAAAATGTTCAATTAAATAATAAAATATGCACCGAAATCACAATATATGTACCTTAATGAAGATATTCTAGCATGATGATTTATGAATTACAATATATTTAGAAATGAAACAGTCAAAATCAGTCAAAGTTAGATTGATGCAAAATCTAAATTAGTCAATTTGAACTATTAATATTAATTATAAATTAGTAATAGAAAAGATACTAAAAATAGTAATTAGGCAAGTATTGATGATATATATGGTATATTCTGCACAAAAATGAATGTTGCATTTGCATATATTGCACAATTTTAAAACTTGCTTTATATATTTTTAACAATTTTTAGTGTGATTATTTGTGAATATAAATGACTGATTATGATTGACAATGACGGATTATGAAAATATAATTATACTACAAGTTAAATAAATGTTGAAATGTTTAATACAGTAATTTGAAAATGAGCATTAAATAAATGGCTTATAAAATAAGTCTTTTAATAGTTTGATAAACAGGGGGGATTAGATGCTGGCGGAAGATAGATGCAAAAAAATACTCGATATATTAGATTCGATGGGAAGTGTGACTGTTCAGCAGCTTATGGATGAGCTTGATACATCCGAGTCAACAATCAGGCGTGATCTGGTTGCAATGGACAAGAAGGGGTATCTCACCAAGGTACATGGTGGTGCGATTGCAAATAATACGAATATCCATACTCAGGATGAGAAGGTTATCAACAGGCTTAAGCAGAATCGCAGCGAAAAGGAACAGATTGCCAGATATGCGGCATCACTTATTGTGGATAATGATTTTGTTTATATAGATGCCGGTACTACAACGGCAGTCATGATTGATTATATTACTGCAAAGAATGTGGTTTTTGTTACAAACTCTCTGACTAATGCCAAGAGAATTTCCGATAGGGGATATACAGTATATATTCTGGGTGGCGAGTTCAAGTCTACTACTGAGGCTATTGTCGGAGATGAGGCCGTTGTGACGCTCGATAAATACAATTTTACGAAGGGCTTCTGGGGAACTAACGGAATTACTGTGAAGAATGGATTTACGACTCCGGAGATAAAGGAGGCCATGATTAAAAAGAAATCCATGGAGAATAGCAAGGAGAAATACATTCTTGCGGATGACAGTAAGTTTTCACAGGTATCAAGTATCAAGTTTGCTGATTTTAAAGATGCTGTAATTATTACAAATGCACTAAGCAATGACAACTATAAGAAATACAAAAATATTAAGGAGGTCTAACATGATTTATACAGTTACTTTTAATCCATCATTAGATTATATAGTTGATGTAACAGATTTTAAGACAGGAGTGGTCAATAGAACGACTGGAGAGAAGATTTTTGCAGGTGGTAAGGGCATCAATGTTTCCATGGTTCTTAAGAATCTTGGAATGAGCAATACTTCACTTGGTTTTACAGCGGGTTTTACAGGAAATGAAATTAAAAGACTTCTAGGAAAAAAAGGTGTTGATACTGATTTTATAGAGGTGGAGGATGGTATTTCACGTATCAATGTGAAGCTTCGCTCAAATGAGGAATCCGAGATTAATGGTCAGGGACCGGTAATCACTGAGGACAACATTAAAAAACTTTATGAGAAGCTTGACTGCTTAAAGGAGTCTGATGTGCTTGTGCTCGCAGGAAGTATTCCTGATGTAATGCCTTCATCAATGTATATGGATATTATGAAGCATCTTGAGGGCCGTGGAATAAATATTGTGGTTGATGCGACGAGAAATCTGCTCACAAATGTGCTTGCGTATAAGCCGTTCCTCATTAAGCCAAACAATCATGAACTCGGTGAGATATTCGGTGTTGAGATTACAGACAAGGACGATGTGATAAAATATGCAAAGAAGCTTCAGGAGCAGGGCGCAAGAAACGTGCTTGTTTCTATGGCAGGTGACGGAGCAGTGCTTGTGACCGAGGATGGACAGGAATTTAAGGCACAGGCTCCTAAAGGAAAGCTCAAAAACTCTGTAGGCGCAGGTGATTCGATGGTAGCCGGATTTGTTTACGGATACCTCAAATCAAATGATTATAAGCAGGCATTTATTTATGGTGTATGTACAGGAAGTGCAAGTGCATTTTCTGAGGAGCTTGCTACAAAGTCTGAGGTTGAAGCACTTATTGATAAATGGGACAGTGCTTCCAATTAAACAAACGGTATCAAAAAGGTTGATATAAATAATTAATATATTCTATTAGGAGGAATGATGTATGACAATCAGGGATTTATTGGCAGCTGAGAGTATCAATTTGAATGGTACGCCTGCCGGAAAAACCGAAGCATTGAATCAGTGTATTGATTTGATGGCAAAAAGTGGCAAAATATCCGATGTGGAGAAGTATCGAAAGGGTGTTTTTGCAAGAGAGGAGGAAGGCACAACAGGAATTGGAATGGGTATAGCAATTCCTCATTGCAAGTCTGATGCTGTTACTAAAGCAGGTCTTGCGGCAATGGTTGTAAAGGATGGGGTTGACTTTGAATCACTCGATGGTACACCTGCAAAGATTATTTTCCTTATCGCTGCACCAAACACAGAGGATAATGTGCATCTTCAGGTGCTTAGCAAGCTCTCTGTTATGCTGATGGACGAGCAGTTTACAAATTCTCTTATCAATGCCGGTTCAGTTGATGAGTTTTTAAATATCATCGATAGCGCTGAAAAAGCAAAGGATGAGAAAGAGGCTGCCAAAGAGGCAAAGGCGAAAGAGCCTGCTGAGGTGAAGAAGGACGATGTATTTATCGTTGCAGTTACAGCCTGTCCTACAGGAATTGCCCATACTTATATGGCTGCTGAGGCTATCGAGAAAAAAGCCAAGGAGCTTGGATATCAGGTAAAGGTTGAGACAAGAGGCTCAGGCGGAGCCAAAAATGTGCTCACAGATGATGAAATCGCAAAGGCTGCAGGAGTTATAGTTGCCTGTGATACAAATGTACCTACAGACCGCTTTGACGGAAAGAAGGTTATTGAGTGTCAGGTTTCTGACGGAATCAATAAGGCAGAAGAGCTTATAAAGAGAATTGCTTCCGGTGATGCTCCTGTATTTAAGGCATCAGGTAAAAAGGAGGCTTCACATTCATCAGTTGGTGGAAAGGAGAGCGTTGGACATCAGATTTATAAGCACCTGATGAATGGTGTTTCACATATGCTTCCATTCGTAGTTGGTGGTGGTATTCTTATCGCAATCGCATTCCTTATCGATGGATTCAGTGTTGACCTTAATTCACTGCCGGCTGACCAGAGAGCAAATTTTGGTACTATTACACAGGCCGCAGCACTGTTTAAGGGAATCGGTGGAACAGCATTTGGATTTATGCTTCCTATCCTTGCAGGCTTTATCGCTATGAGTATTGCTGACCGTCCTGGTCTTGCAGTTGGTTTTGTAGGTGGTTCAATCGCAGCAAACGGTACATCAGGCTTCCTTGGAGCACTTGTAGCAGGTTTCGTAGCAGGATATATTGTGCTCCTCTTAAAGAAGGTATTTTCTAAACTTCCGGAGAGTCTTGATGGTATGAAGCCGGTTCTGCTTTATCCGCTGCTTGGTATATTCCTGGTAGGCGTTATAATGCAGTTTGTAGTTGAGCCTCCAATCGGAGCTTTAAATACAGCTATCAACAATGGTCTTAATGGACTTAACGGTGCAAGCGCAGTAGTGCTCGGAGTACTTCTCGGAGGAATGATGTCAGTAGATATGGGTGGCCCTGTAAACAAAGCCGCTTATGTATTTGGTACAGCTTCAATCGCTGCCGGAAACTACAATATCATGGCAGCAGTTATGATTGGCGGTATGGTTCCACCAATCGCAATCGCTCTTGCAACAATCTTCTTCAAGAACAAGTTCACAGCAGAGGAGAGAAAGGCAGGACCTACAAACTTTATCATGGGATTATCATTTATCACAGAGGGTGCAATCCCATTCGCAGCATCTGATCCGCTTCATGTCCTTCCGGCATGTGTAGTCGGTTCAGCAGTGGCAGGTGGACTTTCAATGGCATTTGGATGTACACTCATGGCACCTCACGGAGGAATCTTCGTAGTTCCTACAATCGGAAATCCGTTAATGTATCTTGTTGCATTAGTAATCGGATCTTTCATTGCATGTGGATTACTCGGATTACTCAAAAAGAAAGTAAGTGAATAAGCAATCCTCAATTATCATTTTTTAATCCAACCTATAAACTAATCAACAAAGGCACTGCTTCGGCGGTGCCTTTGTTGTTATGTTGTGTATTAAAAATTAAAAGTATAAACATTCTCTGAAATAACAGCCTCATGCCTTGACGAGTGAATTTTCGAAGCATAAAGTATTATTAAGATGTAACTATTCAGAAAATAAACATTAGTAAACAGTGAGGCATAAAATGGGCAAGGTTATAGGTATAGATTTAGGAACAACAAACAGCTGTGTGGCAGTATTGGAGAACAATCAGCCGGTAGTCATAACTAACAGCGAGGGTCAGAGAACAACTCCGTCTGTAGTGGCTTTTACAAAAAATGGAGAGCGACTGGTTGGCGAGGCTGCAAAGAGGCAGGCAGCAGTCAATGTGGACAGGACATTTTTCTCAATAAAGAGACAGATGGGAAGCGATTTCAGGGCAAAAGTGGACGGAAAGCTGTATTCAGCTCCTGAGATTTCTTCTATGATTCTCAGAAAGCTGAAAAAGGATGCAGAGGACTATATCGGTGAGACTGTAACTGACGCCGTAATTACTGTTCCCGCATATTTTTCGGATGCGCAGAGGCAGGCAACTAAGGATGCAGGAAGGATTGCTGGTCTTAATGTGCTTCGAATCATAAATGAGCCAACCTCTGCGGCACTCGCATACGGACTGGACCACGGACAGCAGCAGAAAATTCTTGTCTACGACCTCGGAGGAGGAACCTTCGATGTGTCTGTTATCGAAATAGGGGACAATCTGATAGAGGTGCTTGCCACAGCCGGTGATAATCATCTGGGTGGAGATGATTTTGATGAGAGAATCACGAATTATCTTGTCACAGAGTTTTACAGACAGCAGAATGTGGATCTGAGAAAGGATAATACTGCTATGCAGCGTGTCAGGGAGGAGGCTGAGAAGGCAAAAAAAGTGCTTTCATCCTCATCCTCAACCACTATCAACCTGCCGTTTATCACCACTGTAAAGGGACAGCCGGTCCACATGGAGATGAACCTCACAAGGGCTGAGTTTAATGAGATAACAAAGGATCTGGTGGAGAGAACTGCTATTCCTGTCAATCAGGCACTTTCAGATGCGGGTATTTCCGCAGCAGAGCTTGGAATGGTGCTGTTGGTAGGAGGCTCGACACGTGTGCCGGCTGTTGTTGAGGAGGTCAGAAGAATTACAGGAAAAGAGCCTTCACACAACCTAAATCCTGACGAGTGCGTGGCACTCGGTGCAGCAGTACAGGGCGGCAAGCTCGGTGGAGCAATTGTCGCAGGCAGCAGTGCGGCAGAGATTATACTGATGGATGTCACACCGCTTTCACTCGGAATTGAGACAGTTGGTGGTGTCTCAACTAAAATTATTGACAGAAATACGACTATTCCTACGAGATACAGCCAGATTTTTACAACTGCAGGAAGCTTCCAGACCTCTGTAGATATAAAGGTACTGCAGGGTGAGAGGCAGTTTGCAAGGGACAATAAGCTGATTGGAAACTTCAGGCTAAAGGGCATCAAGCCGGCTCCGGCAGGTGTGCCGCAGATAGAGGTGACGTTTGATATAGATGCAAACGGCATTGTGCAGGTTTCTGCAAAGGACCTGGGCACAGGAAAGCATCAGGAGATTACGATTACCGCAAGCTCGAATTTGTCTGATTCTGAGATTGAGCAGGCTATCCGTGAGGCACAGGAGTATGAGGCAACAGACGGACAGAGAAAGGCTTATATTGATGCAAGAAGTGAGGCTGATACGCTTGTGCGACAGGTGGAAAATGTCATGGCTGACAAAGAAAAAAGAAAGGCTATGGACAGCGCACAGAAAAAGAGTGTGAAATCGTCACTTTCATATGTGAAGAAGCTTATTTCAAGGACAAAGCCCGGAAATGTGAGCGAAGAGCAGGCTGCCGAGATAAAGCATGCGGCAGATGAGCTGAGAAATGCGGCAGCGGGATTGATTTAATTATAAAGGGCTGTAATCAGTAGCTATTATTATTCATTTGGCTATTTACGAGAAGCGGATTTTCATATAAAATATGGGTAAGTGGTGAGTATTCAGAACCACCCTGAATAGTTATAATGTTAATTTAAATCCGAGGAAATAGAAAATGAATGCGAACGATAAAACAGAAAAGGTACTAAGAGAAATTCATATCATGCTCTCAAAGGCGGAGCCGTATAAGCCGGAGCCGAGCAGGGTGATCATAAACAAGCAGCAAATGATAGATTTACTTGCTGAGCTGAATAAGTGTATATATGCAATACAGGATGAGTATGAGCTTACTGAGCAGAGTCGCAATCACGCAGAGAGAGAGTTCAGAAAGAAGGGGGACCAGATAGTCTGGGATGCAAGCAGAAAGGCTGAGGATGTGTATGCAGCATCGGTTATCTATACGGATGAGGCGCTTTCAAGAGTGCGTGATATCATCAATGATACCAACGAGTCACTTGAAAAGCTGTGCAAGAATATGAAGGATAAGATTGCAGAGCAGGAGAAGATAGTTAAAACTAACCAGTATGAGCTCAAGGGACAGCTTCAGGATTTGTCCGATACGGAGAAGTATCTTAAGATTATCGATGATAGAAATAAGGAGATAGAACGTCAGAAAAATGCAGGTAAGCCTGTAGAGGAGCGTACTATTGACAAGGAAGAGAAGTCCATCTATGCAAACAGACAGACTGAAATCAAGGTAAATATGGATTATATCAGAAAACTGGGACTTGCTGAGGGCGAGGACCTGGGAGATGGTGTAGTGGGTGAAGTGAAGCTTGCAGACGATACACCTGATGCCGGATCAAATCATAGCAATGATAAGGATGAAGCCAAGGCTGCCGGCTCAAAATCGTCTGTTGATGAGGATTATAAGGCAATAAGCAGAAAAGCCGGCAATCCACCTGTTATCAACACAAAGGAGGGAAAGGAGCTCACAGACGGTATCCACAGAATGTGGCAGAGCATCACCGGAAATAAAGGGAAATGAAACACGCCTATGTAATATAAAGCAGCAGTTCAAAACAGAACGGCTGCTTTTTGGCTTATATTTAAAGTGGGTAATATTAAGCAGATTTTAAGAAAAACAAAGTGGATAATCTGATAAAATATAGCTGACTAACGGCAGGAGAAGGTTTCTGTTCAAAATTCATAGAAGGAGGATAATATGACAATATTAGTTTGTGATGACGACAAGGAAATAGTTGAGGCAATTGAGATTTACCTGATGCAGGAGGGCTATAACGTGGAGAAGGCTTACGATGGCATACAGGCGGTTGAAATTATGAAGAATAAAAAAATAGATCTCATGATAATAGATGTCATGATGCCAAAGCTCGACGGAATAAGAGCTACTCTGCAGATACGAAAGGAAAGCAGGGTGCCGATAATCATTCTTTCGGCAAAGACAGAGGATGCTGACAAGATTTTAGGCCTCAATGTGGGGGCTGATGATTATGTTACAAAGCCTTTTAATCCGCTTGAGCTTGTGGCGAGGGTAAAGTCACAGCTTCGCAGATATACCACTCTGTCAAGCAATGATGCAGCCGGAGACAAGGTTTATGAAGCCGGAGGCCTTTTGGTAAATGATGATTTAAAAAAGGTGACTGTGGATGGTGAGGAGGTAAAGCTCACACCGATTGAGTACAATATACTGCTTTTACTCCTTAAAAATAAGGGAAAGGTCTACTCAATAAACGAAATATATGAGAGCATATGGAACGAGGAGGCGATAGGCGCCGACAATACAGTTGCTGTGCACATCAGACATATCAGGGAAAAAATAGAGATAAATCCTAAGGAGCCACGCTATCTGAAGGTGGTCTGGGGAGTAGGCTATAAGATAGAGGACAACAAATGAAGCAGTATACGATAGGAAAAAAAGCAGCGGTCATAGTCTTACATCAGCTATGCATGATACTTATGGTAACAGGAGTGTTTGCCACAGGCTATGCATTCAGGCACGATGCGCATGAAAATATTGATATATATACACTAATATCGCTGGCGGGCCTGGTAGGCAGCTTTGTGAGCCTGGCATATATGGCAAACGTGGCCGGCAGAAAATCAGAGGATGATTACACAATATACTATTTACCGATTGACAAGGTATACTCTGATGTGATGCTAGTGATATTTACACTGCTCATGGTATTTATGGGAAAAGTGATTTCAGGCGTAAAAAACCAGCATTTTGACTATGCATCACTCATTATGACGGCCGGCACATTTACTTTTTTGTTTGATCTGGCTTTTATTATTTTATACCAGAGCATTGTAAGGAAGATAAAAGGCAATATACTTTACACACACAGCCTGATGTACAAGGGCTATGAGCTTTTGAAAAGAGTTATTGAGAAAAAGGATATCCACACACAAAAAACCAAAGAAATAATGCGCATACAGGAGGCTCTTGAAGCTATCTCGGAAGGAGCGCTTGACACTACACTCAATGTCAATGAGTTTCATGGGCAGCAGAAAAAGGTGGCGGAGGCTGTCAACCATATACGCCAGGGTCTTATGAGCTCGGTAAATGAGAGTCTTAAAAATGAAAAACTAAAGGCAGACCTAATAACAAACGTATCACATGATATAAAGACACCTCTGACTTCAATAGTCAACTATGTTGACCTGCTTAAGAGGGAAAATCTGGAAAATGAAAATGCCAAATACTATATACATGTGCTGGAGGAAAAGTCACAGCGCTTAAAGCAGCTTACAGAGGATCTGGTAGAGACATCAAAGATTACCTCGGGAAATGTGAAGCTCAATATGCAAAAGCTTGATCTGGTTGAGCTTTTATACCAGACCGGAGGTGAATTCAATGAGCGCTTTGAGTCGAGAAATCTGACAATAGTTACAAAAATTCCATCAGAACAGATATTTATATATGCGGATGGGCGTCAGCTTTACCGCTCTATTGAAAATCTGTATACTAATGCCGCAAAATATGCACTGGAAAATACCAGAGTGTATGTAGAACTTGAAAAGGCAGATAAAAAGGCAGTTTTTACAATAAAGAATGTGTCTAAGAACGAGCTTGACATAGTAAGCAACGGAAATGTGGACCTGACAGAGCGTTTTGTGAGGGGAGAGAGGTCGAGAACCACTGAAGGAAGTGGACTTGGACTTTCGATTGCAAAGAATCTGACCCATTTGATGGGAGGAAAATTCGAAATTAAGGTAGATGGTGATTTATTTATTGCCACAATTACCTATAATATTATATAATAGTAAATAAAAGAATTTTGAAATACACATACGGAGGTAGAATAAGTGAAATTATATGAAAATGGTGCTTACCTTTTAAACGGTAAGGAAGTAATAATTGATGGACCAGAGGCTCAGGCAGCTGTCAAAAGCAAGACCGGCATGGACATCGATAAACAGACAGCTAAGCAGGAGACAATTGCTTACGGTATTTTAAAGGAGCACAATACATCCGGCAATATGGACAAGCTTCAGATTAAGTTTGATAAGCTTACATCGCATGATATCACATTTGTAGGTATCATCCAGACAGCACGAGCTTCAGGACTTGAGAAATTCCCTATCCCGTATGTACTTACAAATTGTCACAACAGCCTTTGTGCAGTTGGTGGAACAATCAATGAGGATGACCACATGTTTGGTCTCACATGTGCAAAGAAGTACGGTGGAATCTATGTACCACCTCATCAGGCAGTTATCCATCAGTTTGCACGAGAGATGCTTGCCGGCGGCGGAAAAATGATACTTGGTTCTGATTCACATACACGTTATGGTGCACTTGGTACTATGGCAGTCGGCGAGGGTGGACCTGAGCTTGTTAAGCAGCTTCTTGAACAGACATATGATATTGATATGCCTGAGGTAGTAGGTATTTACCTGACAGGAGAGCCAATCAAGGGCGTTGGACCACAGGATGTCGCACTTGCAATTATCGGAGAGGTATTCGGAAACGGCTTCGTAAAGAACAAAGTTATGGAGTTTGTAGGACCGGGTGTGTCTAATCTGAGCGTTGACTTCCGTATAGGTGTCGATGTTATGACAACAGAGACTACATGTCTTTCTTCTATCTGGAGAACAGATGACCAGGTTAAGGAATTCTTTGAGATTCACGGTAGGGCTGAGGACCACAAGGAGCTTAATCCGGGTGAGGTGGCTTACTACGACAGATTTATTGAGATTGATTTAAGCCAGATCCGCCCAATGATAGCTATGCCATTCCACCCAAGCAATACCTATACTATCGATGAGCTCAATGCAAACCTCATGGATATTCTCGATGACTGTGAGAAGAGAGCTGAGGTAAGCTTTGACGGCAAGGTGAAGCTTGATTTAAAGAGTAAGGTAAGAGACGGAAAACTGTATGTAGACCAGGGAATCATCGCAGGCTGTGCAGGCGGTGGATTTGAGAATATCTGCGATGCGGCTGACATATTAAACGGACATTCAATCGGAGCAGACGAGTTTACACTGAGTGTTTACCCGGCATCTACTCCAATATACATGGAGCTTGTGAAAAACGGAGCTGTAGCAAAGCTTCTTGAGACAGGTGCAATCGTAAAGACTGCTTTCTGCGGACCTTGCTTTGGTGCAGGAGATACACCTGCCAACAACGCATTCTCTATCCGTCATTCAACAAGAAACTTCCCTAACAGAGAGGGTTCTAAGGTACAGAACGGACAGATCAGCTCAGTGGCACTCATGGATGCACGTTCAATCGCTGCAACAGCAGCAAACAAGGGCTTCCTTACATCAGCAGCGGATATTGATGTCAACTTTACAAAGCCAAAATATTTCTTTGACAAGACTATATATGAGAACCGTGTATTTGACAGCCATGGAGTGGCAGATCCTTCAGTTGAAATCCAGTTCGGACCAAACATCAAGGACTGGCCGGCAATGAGCGCGCTTCCTGAGAATATGCTCCTTAAGGTGGTTTCAGAGATTCATGATCCTGTTACTACAACAGATGAGCTCATTCCTTCAGGAGAGACATCATCATATCGTTCAAACCCTCTTGGACTTGCAGAGTTCGCACTTTCAAGAAAGGATCCTGAGTATGTAGGCAGAGCAAAGGAAATCCAGAAGGCCCAGAAGGCTATAGAGAGTGGTGAGTGCGCAGGAAAGGCTGTTCCTGAGGTTGCTGAAATCATGGGAGTAGTAAAGAAAAAATTCCCTGAGGCAAGCCATGAGAATATGGGCTTTGGAAGCACAATTTTTGCTGTTAAGCCGGGTGACGGCTCAGCAAGAGAGCAGGCTGCCAGCTGCCAGAAGGTACTCGGAGGCTGGGCAAATATCGCAAACGAGTATGCCACAAAGAGATACCGTTCAAACCTTATCAACTGGGGAATGCTTCCATTCATCATCGATGAGGGAGAGCTTCCGTTCCACAACCTCGACTATATCTTCCTTCCGGGAATCAAGAAGGAAATCGAGGATGCAAAGACGGAGTTTGAGGCATATGTTGTCAAGGATGGTGAATTAAAGCCATTTACACTGAAGATGGGTGAGCTCACAGATGATGAAAGAGAGATAATATTAAAGGGATGTCTCATCAACTATAATCGTAAATAAGGAGAGTCTAATCCGATGGAAGAAACCGGAAAAGCTGGTAAAAAATCAAACATTGAGATAAATGCAGATAAGGGTGCGAAGCAGAATTCGCACCCGGGGCGTGAGGAATGGCCACATCTGATCAGAATAGGTGTCATGGTATTTGTCACGTTTGCAGTCAGTATACTGTTTTTCTTTGCACTGTACAGATTTGAGGGCTTTGCAGGCATATGGAGCAAGCTGCTTGCGGCAGCAATGCCTATTATAATGGGACTTGTGCTTGCATACCTGATGAATCCTGTCATGCTGTGGCTTGAAAGATGCTTTAAAAATCTTCTTTCCAAAAAGATGAAAAGCGAAAGCAAGCTGCGAAAGGTTTCAAGAGCTCTTGCAATTACAGGCTCGGTTATTATTCTGGTAGCGATTATTTCGCTCCTCATTGCGGCTATTGTGCCTTCTGTCATAGCAAGTATATCGGGACTTATGAAGACACTGCCAAATGATGTTGCGGCATTCATCAACATGATAAAGAACGGCAATTTCGGGGACAGCAAAATTGCTGAGCTCGCGAGCACAGGTTTACAGAATGCAACCGACTACATTGAGAATTATGCCACAGAAAAGATAATTCCTGAGGCACAGAAGTATGTTGCACAGATTACAACCGGTGTGATTTCGGTAGTCAGAGGTTTATTCAATTTCATTATCGGAATAATCGTGATGGTCTATGTGATGAGTATTCAGGAGACTCTCGCAGGACAGAGTAAAAAGATAATATATGCTGTCTGCAAGCCAAAGACAGGCAATATCATCATTGAGACGATCAGAAAGACAAATGAGATTTTTGGAGGCTTCATAAGCGGTAAGATTATAGATTCACTGATTATAGGTGTGATTGCATATTTCGGATGTCTGATTTTAAGGATTCCATCATCGGTGCTCGTTGCAGTGATTATCGGCGTCACAAATGTGATTCCGGTATTCGGACCGTTTATCGGTGCAATTCCATCGTTACTCATAGTAGTAATTCAGAGTCCGTGGCATGCGCTTTATCTTCTGATATTTATTGTCGTGCTGCAGCAGGTGGATGGCAATATAATAGGGCCTAAGATACTTGGCTCATCTACCGGTCTTTCGACCTTCTGGGTTATGTTTGCCATACTAATCGGCGGAGGAATGTTTGGTTTTCTTGGAATGTTACTTGGTGTTCCAACCTTTGCTGTGATATACTATATTGTGAAAAGAGTTGTTAATTATGCTCTCAGGAAAAAGAAGCTTCCTGAGGACACAAGGGATTATACAAAGACAACAGGCGTAGATACAAAAAATAATAAGCTTAAATACGAGTAGGTGAAATAAGTGGATAAATACGAATACAATCTCAAGCTGGATCAGATAAAAGCCCTAAGCGCCGAGGAGGGCTATATGAGCGCAGCAGAGATTGCAGATAGCATAAATTGGAACAAAATTAAAAATGTAAATACACTCGTTAAAATCGGCGAAATCTACGAGAAGGCCGAAAGATACCAGGATGCAAGGGACATACTTTTAATGGCCTATGACCGTTCACCAATCGGCAGGATGATTATATACAGACTGGCTGAGGTCGCCATCAAGATGGGTGATTATGATGCTGCTACAGAGTATTATGATGAGTTTGTTGAGATAGCGCCTCATGATGATATGAAGTATGTATTAAGATATGCCATTAAAAAAGGGCAGGGAGCTTCATTTGATGAGCTTATCACTATTCTTGAAGAGTACAAGGATGAAGAATACACTGAGGAGTGGGCATATGAGCTTGCATATCTATACCACAAGGCCGGAAAAGCCGATAAGTGTATAGATGCCTGCGATGAGCTCATTCTGTGGTTCGGAGACGGACCATATGTGGAGCGTGCGCTGGAGCTCAAGATGCTTTATCAGCCACTTACCAAGGCTCAGGAGGAAAAGTACAGACGATTCAAGGCAGAGAAGGAAAAGCCGGCTAAGATAAAGGATGAGGCTGAGGTCACTGAGATAGGTGCCATGGAGATGGTAAAGGGCGGAGAGATAGTGCATGATGACGTAACTATTCCGCAGATTACTGTAAATCAGGAGAAGTTCAATACTGTAAATTTACAGCAGGAGATTGCCAAGGGTATGCAGCAGATCATGGAGGCCAAGGGCAAGAATGAAGTTGCTGATACGATGGATACCATCAAAAAGATAGTTGAGGATATTCCTTATCTCAAGCTCGAAAAGGAGCAGGAAGAGTATGTACAGCAGCCGGAAGAGACAGAGCATATCGCTACAGATGAAGAGATAGATGGTTCACTTAAGTTGAATTTCAAGGAGCTTTTGGGTGAAGACGCTGACGGACAGATGTCTATGGTCATGAGTGAAAAGACTCAGCTTGAGCATCAGATTACAGGACAGATGTCTATACATGATGTGCTTGAAGAATGGGAAAAGACCAGACATGCGGCTGAAATTGCACTTAAAGAGGCTGAGCAGCAGAAGCTTGAGTCAGCTAAGGCAAGAGCACTTCAGGAGGCAGGAGACATCATGGAGAGACTAAATGATGTCATTCCAAAGCTGGATGCAGGTGTTACTCCGAAGGAACTTCTTGAGGAGGAGTATTTGAAGGTGCCGGTTGATATTATAGAGCAGAAAGCTGCCGTGAAGGAGCCTGAAGAATGGCAGAAACCGGATATGCAGGAGCTTTATGCAGAGGAGACTGTGGATGAAGTACAGGAGCTGCAGGAAGAACCGGAAGAGACTATAGACGAAGCACAGGAGTCACAGGAAGCACCCAAAGAGGCTATAGACGAAGTGCAGGAGTCACAGGAAGAGGCTGCAGATGAAGCAAAGGAACCGGTTGGAGAGCCGGAGGATATAATTATGGCAGAGGAGTCTGAGAAAGACGAGATACTCACGCAGCCGACTACCATGATGCCTGAAATAACAGATGATATGTTAAATGTCGATGATGATACATCAGATGATGAGGCTTCACAGGAGAAAGAAAACGTTTCTGAGAAAAGAGATTTTGATCATGTGACATCATTTATCGAGCAAGAAATAGCCAAGATGACAGCAAAGAATCCGGGACTGGAGAAGAAGCTGGATATGGCTAAGACAAGAAAAATGCCGGATATTTCATTGCCGGAGGATTTAGACAGCGAAGAAGATGACTCGAAATTGAAAGAAACAAAACATATAAAAGAGCTTACAAGCGAACAGAAAGCTATATTTTCATATTTCATACCGGTAAAGGGTATGGAGGATCAGATTTGCAAGGCATATAATGCAGTACTTGATCATTTCAACAGGAAAGAAAACGCATCCACAGGCAACCTCATTATACAGGGAGAGCAGGGTTGCGGAAAAACAATGCTTGCTACAAGCTTTATAAAGGTATTACAAAAAGATGGTGAACAGCTTACAGGAAAGATGGGCAAGATTGATGCTGCCGTACTCAATAAAAAAGATGTGCAGCAGGTAGTCAGAAAGATAACAGGAGGCTGTCTCATCATAGAAAGAGCCGGAGATATCGACCGCAGCATAGCTGCCAAGCTATCATTTTTGATGGAGCATGATATTACAGGAACACTCTATATACTTGAGGATACATCAAAGGGTATAAAGAAGGCTCTCTCAATGGATGAGGGCTTTGCATCCAAGTTCACGGAAAAGATATCGGTTCCTATTTTTACAAATGATGAACTCGTATTGTTTGCCAAATCGTACTCGGCAGAGCTTGGGTACAAGATAGATGAGATGGCTATTCTGGCATTGCATAACAGAATCAGCAATATTGAGAGGATAGACCAGGCTACCACTCTGACAGAGGTCAAGGATATAATTGACGAGGCCATAGACAGGGAGGCTCACAGCGGACTTAAGAAGGCTATAAGTATTCTGACAGCCAGGCGATATACAGATGATGACCGAATTGTACTCAAAGAGGATCATTTCAGGGAAAAATAAATACTTATGGGGGTATATATATGTGTAATTTTACAGCAATGGATTGTTACCTGTTTGGTCAGGCAACACACTATGATATCTACAAGAAGATGGGTGCTCACTTAGCTGAGCGTAAAGGAAAAAAAGGAGTGTGCTTTGACGTCTGGGCGCCACATGCGAGGGAAGTATACGTGTTTGGTGAGTTTAACGACTGGAATGAGACCAGTCATGAGATGAAGCGTGTAGAGCCGGAAACCATGGGAGTGTATGAGCTTTTTGTACCGGGAGCGCAAAAGGGTCAGATGTATAAGTTTATTATAGTCACTGAACAGGGTGATAAGCTGTACAAGGCGGATCCATACGCAAACTACGCAGAGCTTCGTCCGGGAACAGCGTCAATCATCACAGATATCGAGCACTTCACATGGACTGACAAAGAGTGGATGGATAAAAGAGCAGCAAAGTCAGATGCTGATGTATATTCTTCACCTATGGCTATATATGAGTGTCATCCGGGCTCATGGATGAGACATCCGGGCAGGGATGATGAGGGCTTTTATACATACAGGGAGCTTGCAAAATCACTCGTATCCTATGTGAAAACTATGGGATATACACATATTGAGCTTATGGGTATTTCAGAGTATCCGTTTGATGGCTCATGGGGATATCAGGTGACAGGCTACTATGCACCTACATCGAGGTATGGAAAGCCTGAGGATTTTGCATACTTTGTTGATCAGTGCCATAAAAATAATATCGGAGTAATCCTCGACTGGGTACCTGCACATTTCCCAAAGGATGCGCATGGACTTGCCAATTTCGACGGAACAGCCACATATGAGTATGCAGACCCAAGAAAGGGAGAGCATCCCGACTGGGGCACAAAGATATTTGACTACGGTAAGAATGAAGTAAAGAACTTCCTTATCGGAAGTGCACTGATGTGGATAGAAAATTACCACGTAGACGGACTCCGTGTGGATGCAGTTGCGTCAATGCTTTATCTTGACTATGGAAAGAGCGACGGACAGTGGGTGCCAAACAAGTTTGGAGGCAATAAGAACCTCGAGGCAGTAGAGTTTTTCAAGCATATCAATACACTCATACTTGGAAGAAATCACGGAACTGTAATGATAGCCGAAGAGTCTACCGCATGGCCAAAGGTAACAGGCAAGGTAGAGGAAGACGGACTGAACTTCAGCTACAAGTGGAACATGGGATGGATGCATGACTTCCTTGATTATATGAAGCTGGATCCATATTTCCGTAAAAATAACCACAACAAGATGACATTTGCGATGAGCTATAATGAGAGTGAGAAATATATTCTGGTACTGTCACATGATGAGGTGGTACATCTGAAGTGTTCTATGCTCAACAAAATGCCGGGCTTAGAAGGGGATAAATTCAAGAACCTCATGGCAGGATATGCATTTATGATGGGACACTGTGGAAAGAAGCTTCTTTTCATGGGACAGGAGTTTGCACAGAAGCAGGAGTGGAGTGAGGAAAGAGAACTCGACTGGTATCTGCTTGAGAATCCGGAGCATAAAAAGATCCAGAACTGGGTAAAGGAGCTGCTTCACCTCTATAGGAGAAACCGCTGTCTGTATGAGCTGGATTCAAGCTGGGAAGGCTTTGAATGGATAAATGCAAACGATGCAGACAGAAGCATCTTCAGCTTTATCAGAAAGAGTAAGGATGGCAAGAATAATATGCTCTTTGTCATCAATTTCACACCGGTAGAGAGACCTGATTACAGAGTCGGAGTGCCAAAGCACAAGACATATCAGCTCGTTTTAGATAGTGAGGATCCTAAGTTTACCGGAAAAACGGTAAAAGAGTCTGTAAAGAAGGCTGCAAAGGGCAGAGGCAAGGCAGCAAAACAGTCATATAAGAAGCTGGACTATAAGGCAGTCAAATCAGAGTGTGACGGCAGACCATTTTCATTTGCTTATCCACTTGCGCCTTACGGAGTTGCTGTATTTAAATACTAATATACCGGTAAACAGCAGGGTAAAGGACCGCAGAGCAGTTTATTGTAAATGCCCAGAGGGTGATTGCGCAAGATAGTCTGTAACACCGATATATATTGCATGTGCCA
>OKUU01000314.1_pt1 | contig 17835 bp, 15 predicted proteins | sample 1606561 | NCBI WGS metagenome assembly OKUU01 (sample SAMEA3882506, study PRJEB24775) | human gut metagenome | biome: human-associated habitat; feature: intestine environment; material: feces | place: Netherlands | collected 2009/2010
GAAGATAAAAAATAAAACGTAAAAGATACTCATGGCATTAAAATGTGGTATTGTTGGTCTTCCCAACGTGGGAAAATCAACCCTCTTCAACTGCTTGTCAAGTGCGAAAGCACAAGCAGCCAACTATCCTTTCTGTACGATTGAGCCAAACCTCGGCGTCATCTCCGTGCCCGACGAGCGGCTCAACAAACTGGCCGAGATCGTGCACCCAGGACGCATCGTTCCCGCCACCTGCGACATTGTCGATATAGCAGGCCTCGTCAAGGGTGCGTCCAAGGGCGAGGGTCTGGGCAACAAGTTTCTCGGAAACATCCGTGAGTGCGACGCCATCATCCACGTCATCCGTTGCTTTGACGACCCCAACGTGGTGCGCGAGGGCGGCGCTCCCGTCGATCCCGTAGAGGACAAAGAGGTGATTGATACTGAGCTGCAACTGAAGGACCTGGAGACTGTCGAAGGACAGTTGGCCAAACAGCAGAAGATGGCCGCTGCGGGCAACAAAGACGCCAAGACGATGGTGAGCGTGCTGGAGGCCTACAAAGAGGTGCTGGAGCAGGGCAAGAACGCCCGCTCTGTAGTCTTCGAGACCAAAGACGAGATACAAGCTGCCCACGATTTGTTTCTCCTGACGACAAAGCCCGTGCTCTATGTTTGCAACGTCGATGAGGAGAGTGCCAAGACGGGCAACGAGTACAGTCGCAAGATAGAGGAGATAGCCCGCGAGGAGGGAGCTGAGGCCATGGTCATCGCTGCCAAGACGGAGGAAGACATTGCCCAGCTCGACTCCTACGAGGACAAGAAACTTTTCCTCGACGAACTGGGACTGGAGGAGAGTGGCGTGAACCGTCTTATCGAGAAGGCATACCACCTGCTCAACCTGCAGACCTTCATCACTGCTGGCGAGATGGAGGTGAAGGCATGGACATACCGCAAAGGCTGGAAGGCGCCACAATGTGCGGGCGTGATCCATACCGACTTCGAAAAGGGCTTCATCAAGGCCGACATCGTCTCCTACGACGATTTCGTGGCCGCCGAAGGCTCCATGACGAAGATCAAGGAGGAAGGCAAGCTCCGTCAGGAGGGTCGCGACTACGTCATGGCCGACGGAGATATTGTGGAGTTCAAGTTCAACATCTCGAAGTAAGTGTTTCTCTGGCTCCCCTCTTTGAGGGGAGCTGTCGCTACAAGCGACTGATGAGCGGCACGGATAAGGCCTGAGAAGTCGTCTTCTCAGGCCTTTGTCATGACATTGTTCTGCAAGGACTGGCTGCTGCAGCAGCATAATGTGTGTTTTATTATTCGGCCTTGGCGGCTTGCTGGTCAATCCAATTGTTGACGTCGGTGACCGCCTCGTCAAGGGTTGCTTTGGCGGCTTTGTAGTATTTGGAATCTACAGGTTGACGATTTCCGCTCCGAATGGCCAGAGCGCGAGCTTGGCCATCTTGAACGATTGCAATCCGAACGGAATACCGATAATGGTGATGCAGTTGAGTACGCCGGCTCCCAGATAGCCGAGCGCCATCCACCAGCCGACCAGCACCACCCACAGGATGTTGGCCAAGGCAGAGCCGACTCCGCCGCCGTATTGCACGGTTTTGCCAAACGGCGTCAGGGTGAGTCCCGCCATCTTGAACGCTTGAATGCCGAGCGGGATGCCGATGATGGAGATGCACAGAATCAGTCCCACCAATGCCCATCCGATTGCGATGGCCAACCCACCAAGAATGATCCACAGGATATTGCCGAGAACTCGCATGATTTGCCCCTTTCCGATTCCGGTCGATGCCTCGCATGTCCGGCTTCACTATTTTGCCAGACATCATGACGGAAACACGAGACGCAACCCTTGTCTCGCCCCTGATTCATCCTCGGACCGCTACCCAGGCGGATCGTATGCGGTAAGCCCAATCCTTTTGTAAAGATTTTGTGTATTGTCGGGCATGCGTGGGTTTCACCGTCGATCTGAATGATGATAGGCTTCTCGATGTCTGCCGTACGAAGACCCATCAAGGAGATGCCATGAACCTGTATCGCTACGCGATGTTCATCGCACGCGCCTGCCGTGGGTCGTTCGTCGGCAATGTTCTGTTTGCCAATCCACAAATGGCCCTATTCTCGATGCTGGTGTAGCGGGGACACGCCTTATGTCGGGATGTACCGATGGCCCATCCGCAGTCGACGTCGCATGAATCGCTCACCATAGCCATCAACTTACGCAAAGCCGCGAATCGTTTGCCGTATATGAATGCGGAACGGATGGCGGCTTTTCCTTTACCCCGGACTCATCGGTGTCCCCGCGTCTTGACACAAGTATGGGGCCGGATCGCCCACACATGCCGTTACCAACAGAAGGAAATGCTGTGACCTCACAGAAAACCGCGGAATTCGGGTCCGCCGCCAGTTCCGTAAAGCCTATTGATTCGCACGCCCGATTCATCGTCGTGGGCGTGATCGTCGTCGGCTCGTTCATCGCGCTGCTCAACCAGACCGTCATGTCACCGGCCTTGCCGGCACTGATGCGTGATTTCAATATCACCACCGGCACCGTGCAGTGGGTGACCAGCGTCTACATGCTGGTCTCGGGCATCATGGTGCCGATTTCAGGCTATCTGATTGATAAATTCTCCACCCGAAAGCTCTTCGCCGGAGCCCTTGCCACTTTCATGGTCGGCACACTGCTGTGTGCCGTCGCGCCGAATTTCGTGCTGTTGCTCGTCGGACGCATACTGCAATCCGCCGGCTCCGGCGTGCTGTTGCCATTGGTCGCCGTAGTGCCGATGCTCGTCTATCCGCCGGATAAGCGCGGCACCGCCATGGGCATGGCCGGTATCGTCATGGCCGCCGGCCCGGCTATCGGCCCGGTTGTCGGTGGTCTGGTGATTGACAGTTTCGGATGGCGCCCGATGTTCATTGGCATCGCAGTTGTGGCACTGGTCATCCTTGTCGGAGGCACGATGATGCTCAAGAACGTCAGCGAGTTGAAGAACCCAAAGCTCAACGTCCTGTCCGTGATCCTTTCGACCATCGCGTTCGGTGGCCTGCTCTATGGCTTCTCGTCCGCTTCCACGATGGGATGGGCCAGTCCGGTCGTCATTACCTCAATCGTCGTTGGTCTTGTGGCCTTCGTCGCATTCGTATACAAGCAAGTCAAGCTCGATGAGCCATTGTTGCGCGTTGACACCCTTGCCACCCGCAACTTCCGCAACTCCGCGATTCTGGTCACTCTGATCAACGCCGCAGTCGCCGCAACCAACGTGACGTTGCCTATCTTCATCCAGAATGTGCTCGGCCAATCCGCCACCGTCACCGGCATGGTCATGCTGCCCGCCGCGGCGGTCGGCATCATCCTGAGTCCGGTCGCCGGTGCCGCATTCGACAAATTCGGCCCGCGCGGCGTGGGCATCGGCGGCCTTGCGCTCATGACCATCTCTCTTGGTCTTCTCGGCACCATCAACACCAGGACATCAGTGCTGTTTGTCGCCGTGTTCTGCGCATTGCAGGCATCCGGTCAGGCTATCGCCAACATGCCGATCAACACTTGGGGCGTCAACGCTTTGCCGAACGACATGATCGCCCATGGCAACGCCATCGCCAACACCGGCCGCCAGATCGCGGCAGCCATTGCGACCTCGCTTCTGGTCACCGCAGAAACATCCGTGACCGCCTCGCACATGTCCCAGGGTGTGAAGTCCGCCACGGCCAGCGGCATCGCGTTCTCCTACCTGCTGTGCGCCGCCATCTCGCTGGTCGCCCTGATCATCTGCATCTTCACCGTCACCAGCCGTGCCAAGGAGAAGGCCGCACGCAACGCCAAGGCCTACGAGGCGCAAGCCTCCGCCGAAGTCGCGGCCGAAACCACTGAAGGCCAGCCCGCCGAGCATCACTACGCCGGCGCATACGTGGCCCCCGCTGCCTCCCTGTTCAAGCAGGCCCAGGAACAGTCCATCGGCGGGATCATGGACGATCAGCCCTACAGCTGCCTGGACAGCGATGACATCACGCATGTGGTGCGCGAGTTCATCCGCCTCAACGTCTCCAGCCTTCCCGTGGTGAACGGCGATGGCAGGCTCGTCGGCTTCGTCAGCGACGGCGATATCCTGAAATCGATTGCCACCTATGAATCCCGTACGGTTCCCACCGGCACCGGTTCGACGATGGTGGTGTTCGACGACGAAACCGTGGCCTCCAAGGTGCAGGCGCTCTCCGGCAAGAAGGTGATGGACATCGCCACGCGTAAGGTCGTTGCCGCCACGCCCGACCAGCATGTTGGAGAGGTGGCCCGAATCCTCGCCAAGAAGCAGTTCAAGAAACTGCCGGTGGTGGATGGTGATGGCAGACTCGTCGGTGTGATCCGCCGTAAGTCCGTGATGGAACATGCCTTCGACGCGTTGTTCCCAAAGGATGATCGGTGATTCGGCGTCATCATCGCTGAATAGAATGAATGGAATATGAGGCTTCCCTTCTCACGGGGAAGCCTCATTGCTTTGTCCGCGGAGTCTTACGGCACCTGCGCAAGGGCAACGTCACGCTTTCATGATGCACTATTGAATAGTGTGTTCCTATCGTTGCATGGTGACGCTAACGCATGGCGTCACGATACTGAAGCCTGCCATCTAACGGCGGGTACGGCTCGTTGCTGGAGTCGTGCACGCATACGCGCGTCGGCGTGCGTATGCCGTGATGTGACCTTTGTAGTGGAATTGAAGAGTTGAGGGGCTTCTGCTGTTTTCGTGGGTTAGGTTCTTGGTTGTGGTAGGTCATAGGGCAGATCTTCAACAAAGACATAGCCGCACGCAAAGTGGTGCGTCACCGCGATACCTTCCAGCGTGTGCAGGACTATCTCATCAACAACTATGCAGCTCCCACGAATCTGTCGGGGATCGTCGACTATATGAAACATGGCGAAGGCGTGACGGTCAAACGTGAGACTCTTGCGAACTATGTCCGGCTGTTGGAGAGTGCGAAGGTCCTCTACAAATGCCCGCGATTCGATTTGCGTTCGCGCAGGTCGTTGAGAGGAGGGGAGAAGTATTATCTTGCGGATCCTGGCATACGATTCGCGCGTAACGCTGGTACGCGAATGAGTTACGGACCAGCCTTGGAAAATGCGCTGTACGTGCATTTGAGGTCGAAAGGCTACGAGGTGAGCGTGGGCATTATTGGTAAGCTGGAGTGCGACTTCATTGTGCGTAAGCGGGAACGGTACGCCTATGTGCAGGTGTCGATGAGTGTGCAGGATCCTAATGTTGAGGAGCGTGAATTCCGTCCGTTCACGAAGCTGGCTGACGGGTATCCGAAATACCTGTTCAGTTTGGACCAGCTGCCAATGCAACGTGACGGCGTAAGGCATCTCAACCTGATGGAGTTTCTACGCACGGACGGAGATCTCGACCTCTCATAGCGTTTGGTGGGTGCGATGGCGACCACTGCGACGATGACGATGGTTTTGCGCGGTCTCGCATTGTTTTTCTGCGTGGTTGGCCGCATTGCTGGTTTCTTTCTTCTTGTGCGGCGCTCATTTTGGACAAACGTTGCGAGTATGCAAAAAACACTTCCGAAAAACGATTTACCGGTGGAAATAGTGCGGATTATTTTGCTGTGAAAGGAATTTGTTTGTGATTGCGATGCTGGGCGCGTCAGGATCGCATGGCATTTATGCTGGAGGGAGAAACGTTTTAAGGGGGTTTGATGGCGTATCGTGCGACACTGAAGGATGTGGCCGCTGCCGCGGGGGTGTCTGTGACGACGGTTTCGCTGGTGTTGAATAATCGTCCTGCTCGCGTGTCCGAGGAGAAGCGCAAGGCCATTGCCGACGCGGCAAAGAAACTGAATTACGTGCCGAATCAGAGCGCGCGAAGCTTGGTGACCAAGCAGTCCCAGCTGGTTGCGCTGATCGTGCCTGATATTGAGAACTTGTTTTTCGCGGCGCTTGCCAAGTGCGTGGAGGATGAGTGCGCCGCGCAGGGGTATTCGCTGATTGTGGCCAATTCCGATGATTCGCGTGTTACCGAGCATGAGTTGTTGCAGCGCCTTCCGGCTCGTGGGGTGGACGGTGTGATGCTGATTCCGGCGCGCGAGTCCTGCGCTGGCGATGCTGCTGAGCGGTTGCGTGAGGATGTGGCGCTTGTGTCGTGCCCTGTGGTGTTGATTGATCGTTTGACGCAGTGCGGTTGGTGCGATGCCGTTGGTTTTGACAATTATCTTGGTGGTCGTTTGGCTGCCCGTTATCTGTTGGAGGGTGGTCATACTCGTATTGGCATTGTGACTGGCGATACTGCGGAGTCGAGTGCTGCGGAGCGTCGTCGTGGGTTTGTGGATGCCGTCGAGCAGGCGGGGGAGTGTTTTGATTCGTCGCTATGCGTTGAGGGGGATTACCGTTTCGGTAGTGGCTATCATGCTGCGGATCAGATTATTGATGGCGGTGCGACGGCCGTGTTCTGCTGCAATGATGTGATGGCGCTTGGTTTCCGTCAGCGTATGGCGGAACGTGGGTTGCGCGTTACTGAGGATATGCAGGTGATTGGTTACGACAATATTCTCAAACGATTCGGTCTTGGTTGGCGTATGACCACCGTTGAGCAGAGCGTGGCTGATTTGGCCGCCGCCTGTTGGGGTATGTTGCGTGAGCGGATTGATGTTGCGGTTCGTGCCAAGTCCGGTACGGAATCAGGGGATGCTCGCCCGTGGCTTTCTAATCCGCAGGTTGAAGTGCTTACGCCGAAACTGGTGCAGGCCGCCTGCGCGTAGGATTGAGGATTTTTAGATACCTGCGGATCATGATGAGACGGGTGGCGCTGATAAATCTTGATTAAAGTGTCGTCGGAGTTTCTTATACGGTTAAATTGCTGGAAATAAAAGCAACACGCCGTATGGTAGTGCCGAATTTGCGTTCCTGATAAAACGCTTTATCATAAATCTTGTCAACACACAACATAAATGAGAAAGTGTTCGATACATAACTGACGACGCACCCGTATGGTGGCGGACCGTCGTCAGGCCCGTCAAAGAGGAAAGGCACACACATGAAAAAGATGATTCTTGATCTTGATACCGGCGTTGATGACGCGCTTGCCATTTCGTATGCTCTGGGAAGCCCGGAGATTGAACTGATCGGCATCACCGGTACCTACGGCAATGTGCTCGTCGAGCAGGGTGTGCGCAACGCACTGGCCGTGACCGACCTGCTCGGCCACCCGGAAGTCAAGGTGTATCAGGGTTTGCCGCACTCCAGCACCACCGACCATTTCGAAGTACTGCCAATCTCCGCGTTCATCCACGGCGACAACGGCATCGGCGACGTGGAAATCCCTGATTCCAACCGCTCCGTCGAAACCGAATCCGCGGTAGACTTCATCATCGACGCAGTGAAGACCTATGGCAAGGATCTCGTCTACGTGCCGACCGGCCCGATGACCAACATCGAAGCCGCACTGAAGAAGGCTCCGGAAATCAAAGACGAAATCGGCCAGATCGTGCTCATGGGTGGCGCACTGACCGTGCCCGGTAACTGCAACGCCTGCATGGAAGCCAACATTTCGCAGGATCCGGAAGCCGCCGACTACCTGTTCCGTTCCGGCGCTCCGACCACTATGATCGGCCTCGACGTGACCCTGCAGACCCTGCTCACCTACAAGGAAACTCAGCAGTGGCGCGATCTCGGCACCAAGGCCGGCAAGTTCCTGGCCGACATGACCGACTTCTACATCAAGGCCTACGAGACCACCTCGCCGCACCTCGGCGGCTGCGGCCTGCACGATCCGCTCGCCGTCGGCGTCGCCGTCGACCCGACGCTCGTCACCACGCTCGACATCAACATGAAGGTCGACGTGGACGGCCCGACCCGCGGACGCACCATCGGCGACGAAACCCGCCTCAACGACCCGGTCAAGACCATGAAGGTCGCCGTCGGCGTGGACGTGCCGAGGTTCCTCAACGAATTCATGACCCGCATCTCCGGCCTCGCCGCCAAAGCCGGGTGACCGACTGAGTGGCTGGCCAAGTGACCGACGGCAATCGCAATAATCGCAAGAAAGGAAAGCAATCATGAGCGCAACCGAAATTCTCTCCGCATTGGATCGTATCCACGGCACTGTGTCCGTGATCGGTTCCATGAACGCGGACTACACCGTCACCGCACAGCGACTGCCCGGGCCGGGCGAGACCATCACCGGCGGCCCGCTACAGCTGCTGCCCGGCGGCAAATCCGGCAACCAGGCCGCGGCGGCCGCACGCATCGGCGCCACCGTGCAGATGTTCGGCGCGGTCGGCTCCGACAACAACGCCGATTTCCTGCTCGGAGCACTCGGCGAAGCGGGCGTCAACACCACGCACGTGCGCCGCGTGCTCGGCCCGTCCGGCACCACCGTCATCACCGTGGACGCGCACGGCGAGAACACCATCGTGTACTCGCCCGGCTCCAACGCGCAGGTGACCGTCGACTACGTCGAATCCGTGCGTGACGCGCTGACCCACTCCACAGTGCTCGGCCTGTGCCTGGAAAGCCCCATCGAAACCGTCACCGCGGCCGCACGCATGTGCCACGAAGCAGGCGTGAAGGTGCTGCTCAACGACTCGCCGTTCACCCCGTCCCTGCCGGCGGAACTGATTGAAGCGTCCGACATCCTGCTCGTCAATGAGCATGAAATGGCGCAACTGCTCGGCATCGACGAGCCGGAGAACGACGATTGGGATTCGTTCGACTGGTGGCACGCGCTTGACGAACTGCGCGGATTCGGCTTCGAACAGGCGATCGTGACGCTTGGCGGCGACGGTTCCGTGGTACTCGACGGCACCGCGGACGATCCGGAACACCGCGTCCAGCGCATCGCCCTGGTACGCGTCAAGGCCGTCGACACCACCGGCTGCGGCGATTCCTTCATGGGCACCGTGCTGGCCGGCCTGGCATCCGGACTGGCGCTGTCCGAAGCCGCCGAACTCGCCTCGTACGTTTCGGCGTACGCGGCCACCGGCTACGGCGCGCAGGCGTCCTACGGCAACGCGGCGCAGATCCGCGAGGCGTTCGCGTCCGCCGAATAGTCCGGTAATCCGGTTTTCCCCCAAACCATCGACGTTGAGATGTGCCTTCTGCGTCGATGGTTTGGGGATTTTTTGATGTTGCCGACGGCAGTTTGGAGCGGTATGGTGAAACGCTTCCGCAACGGCCGCGTGCCGTGGGCACCCGCATTGTTATATTGGAGTTTGGCTTATTTTCACATATCGAACAATTGGGAAGGCAAGCATGTCGGCGATTCTCGAAGGCACTCCGGATAAGAAACTGGCTCTGGTGACGGGTCGCGCGTACCCCGAGCAGGCTCAGGAAACCGCAAAATACCTGGGAACCGACGTACTTGAGACCACCGCATACGATTTCGCCAACGGCGAGATGTACGTGCGTTACACCGAGCCCGTCCGTGGTGCCGACGCCTTCGTGATGCAGGCCCACACCGAGCCGATCAACAAGTGGATCATGGAGCAGCTCATCATGGTGGACGCCATGAAGCGCGCCTCCGCACGTTCCATCACCGTGGTCGCGCCATTCCTCGGCTACTCCCGTCAGGACAAGAAGCATCAGGGCCGCGAGCCCATCACCGCACGCCTCATGTTCGACCTGTTCCGTTCCGCCGGCGCCGACCGCATCATGACGGTCGACCTGCACGCAGCCCAGGAGCAGGGCTTCTTCGACGGCCCGGTCGACCATCTCACCGCCATGCCGATCCTGCTTGACTACGTGCGCAACAGCATGCCGCTGGAGAACACCACCATCGTGTCCCCGGACGCCGGCCGCATCAAGGTTTCCGAACAGTGGGCCGCCAAGCTCGGCGGACTGCCGCTCGCCTTCATCCACAAGACCCGTGACACCACGCGCCCGAACCATGCCGAGGCACACGGCATCATCGGTGACGTGAAGGGACGCGACTGCGTGGTCGTCGACGACATGATCGACACCGCCGGCACCATCTGCGAGGCCGTGCGCACGCTGAACAACGCCGGCGCGAAGTCCGTGACGCTCGTCGCCACCCACGGTCTGTTGTCCGGCCCGGCCGTGGAACGCCTGAAGAACTGCGGCGCACGCGAAATCGTCCTCACCGACACCGTTCCGGTGCCCGAAGAGAAGCGCCTGCCGAACATGACCGTCCTGTCCGTGGCCCCGCTGCTGGCCGCCGGCATCCGCTCCGTGTTCGAATCCGGCTCCGTTTCGACGCTGCTCAACGGCCTGCCCGAAGACATGCGCCCGCGCAACATCTACGCCTGATATTTCGCGCGATTGCCATACGGCTCTCGCGACATTTCAGGATTTATTACGATTTTTTGCGATTAAGCCCCGCTTGCGAGCGGGGCTTTTTGCTTGCCTCCGCACGTGATTTCGCACCCGGCAGACGCCGTTTCGATACGTCGCGGCGTCGGGGTAGCCTGTACAAGTTGCCATCAATCGTATCCATATGTTCATTGCGACTTATCGATGCCTGAAGGCAGCACGCATACACACTCCTGCCATGGAAGGTCCATGGCCGATAGTCCGAAGGAGGTGGGTGATGTCTGCGCATAAGTACGAACTGATGTTCATTGCTGATCCTGAGCTGGATGAGCGCGGTCTGAAGAAGCTGACCGAGCAGTATCTGGAAACTGTCACCAAGGAAGGCGGTGCCGTCGAGAACATCGACATCTGGGGCCGTCGCAAGCTTGCCTACGAAATCGCCGGCAAGACCGAAGGTAACTACGTCGTGGTCAACTACTCCGCTGAGCCGGCCACCAGCGACGAACTCGATCGTCTGCTGAACCTGAACGAATCCGTCATCCGTACGAAGATTCTTCGCAAGTAAGTAAACCAAGCTTTCTAAGCTGCAAAGTAAGTAGGTAACGACATGGCAGGTGAAACTGTAATCACCGTGGTGGGCAACCTCACGGCCGATCCGGAAATTCGTACCATTGGCAGCGGCGCCGCCGTCGCCAGCTTTACGATCGCCTCCACTCCGCGCACCTGGAACCGTAACTCGAACCAGTTCGAAGACGGTCAGGCCCTGTTCCTGCGCTGCTCCGCGTGGCGCGACATGGCCGAACATTGCGCGCAGAGTCTGTCCAAGGGCATGCGCGTCATCGCGCAAGGCCGTCTGCAGCAGCGTTCCTACCAGGCGCAGGACGGTTCCCAGCGAACCGTCATCGAGATGCAGGTCGACGAAATCGGCCCGTCCCTGCGCTACGCGACCGCCCAGGTGACCCGTCAAAGCTCGTCCGGCAACGGAGGCTTCAGCGGCAATCGCGGCGGCTACAACAACGCCAACAACAACGGCGGTTTCGGCGGCAACAACGGCGGATATCAGGGTGGCTCCAGCTATGCTGGCGGCGCCGGATATCAGGGTGGAGCCTCCGCTCCGGTCAACGCCGCTCCCGCACAGTCCGCTCCGGCCTCGGACCCGTGGTCAAGCTCGGATAACTCCGGCTCGTCCTTCGGTTCCTTCGGCGCGTCCCAGTCCTTCGGAGGTTCCTCCGAATTCGGCGGCGACAGCGACGAACCGGAATTCTGACGGACCGAACCCCGTCCGCAACATAGGCGAACAGCGAAACAAGCAGCTTAATCGCAGTATTTCCAGATTTTAAGGAGAACATCAAGATGTCACGCAAGAGGCCGCAGCCGCCGGTCAAGCCGTTTAAGAAGAAGCCGAATCCACTGAAGGCCGCCAAGGTCACCGAGATCGATTACAAGGACGTCGCCCTGCTGCGTAAGTTCATCTCCGATCGCGGCAAGATTCGTTCCCGTCGTATCACCGGTGTCACCGTGCAGGAGCAGCGCGAGATCTCCAAGGCTATCAAGAACGCCCGCGAGATGGCCCTGCTGCCGTACGCCACGTCCGGCCGCTGATCTTAGAGAGGTTTGAACAATGGCTGAAACTAAGGTTATTCTCACCAAGTCCGTCAACCACCTGGGTCACCCGGGTGACGTCGTGGCCGTCAAGTCCGGCTACGCCCGCAACTACCTGTTCCCGCAGGGCCTGGCCTTCGCTTGGTCCAAGGGTGCCGCCGCCCAGATCGAGGCCATGAAGCGCGCTCGTCTGGCCAAGGCCGTCGCCACCCGCGAAGAGGCTGTTGCCGCCAAGGAAATCATCGAGGGTTCCACCGTCGAAATCGCTGCCAAGGTCTCCGAGTCCGGCAAGCTGTTCGGCGGCATCTCCGCAGAGAAGATCGCCATCGCGCTCTCCTCCAAGGTTGAGGTCAACCCGAAGAACATCACCGTTGAGCCGATCAAGACCACCGGTGACTTCCCGGCAACCGTCGCCCTGCACCCGGAAATCACCGCCAACTTCTTCGTGAAGGTCGTCGCTGAGTGATTTCGCCCCATTCACCGCTCGACGTCCTTACGGACCGGCGGTGAATGACTTCAGGCTGAAACACGTCTGAGCTTAAGCATCGAAAATCCCCCGTACCGATTGGTGCGGGGGATTTTCCTATATCCGCTCTTTAGCCGGCATCAGTCCTCATCGTCAATCGTGACGCTGAGCTTGCCATCCCTGATGCTGAAGCTGCCGTTGACGGTGAAGTGGGTGCTGTCGTCCTGAGACTCCCACGAATCGTCGAAATTCTTCTCTTCATACGTGCACTTCGCCTTGCCCTGCCGGGTGGAGAACGTGCCGTAATCGAGATCGATGTCGGACAGCTTCGGATAGACGCTGATGGACCACGCGAAGTTGCGGTAGTAGTCCTCGTCGTACAGGTCGAAGCCGAACGGGCAGCCTTCCGGCGCGTAGTCGGTGGACTTCGCGCATTCGTCCAGCTTGGCGTTCACGGCCTTGCTCAAGTCCTCCTTAAGCTTGGCCGTAGGCATGATCTTGAGATCGGCGGCATCGGAGTCCGCGTTCGTGCGCACCATGGTGATGCCGCTGGTGACATACCCCGACTTGCCGATCGACACCTTGTACGAACCCGGGTAGACGCGCAACGTCCACGTGCCGCTGTCCGACTTCTCCGCATTCTTCGCGGTCACGTCAACACCGTTGACGGACAACGATTCCACGGCATTGGGCACCGACACGGTGATGGTCTTGAGCAGTGGGCTCGAGATCTTCCAATTCGGGAACAGCAGGAACTTCGACCCGTCCTTGTTGATGGTGAGCGAATCGTTGACGTTCTTGCCGTTCAGCGAATACGTCACGTTGACCTTGGCCACGCCTTCGACGGTTTTGACACTATCGATATGCGGGTTGGCGATCGTGGCGTTGTCGGCCTTCGCCACGGCGTCGGACAGCAGCTTGAGCTGGTCCTTGCCCACCTGCGGATCGGCGATGCCATTGGCTTTGCCATACTTGCCGTCGGCAATCGCCGTCAGATAGCTCTGCGCCACGGATTTCGCGCTGAAGACGGTCGAGTTGAGCACACCGTAGACAATGCCCAACACAATCAGGGCACCGATCACGATGCCGCTGATAAGGATCGTCTTCTTAGTTTTTGGGTCGAGCGGCTGACCTGCCCCCGGAGCTGCGACCGGCATAGAAGCCGCGCCTGCTGGCGATTGCGGCAGCGGCACCGCACCCGTTGCCGTGTTGCCCGTTGTCGTATTGGGCATGGACGTCGGGACGACCGGTTGTGGAACGGCCTGTGAAACAGGCGTTGCGGTAGGAGCGGTAGGAGCGGTAGGAGCGGGCATCGGCGCAGCCGGCGTCGCGGGCTGGGGGACCGATGCGGCCGGAGCTGCCGGAGTAGTTGGATTGGCCGGCTGTGCGGCAGCCGAAGCCGTCGGCATGGTCGCTGTTGCGGTCGTGGCGCTCGCCGTGGCAGAGGTCTTCTTCATGCCGTAGGACGGATCGCAGGACTTGACGTAATCGACCACGTTCTGCGGGGTCTGCTGCACGGTGCCACCGACGATGATCCGCCACATGCCCGGCAGGGACGCCACCAGCGTCGGACCGAACGTCATCGCGGCCACCTCGATTAGGAACGCCCAGATGCCGGCGACGAGGAAATACCACATCGGGGTCGTCATCGACATGCTGGACGAGGCGTATCCCGCCGCGAAATAAGTGAACAGGAACTCCGCGGCCAGCCAGAACACCATCGCGGCCACCGGAGCCTTCCACGTATGCTGCCAGCCCGCGTAATACGGGTCGTACATATTGCGCGCGGTCTCACGCAGCGCGATATAGAACGTGGCAAGCAGGAACAGCACGAAGCAGATCCACAGAATCCAGCCATAGTGGCTGAGGGAGGACACGTTGAACAACGTGATCGTATGGACGCTGTAGCTGGACGTCGAGAAGGCGATGCCGCCGAACGAGGACAGCGAAATCAGCATAAGCGGCAGAGCCGGGAACAGCAGCGGAACCAGCAGCAGACCGCCTGCGCCGAGATGGTTCGCGGCGGACATGGCGATCGTCGCCACCAGGCCAAGCACCAGGAACAGCACGCCGTAGATCGCAAACGATTCGACCAGCGTGCGCACGAAGCCACGAGCGCGGTGCGCCCAACGCCAAGCGGCGGAGAAGACGTTACCCGAATCGCCCGCATACTGTGCCAACGCGTAGCCGGCCAGCGCACCGGCCGTCGACAGCAGGAACGCCATGCAGAACGTGCGGAAGGACACGCCGGAAAGCGACGCGGAAGCGGAATAGTCGCTGTAGGAACCACCCACCGTTACCGGGAAGATGGCGGCGAAGACCAGCAGCACCAGGCCGGACAGCACGCCGACGATCAGCGAGCTGATGACGCCCGTCCACTTGAAACGAAGCGCGAACCTGCGTGCCAGCATGTATGCGCCGAACGCGGCGCCGATCGCCAATGCCACGCCGGGCAGTCCGACCGGCAGCGTCACGCTGACGTGCGAGGCGTCAATGCCGAGATTGCTCAGCGAGAAGCCCTGGGAGCTGGTTTTGAGATTCAGCGAACCGCCAACGCCGAGCGTCATCACGGTGAAGAGAATCTGGAAGAAATTCGGGCCGGAGCCGGACACACCGTTGTTGCCCAGGAAGGAGGCGGTGTCGGAAAAGCCCGGAATGCCGGCAAGCCCGTTGCTGGCCGCGGCATTGCCCATGAAGAAGACGATCGATGCGAGCAGCGCGAACACCACGCTCGCGCCGAGACCGATGCCGAGGCTGGCGCCCATGGTCTTCATGGACTGCGGTGTGGTCAGCGCGGTGATGGTGGGATCGGCCGCCGGACGGGCGATTTGCTGGGTCGGCTGGCTTGGCTGCGGCGCTGCTGCCGGCTGCGGGGCCGGGGATGGCGCATACTGGAACTGCTGCGTCGGCGCGGCCTGTGGTGCCACCGTTTGCGTTGCCTGCGCCTGAGCGGTCGGCTGTGCTTGCGCCGCCGGTTGCGGTGTGGTGGGCTGCGGGACGGTGGTTTGCGGAGCTGCCGGTGCGGCGCTATTGGGCAGTGGGACGGCAGCGGTCGGCATCTGCGGGGCCGGTGCCATGTGCGGCGCGGAAGACAGCATGGTGCCGTCATCGGATTCCGCCGCGGCCGGCGCTTGCGGTGCCGCCGCGGTCGTTTGGATGAGCGGTGAGCCGCACGAGGCGCAGAATTTAGCGCCTTCGATGGTCGGCTGACCGCAATTTGGGCATGCCATAGGTAAGCCTTTCTCCTTCTTGATGCGCGTCATATACTCCTGTGACGCGCCATGGTCCTTATTATAAAGGGCCTCTGGCGCGCCGACGGGCTCGACGATGATGCGTGCTATTCGGCTCGCCGCGGTGGAAATGTGTGATGGAAAAGTTCGTGCCGTTGACTGTCGGAGTGGTTGCATTGCGCCAGAATGTGAAGAAAATGTGATTACTTGGATTCTAGGGCGCCATCGCGCCGCATTTTTCGTCGTATGACGCGATGTGCACCATAGATGGCGATTTGCTGAAAACGTTGGAAAATAGCGGTTTTATGATTGCGACACGCCGAGGGTTGCGTTCTTTCCGATTCTGAGTATATTTACTCCATGTGCTCAGCGAGAACAAAAACCTCGCCAAGACCAACGCCCCTTTAGCTCAGTTGGTTAGAGCAGCTGACTCTTAATCAGCGTGTCCAGGGTTCGAATCCCTGAGGGGGCACAGACAAGACCCAAGCCAATGGCTTGGGTCTTTTTCGTATTTCGGACATGTGTCCACCCAAAGCCGCGTTACTTCCTCCGTACGGAGTAAGGTAGTGCGCTGTTGTCCGCCCAGAGCGGAATCGCAATTCATCTCGAATCGCACGAATCGTAAGAATCGTTAGAGAAGAAGCAATAGAGGAAACTGCAGTGGAATACACACTCTTCACCAAGCTTGCCGCGGAATTCGTCGGCACCGCCGTGCTGATGGTCTTCGGCAACGGCGCTGTCGCCAACGCGGAACTGAAAAACACCAAGGGCTACCATGCCGGCTGGCTGAACATCGCCATGGGCTACGGCTTCGGCGTCATGTTCCCGGTCCTGATGTTCGGCGGCGTCTCCGGCGCCCACATCAACCCGGCCATGACCCTCGCGCAGGCCGTCAACGGCATGTTCCCGTGGAACGAGGTCCTGCCGTACATCATCGCCCAGCTGCTCGGCGCAGTGGCGGGCCAGCTCATCGTGTACGTCACCTACCTGCCGCACTACAAGGACACCGACGATGCCGAAGCCATCCTCGGCACCTTCTGCACCACCGACGCGCACAACGACCGTGTGAACTACTTCCTCAACGAGTTCTTCGGCACCTTCATGCTGGTGCTCGGCGCCCTGTGCTGCCTGTCCCTGCCGTGGGGCAAGGCGAACCCGGCCGCCGCATCCATCGTCGTCGGCTTCATCGTGTGGGGCCTCGTGACCTCCATGGGCGGCCCGACCGGCCCTGGTCTGAACCCTGCCCGCGACCTCATGCCGCGCCTCCTGCACGCCATCCTGCCGATTCCGAACAAGGGCGATTCCCGCTGGGGCGAGGCCTGGATTCCGGTCGTGGCCCCGATCGCAGGCGCTATCGTCGGCGCGTTCCTGTTCAAGGTGCTGTTCGCCTGAGCATTACTTTGACGATTGCCGGCATTCGTCTGGCATGCTGGTAAGGCCCGTGATTCCCTCCGGAATCGCGGGCCTTACGCATAGGTGGTATGCATGGCGGTCGGCGGCTTCGGCATGTTGACTGAGACTGGTACTGTTGCCGAAGAGAGAAACATCACCATATCGGGAGGCTGGATTGAAGCGGATTCGTCGTATCATACGTGCGCTCGATCCGAAAGCCGACGCCACAATGGGCCAACGGGAACGGCTTGAGGCGTTTCGCATCCGCAGGGCCGCCGTGCTGGTGCTCGTGCTGTTCCTGCTGATCGCATCGATGACGTCCTGCAGCGTGCACGCACTGCTGGTCCGCATGACGCCGAACACGCAGATGACGGCACAAGCCACGCATTCGACGTCGGCCAAGAAGCCAGCCAAGAAAACAGCCAAAACCAATCAGCATAAGACGGCCAAAAAAACCAAACCGGAAACCAAACAATCGCAGGAAGAGCAGGCCGTCGCCAAAGCGGTGAGCGCGCAATCGGCGGCACTGAGCGACGACGAGAAAACCGCGATTCTGAACAAAGCGCAGGAAACCGCGCAAAACAGCGGCAAACCGGTAACGCAATACCATTACTGCATCGCGACCAAAGGAAACGTCGGTTCGGCCGACGAATTCGGCAACGCGGCGTTCCGCATCCTCAACGACGAACACGGATGGCCACGCGCCGGAGCCATATTCGACCAATCCACGGACGGCAACTGCGATTTCAATCTCGTGCTGTCCCAAGCGTCGGAAATGACGTCGTTCTCGCCATCATGCTCGGTGGAATACAGCTGCAGGGTCGACAACAACGTGATCGTCAACGACGACCGTTGGAACGGTGGCACGCAACAATGGCTCGCCGCCGGCG
>OKUU01000319.1_pt1 | contig 17667 bp, 8 predicted proteins | sample 1606561 | NCBI WGS metagenome assembly OKUU01 (sample SAMEA3882506, study PRJEB24775) | human gut metagenome | biome: human-associated habitat; feature: intestine environment; material: feces | place: Netherlands | collected 2009/2010
ACACCGCCCACGACAGCGGCGATGATCTGACCGTATCGGTCAAGAACATTATGAACGAAGCCTACTGCCGGGACATTTCCATCAAGACCCGCACCTCTCTGGACGTGAAGCGGCGCAACGGCGATTTCGTCGGTGCGTTCCCGGTGTACGGCTACATGAAAGCCGAGGACAACAAGAATTTGCTCGTCCCTGACCCCTACGCCGCCCGCGTTGTCTGCGACATCTTCCGTATGCGGCTGGAGGGCGCAAGCGCCTCCAAGATTGCATCAGAGCTGAACCGGCTGGGTATCCTCTCCCCGCTGGCTTACAAGAAGAACAACGGTCTGCCCTACGCGAAAAAGGGCTATGCGGACAAGGCTGACTGCAAGTGGTCGGCCACCACCATCATCCGCATCTTGCAGGACGAAACCTACACCGGAACGCTGGTGCAGGGCAAACAGGGTACGCCGCATTACAAGATCAAGCAGATGGAGCAGCGCCCCGCCTCCGAGTGGGTGCGTGTCCCGGATGCCCACGAAGCATTGATCGCCCGTCAGGATTTTGAGCTGGTGCAGCGCATCAAGGGGCTGGATACCCGCACTTCTCCCAACGAGGACACGGTGTACCTGTTCTCCGGTATTCTGATCTGCGGGTGCTGCGGAAGCCGCATGACCCGCAAGACCAACCGTGCGAACGGCAAGGAGTACCACTACTATTATTGTCCTACCGGCAAGAAAAAGGGCTGCGCCCATCCGGTCATGCTGAAAGAAAGCAGCCTGATCGACTGTGTGCGGGACAGCCTGAAAGCCTATATCGGCAATATTGCTTCTCTGGAGGCGCTGCTGACCGGCATTGACCAGTCCAGCATCAATCAGGCGCTTGCCAAGGAATACAGCGACCACATTACCGACAACGAGCGCCGGTTGGAGCAGGTGCTGGAGTTCAAGGCACGGCTTTATGAGAGCCTTGTGGGAGGTATGCTTACCAAGGAAGAATACGCTTCCTATAAGGCAAAGTACACCAAGCAGGCCGAGGACATCCGCGAGAGCATCCGCGTTCTCAAGGAAAAACTCACGGAGGTTTTGGAAAACCGGAGTGAGCGCAACCGCTGGATTTCGCAGTTTACGCAGTTCTCCACGCTGGAAACCTTAGACCGCAGGGCGCTCATTCACATGGTACAGAGCATCCGCGTCCGTGGCAAAAAGGAGCTGGATATTACCTTTACCCATGAGGACGAATACAAAAAGGCGTTGCAGCTTTTGGCGCTGGCAGCGCAGCAGAAAGATTACGAACAGAGAAAGGTGGGCTGAGCATGGCAAGGAAAAGCAGAAAAGAAACGGCTGCGGTGGCCGTGCAGGAGGCTGACGCCGCTTGCCGCGCCGCGATCTATGTCCGCCTTTCGGTGGAGGATACCCACACGCACAGCGTATCCATTGAAACCCAGCAGATGATTATTGCCCGCTATCTGGAGCAGTACCCGGAGATCAGCGTGTACGATACCTACATTGACAACGGCGCGACCGGGACAAACTTCCACCGTCCGGGCTTTCAGCAGATGCTCTCGGATATTGAGGCCGGTCACGTCAACTGCGTCATTGTGAAAGACCTCTCCCGTTTGGGCCGAAACACCATTGACACCGGCTATTACATCGAGCAGTATTTCCGCATCCGCAACATCCGCTTTATTGCGGTCAATGAAAACTTCGACACCGCCGCCCCGGAGGACGCTCATTCCGGTATCATCATTCCGCTGCGGAACATGATAAACGAAGCCTACGCTTTGGACATCGGGCGCAAGATCAGGGCGCAGCAGCGGCAGGCCATGAAGGACGGCAAGTTCATCGGTGCGCGTACTCCCTACGGCTATTTGAAAGCGGAGGACGATTGCCACCAGCTTATCATCGACCCTGTTGCCGCCGTTGTGGTGCAGCGGATGTTCCGCTGGGCTTCCGAGGGCGCTGGCCTCAATACCATCGCCGTGCGGCTGAACGAGGCTGGCATCCTCACCCCCAGCCACTACAAGAAGATGCAGGGCAAGATCACCCACGAAAATTTGCTCGGCAGCGGCAAGTGGCAGACCCGGACAGTCGGCGTCATTCTCCGCTCCGAGGTCTACACCGGAGATCTCGTTCAGGGGCAGACCAAAACCGTGGATCACCGGCAGGTCAAGGCCGATGCCGAGGAATGGACGGTGGTGCGGGACACCCATGAGGCCATCATCAGCCGGGAACAGTTCGCGGCGGTGCAGGAAATTCTCAATCAGACCGCCAGCCGCGCCAAGGCACGGGAGGTCAAAGCCTACACGCCGAATTTGCTCAAAGGCAAGGTGTTCTGCGCCCATTGCGGCGGCAGCCTGCACCGGCAGAGAAACATCCGTAAGAAGTCCGACGATGTGTACTTCTACCATTGTCTGAGCAGGAGCCGAATCAGCAAGGATGCCTGCCCCGGCGTGACCATCCGCGAGGATGCGTTGCTGGATATGTTGGCAGATATGCTTCAGGACGCGCTTGATACGGCGCTGGGGCAATACACCCTCTCCCTTGCAGAACTGCCCCGGCAGGCCGCTGACCGCGCTGAGCTGCGGGAGAAGATCACCAGCCGCAAACAGGAAATCCAGCGGCTTCGCGGTATCGTGCGGAGCCTGTATGAAAACCTTGTTCAAGGCGTTCTCACCAAGGATGAATATTTCGACTACAAGGAAAAGTACGAAAGCCGCGTTGCCGACCTCGCCGTGGAAATGGAGCAGTTGGAGGACGGTCTGCGGACGATGGATACGCAGATTGAGCAGCACCGGGCGCTGGAACAGGACGCCGCGCAGATCAAGACCGACCGTGCGCTGACCGGCGCACTCATCGAGCGGCTGATCGACCGCATTGAGGTATCCCACGACAAGCAGATCACGGTGCGCTATCGCTTCCAGAGCGAGTTTGAAACCTATGCGGAGGTGCTGGAACAATGCAGAAATATGTGATTGCCCTCTACATCCGCCTCTCCATCGAGGATTACAAGTACGACAGCCTGAGCATTGAAAATCAGAGCCTTGTCCTCCACGAATACGCGGCTTCCTTGCCGGAAGCTCTGAACGCGGAGATCATGGAGTTCATCGACAACGGGTACAGCGGCACGAATTTTGAGCGTCCGCAGGTACAGAAGCTCATTGAGCTGGTGCGGGCCAATCAGATCGACTGCATCATCGTCAAGGATTTTTCCCGCTTCGGGCGAAACAGCATTGAAACCGGCTACTTTATCGAGCGCGTGTTCCCGCTGTTCCATACCCGCTTCATTTCCATCAGCGACGATTTTGACAGCAGCAAATTCAAGGGCGACACCGGCGGCATGGACATGGCGTTCAAGTATCTCATCAGCGAGTATTACAGCCGCGATATGTCCATCAAAACCAAGAGCGCCAAGTACGCCAAGATGCAGCGCGGCGAGTATCAGAGCAAAATCTGTCCCTACGGCTACCGCAAAAGCGCCGATGGCAGAATGGAACCCGACCCGGATGCCGCAGCCATTGTACAGCTCATTTTCAGCCTCTCCGCAGGTGGCATGAACGCCGCTGCCATCACGCGGGAACTGTTCCGCAGGAACATCCCCACTCCCGGCCAGTACAAAGCGGCGCACGGCAATCACACCCACGATATTTCCCGCTGTCACGGGATTTGGAGTACATCCACCATTCTCCGCATTTTGGAGGACGAACGCTACACCGGCGTGTATGTGATCGGCAAGCGGGCAGTTCTCGAAGTAGGCGGCACCAGAAGCCGCCTGAAGGACAGAGAATCATGGTACATCATCCCCGACCATCACCCGGCCATCGTAGAGAAAGCCGTGTTTGATACCGTGCAGGCCAGCCAGCTCCGCTTTTCCCAGCCAAACAAGAAAAAGCGGGACTACCCGCTGAAAGGCAAAGCCTTCTGTGGCTGCTGCGGTCATGCGCTGTCCCGCACCATGCAGAAAACCTCGTATTATTACTGCCGCCATTCCGAGGCGGACGTAGAAAGCCGCTGCCACAAGATGCGTCTGAACGCCGCAGAGCTGGAACAGGCGGTATTCCTGACGCTGAAAAAGCAGATGGAAGCCGCCGCACCGTTTGCCCCGGACGGTTCGCTCCGGGTGGATGCCTCCGTACCGGAACGCGCCGAATATGAGCAGCAGATCGAGACGCTGCAAGACGGCAAGCGCACACTTTACGAACGCTATCTCATGGGCGAGATCGACCTGAACACCTACAAGGCGGAAAAGGCCGCGTGTAACGAGCTGCTGCTGAAAACAAAAAACGCCTATGCCGCAGTATTGGCACAGGCGAAGCAGAAGCAGGACGAACAGGCACGGCAGGACAGCCGCAAGGAAGCGTCCAAGGCGATTTTCGATGCGGACACGCTGACCACCGAGCTGGCCGAGCTGCTGATCGACCGGGTGCTGGTGTACCCCGATAAGCGCATTGAGATCGCATATAAAATCCAAGACATTTTCGATTGAGGTGGCAGACATGAAAATCGCTTTCTATTGCAGAGTGGACGGACAGGGCTTTGGCTTTGTCCTCCCCGATGAAGCTGACAAGCTCCGCGAGTTTTTCGCCGAGCATCAGGATAAGCCTGCGCTTGAAAATCCATCAAGCGCAAGCTAAAAATTTTTGTCGTGTGCTTGACATACGGGTGACGGAGATCGTGGAATCGGATGCGGGGCAGCCCTGCCCGTTTCAGCACCCGCTGGAGCATGTGCAGGACGCTGTCCGGTGACATAGGGCCTCCTGTTGGTGACGGGAACACCCATTCGCTGTTACCCACCTTGCACTTTTGCATTTTCAGAACGCTTATCGCGTCTGCCGACAACGGCAGTGTGCGGTAGGCGTTTTTCGTTTTCAGCGGTGCCTCGACCACTTTGCCGTTTTGCCGTGAGATGGCCCGCTGGATTTTCAGCACACCACGGTCGAGGTCAACGTCCGTCCATTTCAGTCCCAACAGTTCGCCGCGCCGAAGTCCGGTGGCGAGGTCGAGGTAGTAGAGCTCGTACACGCCGCTGTCCCTGGCCTCCTGGAAGAAGGCGCTGAGCTGGTCGGCGGTCAGGGTTTTCATCTCTTTGTGTTCGACTTTTGGCAAGGCGCAGCCCTGTGTCGGATTGCGGGTTACCAACTTCTGCTCGATGGCGAGATTGTACGCCGAGCCGATCATCTGGTGGATGTTCCGCACGGTCTTTGGCGCTAACCCTTTCGGCTTTTTCTTGGCCTCGATGCGGTCTACCCGGCCACCGTCCAGCAGATGCTTGTAGAATCTGCACATGATGAGGAACGTCCTCATCGGGGAGATGATTCCGCGGTAAGGAGGCATGACGAGCGAGCCGTCAGGATCCTCGTCGTAGTTCAGGAAGTTGCCGATGCAACCCAGGTCCTGGGCTCTCTTCAGGAACCAAGGAAGAGTTCTGACCATGAAGCCAAGGTCACAAGGCACATTGTCCGAGAAGTTGATGACCCCGCAAGGCTCATCGGATTTCTCGTACCAAGGATATGATCCCCATGTCGCCCATTCGTCCGCGAGCGGAATCTTTTCGCTGAGACCTTTCCCGTTTCCAAGATTGTGGACAGGAGTGTTCCTTTCTGTCTGCTTCATGGCTGATCCTTCCTTGGTCACAAGATCAAGGAACCCTTTGGCGGCGATCACGAAACACTGCGCGGCTGTATATTCAGTGCCGGCCACAGTGACCGTGTGGTACGGCTGGTACTTAGGGTCGTACTGATCCTTTCCGTCAGAGTAGCCTCCGCTGTAAGGAATCGGGATGAAGTGCACGTTCTCCCATGCGCTGTTGTTGTCGGAGCAGTGACTGCCGTCTGCGCTGACCGTTCCGACGGTCTTTTGCCACACGTCAAGGTATGACACAAGCTGCTCGGCGAATCCCCTGAGCGTGGCAGAGGCGGAGAGATATTCAGTGGACACGGAGGACGGAAGCTTTCCGTCGCTCTTGTAGGCTGCCACCGTCCTTGCGAGAGTCACGGTCGCACGGTTGGTGGAGAAGGCGATGGCCTGGCCGTTTCTGGTGAACAGGGTCTGGTTGGGAACCTGTCCTTTCTCTTTCATGGCCTGCAGCATCTTTGTTGCGACTGTCGCGACGCTTTCCTCACCGGTGACTGCGATTGTCTCCGCGTCGTAGCTGTCCCTTTCAGGATGATCGGCTGGCTTGTAGTTAAGCACGTCGATGTCTCCGGAGGTCTTGCCGGAAGTGAGGTTCACGACCAAAGCGCAGAGTGCCTGCTGGTATTGAGGCTGGGTCAGGCTCTTGCCTGCCACATCGAGCGAGGACGGGATGGTCGTGGTTTTCTCCCATTCCGAATACAATGACGCGAAAGCGCCGGTCAGATCCTGTTGTGAGACGGTCGCGACCGGCTTCACGTCAGGCTCATTGTCCTTGCTGTCCTTCTTGCAGGCTGAAAACAGCCCCGCGAAGATGGCCAAGGAAATCATGTAAATCCAAATCTTTTTCATAATGCTTTGATTATTAGTGTTATTTGTTAAAAAACTCATTAAGGTCAGGGAATTTGCCAAGGCCGTAGCGGAAGAGTACAAGTCCTTTGGCTCCACTGCCTCTGAAGACTTCACAGTCCTTAAGGATCCCATCCTCGTCCATTGGGTAGACCTTGCTGTCATCTCCTTTATAGGTGGTCAATCCCGCCCAGCATTCGGCGCCGCCGGTGTTGTCGGCGAATTTTTTTGCCGCTCTGCGGCAGGCCTCGTCATTGTAGCCGTAGGAGTACCGGTAGATCATCGGCATGAGGATGTGAATGTATTTTCCCATCTCATTCTGATCCTGTCCATAGTAGTAGTGCGATTCGTTGTCGTCAGGCATCAGGGCCGCTGATGTGACAAGACCCTCGTCATAACTGTCGCACAGCTCACGCAGTTCCCGGCAGCATCTGGTCACGGCTCCCACAGCGTTCACCTCGGCTGAAGGATTGTGTTTGTAGGCGGTTCCGCCGAACCGTATGTAGTCCAGATGAATGCCTTTCACTCCGTAATCCTCAATATATTCTTTGGCGTTTCCGGAGATTTCCTCGAAGATTTCATCCTTGTACCGATTGTTCTCATCGTCAATCGGGTTGATCCATCCAGAGGAATTGTGGAAGCATTGGATCCATGCGTGTACTGTGATTCCGAGCCGTTCCGCGGCCTCGATGAACTCTGTTGTGGTCTTCCTTGAGGACGGATGGAAAGCCGCGTAGTTCAGGATTATATGGTCATAACCTTTGGCTTTCAGAGTCTTCATCATCGCATGGTCATCGGCCATAAGGCTTGGCAGATGCGCCTTCCATGCCCAAAAAGCGAAATGACGTGTCTGTTCCAGATCGAAAATGACATTCTCCGTGGCTTTGCTTGAATATGTAAGATTCCTCCACCGCGTTCCTCCGTCCGGGATTCTCTGGTAGCTTCCTCTGTCGGTCTGGACCTTTGGACTCCCGAACGCTTCGCTCCTTACGAAACCATCAACCGCTTTCCCTGATGCTTTTCTGGCGAGTTTCAACTCGAACTCCGAATCCGAGGCGATCCCTGTGACCAGTGTCCCGTTTTCCGTTGACAGCACAAGTCTCTCTCCAGACTCCAGCACTGTGCCTGCCGGGGCGGTGTAGAGGCATTTGCAGGAAAAGTACTGATCGGTCAGGAACAACCCCAACCCTGAGACATCGACACTTTCCGCTCCTGTGTTGAGGATCTCCACCCATGATTCAGCATCTGTTGTCTGGTCATGGGCGGCGATCTCGTTGATCACCACTCCTTTGAAAGCGTTGACATCGTCCTTCCCATTTTCGGACTTGTCGCATCCTCCGCTGACAAACAGAGCTGTGATCAAGAATGAAATCATTATGCTGTATTCCATATGTTAATTGACTTCCGTTGGTTCTTTCTTCAGGATTCCTGCCTTGAGTAGCCCGGCTTCCGCTTCCGTAAGCCCTCCGTATTTTCTGATCGCGGTCTCGCAGGTGTCATATTCCAATGATGGATTACGCTCGACCATCGTGCGGGTTAGCCTGTCCACAACCTTGTTGTTGATCAGATGCGCGTGAATCATCCTGTTGCCCTCGACACGTCCGAGCCGACACATCACGGTCGTACTGATCATGTCACAGATAAGTTTCTGAGAGGTTCCGGACTTCATTCTGGTGCTCCCGGTGATGAATTCCGGGCCAGTGAGCACCTCCACCGGATAGTCAGCGTATTTTGAGATGGGGGAACCTGGATTGTTCACGAACGAGCCTGTCGGGATTCCATGCTCGTGACATGCTTTCAGTGTCGCCAACACATACGGTGTGTTCCCGCTGGCCGAGATTCCCACGACAATGTCCGCCGGAGAGATGTTCTTTTCAAGAAGGGTCTTCCAACCTTCCTCCACATCGTCTTCCTTCTCCTCAAGATCAAGCACCAGATTCTCCACACCTCCGGCAAGAACACATTGTATCATTTCCGGAGACACTCCGTAGGTGTTCGGAATCTCCAGCATGTCCAGGACGGCCATCTTGCCTCCGGTGCCGGCTCCGCAGTAGAACATCCGGCCTCCGTTCCTGATCTGGCGCTCTATCGCGCTTACCAGTCTCTCAAGGTCAGGAAGCACCTTTTCGATCGCAAGAGGAACCTTCTTGTCCTCCTCATTGATTTCACGCAGCAGCTCGGCCACGCTTTTTTTCTCAAGATTGTCATGCAGCGACGGCTGCTCGGTGAGTCTTAATGTCATGATCATCAAATTTTATTAATATTTCTTGGTCTTTGATTCCCCCATGATTCTCCCGTCCCTGACAAGGACGGCTTTTACTGTCTGGGATCTGTTGATCACAAATGGTACGGAGTACAGCGGCGACTGTGGCCCCGGCTCGCTTCCATCAAGCGTGTACCGGATCTCGGAGTCAGGAAGGTCGGCGCTGATTGTGACCACTTTGTCGTGTGCGGTGTCCGGATGAAATTCTATGTATGGACAGAAAAAGTTCCGGCAAGCCTTGACACCCAGCAAGTCGAGTACCCTGAAATGATGTTCGAGCCGTCTGGTGAAGAAGTCCCAGTCTTTGTCAGCCTCGCTCCAGCCGCTTTCCGCGATCGCGCACATCCTTGGCCACGCCATGTATTCCACCCTTTCTGGAGTCGGCATATATTCAGTCCAGACGCAGCCCTCCACTCCTGTTACGTACCTGCCCTCGTCATTTGTGAGGACTTCCGGAACCGGATCGTAGTCATACACTGTTCTCAGCATTGTCGGTCCGCCCATGGCAAGATGCTCGCTGTCCGGGTCTCCCTGCCAATAGTCCAGATAGTATTTCGGATGTGGCGCCATCACCGCCTCATGGTGCATTCTGGCGGCCTTGACTCCACCTTCCTCTCCCAGCCATGACATCACTTTCGCTCCGGGAGCAAGTCCGCCTTGAAGAATCTCGTCCCATCCGATGATCTCCCGTCCCTTTGAGTTCACATATTTCCCGATCCTTTGGATGAACCAGCTCTGCAACTCAAACTCGTCCTTGAGTCCAAGGCGCTTTATCAGAGCCTGGCAATGTGGACATTCTTTCCAGCTTGCCTTGGGACATTCATCCCCTCCGATGTGTATCAGCTTTGACGGGAACAAATCCATGACCTCATCCAACACGTCCTGAAGAAACTCAAAAGTCTCTTCTTTGGGGCAATATACCTGACGGAACACTCCCCACCGTGTGGCCGTCTCGTATGTGCTGTCCAGCCCGCAACTGAGTGATGGATAGCATGCTATTGCCGCGAGAGCGTGTCCTGGCATCTCTATCTCCGGGATGATGGTGACATACCTTTGCGCGGCATATTCCACAAGATCACGGACCTGTTCCTGTGTGTAATACCCTCCGTAGGGCTTTCCATCGTAGATTCCAGAAGCCAAAGAGCCTATGACGGTCTCTTTCCTCCACTGTCCTTTCTCTGTCAGCAACGGGTATTTCTTTATCTCCAGACGCCAACCCTGATCCTCGGTAAGGTGCCAATGGAACCTGTTCACCTTGTGCAGCGCCATCAAGTCGATGTACCTTTTCAGGAAGTCGATGTCGAAGTAATGCAGGCAGCAGTCCAGATGCATTCCACGATAACTGAACCTCGGTGAGTCCTCTATCACGCAGCAAGGAATATCCCAACGCTTCCTTCCGCTTTTTTCACTGGAGAATATCTCCTGAGGAAATAACTGGAACAGGGTCTGAAGTCCGTAGAACGCTCCGGCTCCGTCGCCATATTCGATGACAATCCTGCCGCTTTCGATCCGGAGAGAGTATGCCTCCGTCTTGAGTCCGGTGTTCAGGAAAAAGATTCCTTCTGTCTCGGTCAGGTCCATCGGCTTGGTCTTCAGGGTGTATCCGGAGACTTTGGACAGTCTTTCGTTGAGGAAACCTACGGTGCGCTGTATCTCGGAGTCCTCCTCCAGATGGACCACTGTGCCTTTCCAGAGGGAGAAATGTCCTTCTTCAGCTTGGACATGCGATGGCCAAGGAATGACGCTTATGGAATCATTCTCCGGTTTTTCGTCCGTGCATGCGACAGCGAGCGCCGCGACCAGCGATAGAATCAATCTATTCATAGTCAGAACTTCTTTTCAACTTCTTTTCCCACCTTCTTTCCGTCATGGGTGAATCCTTGCGCCCTCACCGTGGTACCTTTTTCAGGAGTGAATGCGCTCAGGAATATTCTTGAGTCCATGTCCGGCTCGCTACCGTCCGTGGTGTAGCGGATGGCGGCTCCTGGGTAGTCCAGCATCAGATCCGCCCGCTCCGGCCGTGGCAGATTCACACTGTCGTAGTCGAAGATCACATTCCAGTAGGCTTCGGAACAGTTCACCCCTGACATCCCAAGGCGTTTCAACTCTTTCTCCATCCTGACCCTGAAGGACTGCCAGTCCTTGTTCTGCCGCTTGGTCCATCCCACCTCCGACAGCGCGGATGTCCTCGGAAAAGCCCAGTACTCTGCCGTCCTGCTGTCCGGAATATATTCACCCCAGACACAACCCTCGACCCCGATGATGTACTTTGCGCTGAGTTCCGGAAGGGAATCCACCACAGGGAAATAACTGTAGGCTTTCTTAAGAGTAAGAAGCAGTGGCTGCGCTTTTGGTTCCGTCTCTGGATCTTCTTGGTAGTAATTGTAATAGCACCAGCGGTCAGGTGAGAGGATCACTTGGTGTCCTCTCCTGATTCCTTTCGCCGCCGGGGCATGGCCCCTGTACGATTGGGCGATCATCCCGTCCACGGCGCTTCCGTCCAGAATCTCGTCCCAGCCTATCACAGTCTTTCCATGATTCCTCAGGAATGTGCTGACACGGTTCACGAAATAAGACTGTATCTCGTCGTAACTCTTCATGCCTTTCTCTTTCATCAAGTCATGACAGACGGAACTCTCTTTCCAGGCTTTCTGCGGACATTCGTCTCCTCCGATGTGCCAGTACCTTGAAGGGAACAACGGCAGCATCTCCGTGAAGACATCCTCAAGAAATTTGAACGTGAACTCACTCGGACAATATACATCGTCTTTGACACCCCAGCAGGTGGACACTTCATAAGTCTTTGTCGTGTCGCATGACAATTGCGGGTATGCCGCCAGAGCAGCTGTGGAATGCCCCGGAATCTCTATCTCTGGAATGACGGTCACATGTCTGAGCCTTGCATATTCAACAATCTCCTTGATGTCCTCCTGAGTGTAGAATCCGCCTTGTGGCTTCCCGTCAGGGTTCTTCCCGTCATAGTCCGCCGTTAAAGGCCTTTTCGATCCCACTTCGGTGAGCCGAGGGTACTTTTTTATCTCAATTCTCCAACCCTGATCCTCCGTCAGATGCCAATGGAACATGTTCAGTTTCCGCATCGACATCAGGTCTATGAACTTCTTCACGAATTCCTTAGGATAATAGTACCTTCCGCAGTCCAGCATCATGCCTCTGTAGGCGAACGCCGGTCTGTCGCTGATCTCGCAGCATGGCGCGCTCCATCTGACGCCGAAGACTTTATTCTGTGAATATATTTCCGGAGGAAGCAGTTGAAGGACTGTCTGCAAGGCATAGAACGCACCCGTGGAAGTGGTCGCCTCCAGAAGAACCTCTTTTGATGATATTATTACCTTATACTCTTCATTTTCAAGTCCTTCTACCTTGCGAAGGACAATCCGTCCACCTTTGCCGCTTCCTTTGTACAAGTCAATCCCGGCGGCACTCCTGATTCTGTCGATGAATATCCCCGCGGCCTCGGCGAATCCGCTGTCATCGCTTTCGACTTGGATTGATGTCTTTCCGCTTATGGTGAACTCTCCCGGTTTCGGAATCAAGGTTTCAGGAGCGGGAATCACTCCGTAGCCGGCCGCATCCTTAACGGGAGCCTCAGTCTCTGAACAGATCGCATCATCTATGATCTTTCTGACTCCTGCCAGATAGACAGCCGGAGCGGAACAGGAGAGAGGGTACGGGGCCTTGATGTAGATGTGCATCTGCTCGGTCTCATATTCATAACCCTTGCGCACCTTGTAGGCTCTTTCGGACGGAAGATAGGAATTCTGCCCGTTTGTGTAGCCGGCGAAGAAGATCGTCCTGTCAGGGAAATCCTTGCGGATGTCCATTTGGTACTCGCAGAAAGGCTCTCCGTCGCTGAATAAGAACATCACGCCGTCCAGATCCAAGACATGCAGGTGGTAACGTAGCCGGTTTGGAACCGGACCGTTCCTGAACCTTTCCAGAATCTCGCGTTCCCAGTTTCTGACATCCTCTCCGAAAGATGCCGAGACCTTGGAGGAGGTCCTGACGAGCGAATCAGCGTGGTGTCTGACCAGTTCCGCTGTGATCGAATCCTTCTGGTATGGAAGGTCCACGGCCTCATTCACAAACCGCATCAACCCTTTTCCCTTTACCTTCGTGAATGACATTCCGGCAAGGGAATCAGCCAACGCTTGCCCGCATTCTTCCGCATAGGCGGCGTCCTGAGGCCCTCTTTCCGGGTCCATGTTGCCCGCCGCTCCTGTCAGCTGGAACACCTCCCCGCCCCAAAGCCTGGAAAGTATTTCCCCGCATATTCCCGGATAGTCCGAAGACAACGCGTGGCTGCCGGGTCCCATGCACACAGGGTGGCACGCCAGATTGACGACCGAGACCATAGGCTTCCCTTCTCTGATGAACCTTGCCACATAGACATCATGATCGACCGGTCCTCCTTTCTCGCATCTGTTGCCGTTGATTCCTGTTCTGGCGCGTCCTGTCTCAAGCTCGAATCTGGTGAAATCCCTGTCCGACGTGATTGTCCTCACGGCGTTGGTCACCAAAGAATCAATCATTCTGAACTTCCACGCTCTGTTCGTACCTCCTGTCCAAGTGCTTGAACCTCCTGATCTTGGTGCGGAATGAGTGTGGATGTTATGAATCAGGATGCGTTCTCTGTCCAGTCCGGACCGCTCAGAGACCAATGTCCGGAGTGTGTCGGTGATAGCTGGAGAAATCTCCATCAGGTCATTGGAAATGACGCATACCTTCCTACCGGAACCGTCCTTGAAGACAAGGCAGTGGGTACGAAGTCTCTGGTGTATGCCATCTGACAGGCCATGCCTTGCGGCGAATCCGGCAAGGACCACATGCTCCCGGGGAGTCGTGGAGATGTCAGCCGAACCATAGTTCATCTTCAGGCGGTTCCCGCCGCAGGCGACAGCCAGCAGGGAGGACGCTATCGCTGCAAGTGCCTTTATCCTCATATTACTTCAACTTCCGTTATTATTCTAATATTCAATTTCATCGAACTCGCATTGGCTATACATTAATAACCAGGATTCTGTACTAATGTGCCATTGGCCTTTGTCATTTCGTTCGCAGGAATAGGCATAAGATAGTTAGGCCATTCTCCGTTCACTTTCCTGAAATGCTTCTGGGTAGGACTGACAGTGAGACGGCAGTCTCCGTAATCAACCCAGTAGTCCTTTCCGAGCCAACGGTACTTGATGCAGGAGCCGTTTACCTGGACCGCGCCGTCTGAATCCTTGCTGGCCTCCTCGAAAATGTCCCTTGTGTTGGCTTTCACGTAGTCCTTCCTTTCGTCCGAGTTCGGCCAATAGTAGCAAGTGTGAGTAAGGCTTTCATCGTAAGGATGTGCCACACGGTAGATGGTGTCGTTCCGGGATCCATTGCGAAGAACCATTGTTCTCATTCCCGCGAACGGAACGTTCTCGTAGAACTGCGCCGTCTTCCATCTTCTCACATCGAAATAGCGGATGGCCTCGAAAGCCAGCTCCACCCTACGCTCGTTTACCAGACGGTCCCAAAGAGCCTCTCCGGATTCCTTGATTTCCGGCATCCGGACGTCGGAACGAGAGCGCACCTTGTTGATGTACTGGCGGCAAAGAGCCTCATTCCCGGTCATGTAGGCACATTCAGCATAGTTCAGGTACATCTCCGCCAGCCTGAACCAAGGGTAAAGCACGGAGCCGGTCTCGGCCTCTGTGATCGGTGAGGTCGGGATGTACCATTTCATCATCTCCAGTCCCATTGTGCTGGTCGCGTCCAGAAGATGTTTGGCTTTCACGCTGTAGGAAGGCTCTTTCTTACCTTCGTCGAAATCGGATTTCTTGACATTGTCATAGTAAAGCGAAAGATCCAGGACATTGTCATGGTAGCCGGAGTTGTCCGTGTTAGGGTAATTGCAGAACGGTGACGCCACACTTTTGTAGAAACGAGGGTCACGTCCTTTGAACGGATGGTTGACATCGTAGCCTGAACCGTCCTCGAAGATCTTCTTCCCGTTGGCCATCTCATAGTCGAGGGTCATGGCCTGGGTTGGCTGGAACGCTGTCCACCCATTGAAATAAACCACAGAATATAGCAGTTGCGCTTTCTTCATCGTGTTGTCGCTGGCATCGGCGCTTGAAATGAAATACTTGGCCCAGATGAGTTCCGGTGAGTCAGTGTTCTTCCACACTCCGTCGTAGGTGTCGTCCAATCTGTAGGATCCGTCCACATCGGCGCGGTCGATTATCCGTTTCGTGGCATCCAGAGCCCTTTTCCATTTGTCGGCGCTGTACTGACCTCTGAATATTCCACCTTCCGGACGGGCCGGGTCGTTGAACAGCGGAGATGCGGCTACCAGCGTGAGACGGCTTCTGAGTGCCAGAACGATGTCTTTGTTCGCCCTGCCTTTCGTGGCCTTGTCCTTTGCCGGAAGAAGCTCTTCCGCCTTGTCAAGATCCTCCAGAACGAAGTTGACGCAATCATCGAAGTTGTCCCTTTTCGCATCATAAGTGTCGGTCAGGTCGTAGGCCTTTGTGATGATCGGCACTCCGGCATATCTCTGAATAAGGTTGTAGTACGCCCATGCACGGAGGAAATATACCTCGCCTTTAAGCCTGTTCACATCGTCTTCTGGAATATTCGTACCCTTTTCATCCACATAATTCAGGAAATAGTTCATTCTGTAGATGCGTTCATACGTGCGGTTCCAGATGTTCAGGAATGTGGTTCTTGTGCTGTGTGCCTGACCGCCTTCGTAGTTGTACATGACGTTGTCCGGGGTCATGTTGCCGGACGCGATGTATCTTGTGCTTGAACCTCCGTACCGGAAGTAACCCTCGTCGGTGATGCATCCGATGTTTCCTTCCTGGAATGGGTCGGGGAGGACTGTGTAGAGAGCGTTGATGTAACTCTCCGCCAAGGCTGTGCTGTTGAACACAGCGTCCTCCGAAAGCTTGTCAAGCGGAGTCTTGTTCAGGAAATCATTGTTGCAGGAGACCAGAAGGATCACTGCGGCGAGTATTACGGTTATCTTTTTCATGGTATTCATGTCTCTTCATTTAGAAAGTAAGTTTCACGCCTGTGTTGAAGATCCGCATCTGCGGATAGGTCTGGTAGGATTCATCGCTGGTCTCGGGATCCACATTCTTAAGACCGGAGAAGGTAAGAAGGTTGTAACCTGCGATGTAGAAGCGCAGACTCTTTATTTTCATTTTGTTGAACAGGATGTTGTCTGGAATGGTGTAACCGATTTCGACATTCTTCAGTCGAAGGAAGGCTGCGTTGCGGTAGTAGAATGACACTCTGTTCACACCTCCGTTGCTGACCGTGGAACCGATTCTCGGACGGCTTGCGGTCGGGTTGTCCAGAGTCCATGCGTTCAGAGCCGCCTCTCTCTCGATGTTTCCGGAGACCGGATCCGTGAGTGGGGAATAGTAGAATCTGGCCCTCGCCTGTCCCTGAAGCAGCAGGGAGAAATCGAGGTTCCTCCATGTGGCGTCGAAGTTCGCTCCAAACACGATCTCGGGCACAGGAGTCAGGTCGCACCTCTTTCTGTCATAGGAAGTGATCTTCCCGTCTCCGTCCAGATCCTCGAACATGAAGTCTCCGAGGGTGGCTCCGGCCATCTGCGGATTGTTCTCAAGGTCTTCCTGGGTGCGGTTGATTCCTTTCACCTGATAGTAAAGTTGGGCCCCCATCGGATGTCCTGTAAGGTTCATGTATTCATGACCTTCGCCCCAAGGTGTCTCGTCCATGAATTTTATGCGGTTGCGGACAAACATGAAGTTTCCGCTCGCATGGTAGATCAGGTCTCCGTTCTTCGATTTTCCCTCATGGTGCAGCTGAAGTTCGAATCCCTTGTTGTCCACGATGCCGATGTTCTCGTCCGGAAGACTGTCCGGAAGACCTGTGTAGTAAGGTATCGAGGCGTTTCTGGTGCAGAGGATGTTCGAACGTTCGGTCTTGAAGAACTCAAGCTCCCATCCTATCAATCCATTCTTTATGCTTCCGTCAAGACCGATGTTCCATGTCTTGGCCACTTCCCATGTGACATTCTTGTTCGGAACCTTCCCTGGGATTATGAAGTTGACATCCTTGTCATCGAATCTTAGTTTGTATGAGGAGGCGGACGTGTAGCCGTAGGTTGTCATGTACTGGAACGAATCGATCTGATCGTTGCCCTGCTCTCCGTAGGAGGCTCGTATCTTCAGGTTTGTCAGCCAAGGCGCGTTCTTCTTGACGAACGGTTCCTCGGAGATTCTCCATCCGGCGGAGACTCCGGGGAAGAAACCCCAGCGTTTGTTCTCAGGGAAGTTCTCCGAACCGTCGAAACGTCCGATGACCTGAAGGAGGTAGCGACTCTTCCAGTCGTAGCCGAGTCTCCCGAACCAGCTTCTTCTGGCCGTCTCTCTCGCATAGCCTTTGATGCTGTACCAATTCTTGTCCGCCGACCCGGCGAAGAACTCGTCAAGGATGTCGGAGTCATACTTGTTTATTCCCGCGCCCATGTAGTCCAGACGGTAGGATGCCTGCTCGAATCCGGCCAAAGCGCTGACATGGTGTCCGTTGAAGTCCCTGTCGTAGTTGATGTTGGCATTGACGGTCAAGGTGTTGCTGTTCCTTTGATACTCATGAAGCACAGGGGTGCTCCAATAAGAATTGGTCCTTTCCTCGTAGAGTTCCGTCACCTCGTCATAGGTGTAGTATTGCCAGTTCTTCTGCCAGTTCTTCTGGAAGTTCCCGATCACATCGTAGGCCATCGTCCCACTCACGGACAGTCCCTTTGTGATGAAGCCGAGGTCCCAATTCGCCGTTAAAGTCGTGTTTATGGTGTTGATCGTGGTCCTGTCGTAACCGGTAAGGTCTTGAACCAGAACAGCAGGGTTGGTGCCTCCCCGCAGGTAGCCGTTTGGGAAATATGCCGCCCCGGTAGGTTTCAGCCTCGTTGTGATGTAGAAGATG
>OKUU01000326.1_pt1 | contig 17448 bp, 10 predicted proteins | sample 1606561 | NCBI WGS metagenome assembly OKUU01 (sample SAMEA3882506, study PRJEB24775) | human gut metagenome | biome: human-associated habitat; feature: intestine environment; material: feces | place: Netherlands | collected 2009/2010
CGCGGATACGAGTGTCGTCTGTTACATTACCATTTTCATCCAATGGCACGTTGAAGTCAACGCGCACGATTGCCTTGTGACCGGCAAAGTTAAAATCTTCAATTTTCATTTTACCTAAATTTTATTTAGTTTATGTACTAATTTATTGTTCTAAACCTTTCTGCTGGTTTCAAAAACCGAAGGCAAAGATACAAATTATATTTGAATCAGCAAAATATCGTAGCGGTTTTTATTATTTTTAGTAGATGAAATCGCCTGTTTGCTATATCGGGTTTGCAAAATTCGTGTTTTGCGCTTCCTTCTGCCTGATTTGTTAAACAAAATGGAGAGAAATGAAATATATTCTTAACAAATTACTTTTTTTTTGGATTTTTCGATAATAAATAGTACCTTTGTGCGCAGTTAAAACGTTATTACATATAAATGAGATAAAATGGCGAAAGATAAGATTGCTTTTGTGTGCAGCAATTGCGGACAGGAAAGTGCCAAATGGATGGGCAAATGTCCTAGCTGCGGACAATGGAATACATTTAAGGAAATTCGTATTGCTGCCGATTCCGGATCGCAGGCTGCGAAGAATGCCGGAATGACCATGCGTCATGGTGGGGCTGCCACGATGTTTGGCGGGCAGCACAGCGAGCATGACGCTGCGCCGATGAAGCTTCGCGATATTTCTGCGATTGATGAACCGCGCATCGATATGAGGGACGAGGAGCTGAACCGTGTGCTGGGTGGCGGAATGGTTCCTGGCAGCATTACGCTCCTGGGCGGTGAACCGGGAATCGGTAAGAGTACGCTCACCTTGCAGACTATTCTGAACATGACTGACCGCCGCATCCTGTATGTGAGCGGAGAGGAAAGTGCCCATCAGATTAAACTCCGTGCCGACCGGTTGGCTAAAGGACAGGCGATGCTCAGAGATGGCTCTTCTGCGGACACTCTGAAAACGGCTTCTCTTTCATCAGAAGGAGCCTTTGATCATATTACGGTTCTCTGCGAAACGCAGTTGGAGAAAATCTTCAGTCATATTCAGGAAGTGGCTCCACAGCTGATAGTTATAGATTCTATCCAAACTATTGCTACGGAAGAAGTAGACAGTTCGCCAGGTTCTGTTTCGCAGGTTCGTGAGTGCGCAGCCTCCCTGCTACGTTTTGCCAAGACGAGTGGCATTCCGGTTATCCTGATAGGACATATTAATAAGGAGGGAACGCTTGCCGGACCAAAGATTCTGGAGCATATCGTAGATACGGTGATTCAGTTTGAGGGCGACCAGCATTACATGTACCGCATCTTGAGAAGCATCAAAAACCGATTCGGAAGTACTTCTGAGTTGGGAATCTACGAGATGATGCAAGGCGGACTCCGACAGGTGAACAATCCTTCAGAGTTGCTGCTTACTGAAGATCATGACGGGCTTTCGGGTGTTGCCATCAGCGCAGCCATCGAGGGTGTTCGTCCGTTCCTGGTAGAGACGCAGGCTTTGGTTTCAACAGCTGCCTATGGAACTCCGCAACGTTCGGCAACGGGTTTTGACCAGCGCCGTTTGAACATGCTCCTGGCGGTTCTAGAGAAACGTGTGGGGTTCAAACTGATGCAGAAGGATGTGTTCCTGAATATTGCCGGTGGATTGAGAGTCACCGATCCTGCCATGGACTTGAGTGTGTTGGCAGCCGTATTGAGCAGTAATGTTGACACGCCTATCGAGCAAGGCTGGTGTATGGCGGGCGAGATAGGTCTGAGCGGTGAAGTCCGTCCGGTGAGCCGTATCGAGCAGCGTATTGCTGAGGCCGAGAAACTCGGATTCCAGCACATCATCATTCCGAAGTACAACAATCATGGTTTCGATCATAAGAAATATAAGATAGAAATTCATCCCGTAAGGAAGGTGGAAGAAGCATTCCGCTGCCTGTTCGGGTGAAGTAAAAAGTAATCATACAGTTCAAAGTTCATAATTTAAAGTTCAAAATAAAATGAAGGATTCAGTAATCATTGTGAGCGGCGGCATGGATAGCATCACGCTGCTCTACGATAAGAAAGACGAGATTGCACTCGGCATTAGTTTTAACTATGGAAGTAATCATAACGAGCGTGAAATTCCTTTCGCCAAGATGCATTGTGAGCGTTTGGGAATCAAGCATATTACGATAGATTTGGGGTTCATGCATCAGTATTTCAAGAGTTCTCTTCTTGAAGGTGCCGATGCGATTCCTGAAGGTCATTATGCTGCTGATAATATGAAGAGTACGGTGGTTCCTTTCCGTAATGGAATCATGCTGAGCATTGCCATCGGCATTGCAGAGAGTAATAAACTGAAGAAAGTTTTCATCGCGAACCATGGTGGCGATCATACGATTTATCCAGACTGCCGTCCGGAGTTTATCAAGGCGATAGATGAGGCTGCTGAAGCAGGAACGTTCGTTGATGTGCGCGTGGTGGCTCCTTATACGAATATTACCAAAGGGCAGATTGCTGAGATTGGCAAGAAGTTGGGCATTGACTATGCTGAAACCTGGAGCTGCTATAAGGGCGGTGAGAAGCATTGTGGCAAATGCGGAACCTGCGTTGAGCGCAAGGAGGCTTTGGCCGAGGCGGGTATTGAGGATACTACTGAGTATGAAGAATAAGGATGAAGATGAATCAGGCGTTCTTCGTCCCTATATATAATAAGGTGTAATCAGAATAAATATAATAAAAGAAAAATGAAAACAGCGATTTTATCTGCGGCTCTGATGCTTGCATCAACCGTTGCAATGGCTCAGAAGAGCAACTTCCAGTTGAAGGTGGATTTGAAGAATTTCAATTCCGATTCTGTACTTGTTTACAAGGGCAGAAATGTTAAGATGGATACGGTTTTGGTGAAGAATGGCAAGTTTACCTATTCTGCAAACCTTGATAAGGCTGCCGGATACGTTTTCCTCTCACCTGAAACTTATCGTGGTGCAGGTCAGTTTATGTTCAACCTGCCTTGTGTTCCTGGCGAGAAGGCTGAAGTTAAGGGCGATGCAAAGACCCGCTTCGATATTTCGGGTTCTAAGTTCTATCAGCAGTATCATGAAGTAGATGTTCTGCTGGAGAATGCTAATAAGGAGTTGAGAGATTACGAAGCTTCCCTGAACCAGAGAATCAAGAATGGTGAGACCCAGCAGACCATCATGGCAGAATATGAGCAGAAGGCTCCTGCCCTGCAAAAGGCAAAGGACGATAAGATTTTCAATTTCGTAAAACAGCATCCTGATTATGAGTCTTGTGCTACTATCTTCGAGCAGTTTGATGATGTCAGCAAGATGGAGAAACTGCTGGGCTTGCTCTCTGAGAATGTGAAGAACGGCAGAATGAAGGCTTTCTACCAGCCAATGATTGATATGGCTAAGAAGCGTGCTGAGGCTGAGGAGAAGGCTAAGAAGGTGCAGGCTGCCGGTGTTGAGGCTCCTGACTTCACGCTGAAGGATATTAAAGGAAATGATTTTAAGCTTTCCAGCCTTCGCGGCAAGATTGTCGTACTCGATTTCTGGGGTTCATGGTGCGGATGGTGCATCAAGGGAATGCCTAAGATGAAGGAGTATTACGAGAAGTACAAGGGTAAGTTTGAAATTCTTGGTGTAGATTGTAATGATACAGAGGCTAAGTGGAAGGCTGCTGTTGAGAAGCACCAGTTGCCATGGATTCATGTTTACAATCCGAAGGACAGCAAGGTTCTCAGCGACTATGCTGTTCAGGGTTTCCCTACAAAGATTGTGATTGATGCTAACGGTAAGATTATCAAGACTATTGTTGGTGAGGATCCTGCTTTCTACACTTTGCTTGATGAAGTGTTGGGCAAGTAATGTTAACATAAAACAATGTCGCCCTGTAAGTGCAAAATTATATTTGCTCTTACAGGGCGATTTTTGTTTGTTCAATACTTTACTTCTTTTTCTTTTTCAATTCCAGTTTCGGAATCTTGATTTTCTGTCCGGCTTTTACGGTGTTTATACCATTCAGGGCTTCTACGTAGCATTCCATGCCGGAACCTAAATAGCGGGTGCTGATCTGTTCGAGGGTCTGACCGGCGCCAACCGTAACGGTTTGGGCAACTCCTATGATTCGGTAAGCTCCCGTGCGTACGCGAGCATCCTTGTCATACTGGGATGATGCTATTTTCGAAGTAGCCTTTTCTTCGGCTTTATCTTTAGCCTTTTCTTTCGCTTCAGCCTTAGCTTTTGCTTCAGCCTGCTTAGCTTTTTCAGCGCTAGCACTTTCCTCATCCGATTTTTCAGCCAGTTTTACTGCTTCTGCAGTTTTAGCCATACGGATGCTGTCTTCCATCGCTTTCTGGCGGAGTTTCTGTTCCTGAGAGAGTGGGGCGGCAGCTGGTTTGGCTGGGACTTTCTTGGCTGGAGCCTGGTGATACTGGTTTAGCTGCATGGCTAGATGATCGCGCTGGGCAGTCATCTGACCATAGTTGAAGGCAAACCATCCCATTCCGCCAATCAAAGCTACTACGATGAGACAGACTGCAACGACCAGATAGCGAGGAATAACAATATGATGAGAATTGGAAGATTCTTCTTCCTCCTCTTCTTCTTCAGATTCATCTGATGCAGGTACTGCAGGTTCAACAACTGCTTTCAGGGCTTGCTGTTGCTGGGCTAATTCAAGCTTCTCTTGCTCCAGTCTTTCCTGCTCCAGTCTTTCCTGCTCCAGTCTTTCCTGCTCCAGTCTTTCCTGCTCTTGCTTTTCTTTTTCAAGCTTTTCTTTCTGTATTCTTTCCTGCTCCAGTTGGGCTTGTTTTAATCTTTCCAGTTTAGCTTGTTCAATAGCAATTTGCTTTGCCTGTTCGTCTTCTTTTTCCTTTTCAGATTCAATTACGACAACCTCCGGATTTGGAGTTGCAGTTTTTTCTTCGTCCAGAAAATCGATTACTTGTGCAGGAGCATCTTCTGTCTGTTCTTCTCCAAACTTCTCATCTATTTCATCGAAATCTACGCCGTCATTTACCACCACCGTTTCAAATTGGGCGAATGGCTTGTTCACGATTTCTTTCAGGATGTTGTCAGGCGTGAAGGTGAGTTTGTCTCTGCCTTCAATGGTGAAGCGCTCGCCCGTGTTCACATTGATGCTCTCACGGTCTTTCGTGGCCTGTACCTTAAAGGTGCCTAGCCATTTTATCTTCACCTGCTTGTCGGCTTCGAGTCCCTGGTTGCACACATCAAACATCTTCCGGATGAAGAGTTCTGCTTCCACCTGGCTCAGACCGCTCTTATCAGCCAGCAGTTTTCCGAGTGTATTTAAACTGAATTTGCTCATTGCTCATCCCCTCCATTCTTTAGTTTTTCCTTGACCGAAGCAACCGGTCGGAAACCCAACACCAACTTAGGCGGCACCAGCTGGCGCTTCTTGGTAGTAGGATTAACCACCACTCGCTCCATGCGCTTCTTCACTTCGAAGGTGCCAAAATTGGGGATAGAGACAGCTTCTCCATCCTCAAACTCGGCAATCATAGCGTCTATCGCCTTGCGCACCAACTTCTGGGTGTCTTCCTGCGAATAGCCGGTTTGCTGAGCCAGTTCAGCGATGTATTCCTTATTGTTCATATTTATTTAATATGTAGTCAAAATTTCTAAAACTCCAGGCTATGGGGGAGAGAATGATTATTTCACCACCTTGCCATAGAGGTCAAATTCCTCGCTTGCAGTAATTTCTACCTGATAGAAACAACCCACGCGCAGACGCTTCTCATCGGCACGGATCAGAACCTCAGGGTCTACTTCCGGAGAGCAGAACTCTGTTCGTCCGATGTAGTAATCGCCTTCCTTGCGGTCGATGATAACGGTCATGGTTTTGCCCACCTTATCAGCCTCAATCTCAGAGCTGATGTCTTGCTGCAGAATCATCAGTTCGTCCAGCCGGCGCTGCTTTACCTCGGCAGGCACGTTGTCTTCGTAGTGGGTGGCGCTGTAGGTTCCTTCTTCCTCAGAGTAGGCAAAGGCGCCCATGCGCTCAAATCTCTGTTCGCGTACAAAGTCGAGGAGCTCGTGGAAATCTTCATCTGTCTCGCCTGGGAAACCAACCATCAGCGTAGTGCGGATGTGAATGCCTGGCACGCGTTCGCGGATGGCCTTCAGCAGATTGATGGTTTCCTGCTTCGTTACGTGGCGATGCATGCTGGTAAGCATGTGGTCGCTGATGTGCTGGAGGGCAATGTCGAGATATTTGCATACGTTTGGCTTCTCGCGCATCACGTCCAGAAGATCCATAGGGAACTGGTTTGGATAAGCGTAATGCAGGCGAATCCATTTCACGCCCGGAATATCAGCCATCTCGCTGATGAGTTCGGTAATATGATGCTTGCCGTCAATATCTACGCCGTAGTAGGTGAGTTCCTGAGCGATAATCTGAAACTCCTTCACGCCTTCTGCCACCAGTTCGCGCACCTCCTGCAGAATCTCTTCCTTCGGACGGGAAACGTGCTTGCCGGTGATGATAGGAATGGCGCAGTAGGCACAGTGGCGGTTGCAGCCCTCAGCTATCTTGATGTAGGCATAATGGCGCGGAGTGGTGAGATGACGCTGGCCGTTGCAGGATGAAACTTCCGCCTTGCCGAGTTCCTGCAGAAGCTGTTTGTAGTTGAATTTGCCGTAGAACTTATCCACTTCGGGCATTTCTTCTTCCAGTTCCTTCTGGTAGCGCTGCGAGAGGCAGCCCATTACGTAGAGCTTTCTGAGTCGGCCTTCTTCCTTAGCCTGGATAAACTCCAGGATGGTGTCGATGCTTTCCTGCTTTGCATCCTCGATGAATCCGCACGTATTGATGACGGCTATCTCGCCCTGAGGGCGCTTGGAATCGTGAACGCAATGGTAGCCGTTTGCCTCAAACTGCTTCATCAGCAACTCGCTGTCTACGAGATTCTTCGAGCAGCCCAGGGTAATAATATCTATCTGATTTTTCTTCATTTTCTAATTTTTAAAGAGCGAGTCTACGAATTCTGTCTTGTTGAAGAGCTGCAGATCTTCCATACCTTCGCCCAGTCCGATGTATTTTACAGGCACCTTGAGCTGGTCGCTGATGCCGATGACAACGCCGCCCTTAGCGGTTCCGTCGAGCTTGGTGATGGCGAGCGAGGAGATGTTGGTAACTGCAGAGAACTGCTTAGCCTGCTCGAATGCATTCTGTCCGGTACTTCCGTCGAGCACGAGCATTACCTCGTCTGGTGCCTCAGGCATTACCTTCTTCATCACTTCCTTTATTTTCTTGAGCTCATTCATCAGGTTCACCTTGTTGTGCAGTCGGCCTGCCGTATCGATGAGCACCACGTCGGCGCCGTTTGCCTTGGCGCTCTGCAGGGTGTCGAACGCCACGCTTGCCGGGTCGCTTCCCATCTGCTGTTTCACTACAGGCACATCCACGCGCTCACCCCAGATGCAAATCTGCTCTACGGCAGCGGCACGGAAGGTGTCGGCAGCTCCCAGAACAACCTTCTTGCCAGCCTTCTTAAACTGGTAAGCCAGCTTGCCGATGGTGGTTGTCTTGCCCACGCCGTTTACGCCTACTACGAGGATAACGTATGGCTTATGGTCGGCAGGGAGATCCCAGTCTGCCAGGTCATCGCTGTGATTCTCGGAGAGGAGAATGGCGATTTCCTCGCGCAGAATGCGGTTGAGCTCGCTGGTTGAAACATATTTATCGCGGGCCACACGTTCTTCGATGCGGCGGATAATCTTGACCGTGGTTTCTACACCTACGTCTGAAGTGATGAGTACCTCTTCGAGATCGTCGAGCACATCATCATCGACGGTAGACTTTCCGGCAACGGCGCGCGCCAGTTTGCCAAACACACTCTCCTTGGTTTTTTCAAGTCCCTTATCGAGAGTTTCCTTCTTTTTGTTGCTGAATAATCCGAATAATCCCATAATCTTGTTTATATTTTTTGCAAAGATAACGCAAATGAGCGCAATGAAAGCTGCTTTCAAATTGCCGAGTGCAGCTTATCTTCTGCAAAGATACTCATTTTTTTTTATTTTATGGCTTTTTCACTTGCTTTTTCGCCCTTTTCAAGAAAAAAAGTAAAGATTTAGAGGGTTTTATGTCATGACAGAAGGTTTTTTACTGATAATGTGGGTTAATAAGGTTTAATAAATAATGTTGTCAGATACAAGAACAATTCGCCCTGCAAAGGGACAGAAGTGGTTTGGCTTCTGGACCCTTGCAGGGCGTTCTGTTTATTTCTTCATCATTTCCTTTACGGCTCTTTCGAGCTGGGTATCATGGCCATTGATGAAATCTTCCGGACTGTTGTAAACCTCGATGTCTGGGTTCAGCTGGGTGTTCTCGCCGAACACGCCACGCATGTCGCGGCAGCCTACCTGAGGAATACCGAATACCAGCGTGTTGTCCATCAGCGTTTCCCACCATACGGCTGTCATGGTTCCTGCTACAGGAGCACCAATCAGCTTGCCGATTCCGAGTTCCTTGTAAACCCATGGGAAACCGTGACCGTTGCTGTAATCGTTCTCGCAGATCATGACGCAAGATGGCTTCACCCATTTGTTGAATGGATCGCGGCCAACTACCTTACCGTGAGGTACAAACTCCTGATACTGCTTGCCGTTGAGCAGGGTGCAGAGATCATCGTGCAACCAGCCGCCACCATTATGGCGCTCGTCTACGATTACAGCGTCTCTGTTTCGGTTCTTGTCGCTCAGCAGTTCGCTGTAAACGGTGCGGAAACTCTCCGAATCCATCGCCTTAACGTGAACATAAGCGATGCGTCCGCCCGAAATGCTGTCAACGAAAGCGCGGTTGCGGTCTACCCATCGCTTGTAGAGCAGGTTGTTGAGTTTACCCTGAGAGATAGCCTTCACCGTAACCTCCATCTTCTTGCCCTTGGCGTTTCTGATGCCGAGTCGTACATTCTTGCCAACCTTTCCGTCTAGCAATGGGAAGTAGTCCATTCCGGCTTTAATCTCCTCGCCGTCGATGCTCTCGATGATGCTGCTGGCTGTAACGCCCGTATTCTTCACATCGAAAGGACCACGCTTGATAATCTCCTGAATCTTCAGGCCGTCGCCCTGATACTGAGGGTCGAAGAAGACACCCAGATTGGCGGTGGTAAGCGCGCTGTTCGAAGCGTAGTAGCGGGCTCCTGTATGCGAAGCGTTCAGCTCGCCAAGCATTTCGCTCAACATCTCCTGGAAGTCGAAATTGTTGTTGATGTAAGGCAGGAACTTCTCATAGGTCTTGCGGTAACCTTCCCAGTCAACACCATGAATCTTAGGGTCGTAGAACTTGTCTTTCACCTGTCGCCATACGTGGTCGAAGAGATACTGACGCTCCTCGGCTGGCTTATAGTTGAAGTTAGCCTCAAAGCTGATGTTCTTGGTGCTGAAACCGCTCAGATCCACCTTCTTGATGCTGCTTCCGTTGCAGATAAAGAGGTTCTTCACATCCTTGTCGGTCTGCAGGTTGCCCTGGCCTACGCCCTTCATCACGAGCTTGGTAGAGCCGTCCTTCAGGTCGTGCTGCCAGAGGTCGTAATCATCCTCGAAGGCTGCCTGGTAGTAGAGCTTGTCGCCGTCTTTAGAGAGAACAGCATCGCCCATGTGCGAAGAATTTGCGGTGAGGCGTACGATTCTGTCGCGGCAGTTTTCGATGTCCAGTTCCAGTGGCTTCACTTTTTCTACCTCTATCTTTCCGGTCTTCTTCTGCTTTTCGTCAGCTTTCTTTTTGGCCTCTTCCTTCTTCTCGTCTTCCTTCTTCTCTTTTTCGTCCTTGTTGGCGTCGGCCAGTTCTATCTCTTCCTTGCTCATGTTAAAGCGGTTGTAGGCGTCCAGGTCGAAGAACATGATGTAGGCATCGTCTTCAGCTCCCCAGCTTCCATGACTGCGGTAACCGGCTCTGTCGCTCTGGAAGAGCATTGCCTTGCCGTCGAGCACCCATTTGCCGTTGCTGTCGCTGTAGCCGGAATTGGTCAGGTTGTGAACCTCTTTGCCGTCAGCCTTTACCAGTGCAATATCCTGGTTGTTCCAGCCGCCGTTGCCGATATAGGTTGAAAGGAGCCATTTGCTGTCTGGCGACCATTCGAAAGCGATGTCTCCATCGCTGTAAGAGTAGACGTATTTGCCATCGAGCACGGTGCGGATTTCCTTCGATTTCAGATTGACGATGCGGAGTGCAGCGCGGTCTTCGAAGAAAGCCACTTCCTTGCCGTCAGGAGAGTATTGAGGATACTGCGATGTAATGCCTGTTTTCACCAGCTGCTCTTCCTCGATGTCGGTAGCGTAGGTGAAGTTCTTCTCTTTCTCGTTCTTGATCTTAGACTGGTAAATCTGCCATACGCCGTTGCGCTCGGCTGCATAGACCAGGGCTCTGCCGTCTGGCGAGAAACTCAGGTCGCGCTCCTGCTGCGGTGTGTCGGTAATGCGCTTGGTAGTGGTGTATTCTACAGAAGTTACGTATACGTCGCCATGCATCACGAAAGCCACTTCCTTGGCGTCTGGCGAAACGGAAATCTCTGTAGCTCCCCAGCTTTTAATCTGACGTACGAGGCTTGGAGCGTCATTATCTGTTGTAATGGAGATGTTCACCTTCTGAGGCTCTCCACCTTCTTTCACGGTATAGATTTCGCCATCATATCCGTAGCAGAGCAGGTCGGCGCTGGATGCGGTGAGGAATCTTACCGGATTGCCTTTGTGGTGGGTAATCTGCTTGTCGCTTGAACTGTTGAGGCTGCGGCGGTAGATATTGAATGTGCCGTCCTGCTCGCTCAGATAGAAGAATGATTTCTCGTCTGATGTCCATACTGGCGAGCGGTCTTCACCGGCAAAGGTAGTCTGCTTGGCAAACTTTCCGTTACTTTTCAGCCAGATGTCGCGAGCGATAGGTGATTTCTGGTGCTTGCGCCAAGGGTCTTCGTATCCCTTTTTGTCGTGGTAGAGAATGTCGCCGTTCTTGGCGATGCTGATATTCTCCATGGTGAGGGTAGAGAAGAGTTCCGGTCTTCCGCCCTTGGTGCTTACCTTATATACTTGTGGAAATGTGTTGTCGCCGAAGATGATGCTCTGGGCTGTAGGCTGCAGACTGGCAGAGTAGAGCACATGGTCGTTGTCTGCAAAGGCGATAGGTGTTTCGCTGCCGCTGTTGGTGGTGAGTCGGGTAGGAGCACCGCCTTTTGCATCGATTACGAAGATGTCGAGACTTCCTTCGCGGTTAGACTGAAAGGCAATTTTCTTGCTGTCAGGGCTCCATACAGGATGCGAATCGAAGGCTGCATGGGTCGTGAGCTGTCGTGCTTCACCGCCGTTGACAGAAACACTGTAGAGGTCGCCTTTATAAGCGAAGGCGATGGTAGTGCCATCGGGCGAGATGGCTGGGTAGCGCATCCAGAGCGGATGTTCTTCTGCGCTGGCAGAGAGTGCTGCTGAGAGCAGGGCTACTGAAAAGATTAACTTTTTCATTTGCGTATGTTTTATGTTTCAATATGCGTTATAAAAATCTCTTCTCTTTCGGGGTCAGAATGCTGTTTCTTGCTCCTAACGGATGCAAAGGTAGTTATTTTTTGCGATATTTAAGCATAAAAGAAGAAAAAAGTGAGAAAAAGTTTGGTGTATTCAAAAAATATATGTACCTTTGCAGCCGCAAATAAGAAAATGGCTAATAGATTGCCCAATGGCGCTGGTTAGACAATTTTGCGATTTGAAAAGTGTTGGTTCCGTAGCTCAGTTGGATTAGAGCAACAGCCTTCTAAGCTGTGGGTCTTGGGTTCGAACCCCAACGGAATCACAAAAGTGGATTAATCGTAAGGTTAATCCACTTTTTGTTTATATACATCCCGGGAAAAATGAAAGCAATATATATTTTAACTAAAAAAGGCCGATGCAATATGCACCAGCCTTTTTCTTATCTTCTACTTATTATTCAGTAATCAGTGTAAACTCTGAACCCGAAGCATAATCCTGGCCATTCTGCTCATTCAATGCACGCAGACGGAAGTAGCGAGCCTTGACAGGCTTGTTCAACATCACCTTCTGCAGCTTGGCTGTCTTCTCAAAATGACCCTTCAAGATTGGCTCACCCCAAGTCTTGTTGTCGTTGCTGACGTAGATTTCATAATCCTTGATGCAACCATTCAGAGAACCATCCTGGCGTGCCAGATAAGTAAAGCCCTTGATGACCTTCTGCTTGCCAGCATCGAAGTCAACCCAGTGAGGATACTTAGCCAATGTAATGGAATACATCGTATGCCAGAATGTAGAAGGATCGCCATCTACCAAGTAGGCAGCATCACCCTCATCAGGCTCCTGGCTGGAAGCAAAGGCTATCTGAAGATTGGATGTCTGCTGATTCTGCTGCATCTTCTTCATCATCTCCTTCACCATCTCACGACCGGTAGCTGAAACCTTCACGATATTTCCAAGCTCTGACTTCACCGCTGGACGGATGATGAATCCGAATGTGGTAGGAGTACTGCGTACCTGATCTGGTGTCAAAGGACCACCCTGTCCACAGCTGGCACCGCCCAATCCTGTAACCTTTGCATCGAGGTGCAAGTGAGTACCGCTGCTCTTTGGCAACTGATATGGATGTGCTGCCAATGTCAACTCCTGCTGACTCCAAGGCAATGCTGAGGCAGACATAGTACTGTCAGAGATGAATACTACACCCTGCTGGCTGTCGTTAGTAACGGCACACCAACGAACCTCCTCGCGGTTGCCCTGTGCCTGTGGCTTAGGAAGCATGATGCCCTGCTCTGCTACCGGACTGTGGTACCAACCGATAAACTGGCTGGTCTTGCGGTCGTTGTAGTTGTTGACAGGTCCGCGTCCATAATAATCATACTGGTTCAACTCGCTTGGCAATACCATAGAATAGCCGATACGAGGCAAGATGACCTTAGAACGATTAGCACCGATGGCACTCTGCATCTCGATAGAACCATCCTTATAGATTGTATAAATCTGGCGTGAAGTGAACTTCAGGTCAGTATCTGTCAAGGCATGCTTGTTCTTCTCGAAGTTATAGCAAGACTCCGGGTCACGGTCGCGGTTGCTGTAATTCACATCGCATCCCTCCTTACCCTGACTCTCTACAGTAAAGTCGAGCTGGTAAGAACCATCCTTCTTGGCTGTATAGTTCCAGTTCTTCACTAAATGCTGCAGGTCGTACAGACCATTCTTGAACCATGCATTGTGGTATCCGATACCGGCATCGTTGTCTGTAGGAGCACGATATGCATCGAGCTTAGGACCATTGCCATCCTTGATGATATCCTGGCTGCCATACTTCAGGCTATAGATAGCACCGGTATTCAGGTCGAATGCCACCTGGAAGTTACCACCATTGATGTTGGCACGCTTAGCCGCCTTATCTACCGAAAGCTTCATCGCCTTACCGTTCTTGGCAACAGTAGCGATAGAAGGAGCAGCAACCTCAGCGCCCTTCACTCTCAACTGCTCTTCCATCTGCGGATAACCCTTGGCAGCCCAAGGCATATCCTTGCCCAGAAGGAACTGAACGGTTACGAAGTACTCGCTCTTTGGATCGAGGCTTGCATAATCGTATGGCAAGGTATAGAAGCCCTTCTCGCGAGGACCCACGATATTCTTGGCACCCTGCAATGGCTGATTCTTTGAAATGCAGACGCCATCCTTATAGAGAGACCATACAATCTGGTAATTCTTGAGAGGCTCGAAGTAGTTCTTATTGAAGATTTCAATCTGTCCCTGCTTCATATCCACAGCCTTCACGCCTACATTCTGATAAACCTTCTTTACCTCATAGTACTGAGCCTTAGGTGAGAAGTCTGGGCGAAGGATACCATTCATACAGAACATACCATCGTTTGGCTTGTTGTCTTTACCGAAGTCACCACCGTATGCCCAGTAGGTCTGTCCGGTTACAGGATCCTGCTTGTTAAGAGCCTGGTCAACCCAGTCCCAGATAGCTCCACCCATGAAGAAGTTGGTGCTCTCGATGGCATTCCAGTAATCTATCAGGTTACCGCAGGCATTACCCATAGAGTGAGCATACTCAGAGATGTGGAACGGATACTTCAGCTTGTACTTGCCCTGTACGGCTCCCTGAACCCATGCGATGGAAGGATACTGGTTGGAACCCATATCCACGATATCATTGTTGCGCTCATACTGAACTGGGCGGCTGGTATCATAAGCCTTGATGGCATTATAGCAATCTACGAAAGTCTTGCCAGGACCAGCCTCGTTACCCAAACTCCAGATTACTACAGAAGGATGATTCACGGTAGCGTGTACCATCTCCATGTTTCTGGCGATATGAGCGTTGCGGAACTCAGGTACATGAGAAAGACTCTGCTTGCCATAGTAGTACTCATGGCTCTCGAGGTTAGCTTCATCCTCCAGATAGATTCCATACTTATCGCAGAGATAATACCAGTAAGGTGCATCAGGATAGTGGCAGTTGCGCACATGGTTGATGTTTCCACGCTTCATCAGGAAGATTTCATTCTCCATCTGTTCGCGGGTAGCAGTATGACCTAACAGTGTATTGTTCTCATGACGGTTGACACCCTTCAGCTTGATAGGCTGTCCGTTGAGATAGTAGTATCTTCCAGCTAATCCGAACTCATCCTTCTCAGCAGGAGTCTCCTTGATTTCCACTTTTCTGAAGCCAACGATGGTAGAGAAGGTCTGAACCGTTCTGCCCTTGGCATCCTTCAATTCTCCTACCAATGTATAACGGTAAGGAGCTTCTGCACTCCAGAGCTTCACCTTGTTGGCAGCATCGAGCGTAGTCTCCAGAACTATCTCTCCCTTGGAATTCAATTTTCCGACAAGAGGAGTAGAAGCAGTAACGCCTTCCATCAGATCATTGTCGTCGGAATAAAGACGGTTGGCATAGAGTGAATACTGCAAGGTATAACCCTTGATGGCCTTCTTGGAAAGGTTCTGCAACTGTGCCGTGATATGCAAGGTGGCATGGCTGTAGGTTTCATCCAAGTCAGGAATAGCCTTGAAGTCTCTTACCTGAACCTGTGGTTTGGCAACCAAAGCCACGGTGCGGAAGATACCAGGCAAGCGGAACATATCCTGACTCTCCAGGAAAGAACCGTCTGAATGGCGATAAACCTCTACAGCTACCGTATTCTCCTCACCCTCCTTATTAAGATAAGGTGTAATGTCGAATTCAGCCAGGTTGCGTGAGTTCTTGGAGAATCCCACATACTTACCATTTATATATAGGTAGAAGAATGAATCTACACCATCGAAGTTAAGATAGATCTGCTGTCCCTTCCAATCTGCAGGTACGGAGAAGGTTCTGCGATAAGACCCCACCTCATTGCGGTTGCGATAGGTCATCCAGTTGGTAGGAGGTGTACGCATCACTCCACCCTTCCAGTCGTTCATCGGCTGCCAGGAGTGCTGGAAGATGACACGCTGGTTAGAATAGAGCGGATCTCCATACTTGTTGTTTCCATCTTTCTGCAGTCCAGCCAAATTCCAGTTCATAGGCACCTTGATGTCGTCCCACTGAGAGACATCATAGTCTGTACGGTAGAAATCCTTAGGACGCTTATCAGGATTTGGAGCCCAATGGAACTTCCATAATCCATCGAGAGATTTCCAGTAAGAACTGTTCTCTGGTAAAACCTTTCTCGCCTCTTCGACATTGCGGAACGAGAAGAACCAAGCATGCGGCTGCTGCTTGTTGACAGCTACGGAATCAGGACTTTGCCACTCCCATCCCGTAGGCGCAGCCTGCTGATTGTAGAAGTAGCCTCCTAAAGTGCCATCTGCCCATGCTGAAGAGCAAATGAGTCCGGTTAAAAGTAATAAATAAGTTTTCTTCATAAGTTGATGTTATTGTTTCTAAATATATTCTTTGCAAAGTTACGCTTTTATTTTGAAAGAGCAAAATAGTAGAAGAGAAAAAGCGAGAAAATACCCGATTTTTTGAGATAAGCCTTTAATCTTTGCCCTACCCGATGATTTTTTGCACGAAAAACTTGGCGGAATCACAGAAAAGCTGTATCTTTGTCGCATATAAACAATCTAATGGCAATATAGATATACTAAATATATTATTAATTAATAAATTCAATCTTAAACAAAGACATTTATGGTAAACAGATTCATTCTTAATGAAGTTTCCTATTTCGGTCCAGGTGCCCGCAAGGAGCTTCCTACAGTAATCGCTAGTCGTGGTTGGAAAAAAGCTTTGGTTGTAACAGACAAGGGCTTGATGAAATTTGGCGTTGCCAAGATGGTACTCGACGTATTGGACGAGGCTAACATCGCTTACGAGGTATTTGATGACGTAAAGCCAAACCCAACAGTTTCTAATGTTACTGCAGGTATTGAGGCTTGCAAGAAGGCAGAGGCAGACTTCATCATCGCTATCGGTGGTGGCAGTTCTATGGATACCGCAAAGGGTATCGGCGTGGTTGTTACCAACCCAGAGTTTGCCGACATCGTTTCTCTGGAGGGAGTTGCTCCTACCAAGAACAAGTGCTTGCCTATCGTTGCTCTTCCTACTACAGCTGGTACCGCAGCAGAGACCACCATCAACTATGTGATTATCGACGAGAAGCGCCAACAGAAGATGGTATGCGTAGATCCTAACGATATTCCAGCCGTTGCTATCGTAGATGCTGAGCTGATGTATTCTTTGCCAAAGGGTCTCACCGCAGCTACCGGTATGGATGCGATGACTCACGCTATCGAGGGCTTGATTACCAAGGCAGCTTGGGAGATGAGTGATATGTTCGAGCTCAAAGCTATCGAGATGATTCATAAGTACCTGCCTATCGCAGTGAATGACCCTACCAATCCTGAGGGTCGCAACGGTATGGCTGTAGCTCAGTATATTGCCGGTATGGCATTCTCTAATGTTGGTTTGGGCGTTGACCATGGTATGGCTCATCCAATGAGTGCCCTTCATGATGTTCCTCACGGAGTAGCATGTGCCATCCTGCTTCCTACCGTGATGCGTTTCAATATGGAGGTAAGTGTACCTAAGTATGTACAGATTGCCAAGGTTGTTGGTGTTTACAAGGATGGTATGACCGACCAGGAGGCAGCAGAGGCAGCATGCAATGCTATCGAGGAGTTGTCTAAGTTGGTCGGTATTCCACAGCATCTCAGCGAATTGGGCATCACAGAGGCTGACATCCCAGCCCTTGCCGAGCAGGCATTCACCGATGTATGTACTCCAGGTAACCCTCGTGAGGTTTCTAAGGAGGATATCATCGCCTTGTATCACAAGATCTTGTAATATCGACTAAAGATACAATCATACTTTAATATTTTAATATTTTAATCGCCCTGAAAGGAACAAGCATAAATGATGCTTCACCTTTCAGGGCGATTTTTTTATTCATTTAATCCCTCAACTTAGGCTTTTAATTTCTTTGCTTTCATATTTTACTCCTTTCTTAAATTGCATATCAAACTAAGCCATTCTTCTTCAACAAATCTGTCAATTCTTTCCCCTTTA
>OKUU01000350.1_pt1 | contig 16550 bp, 19 predicted proteins | sample 1606561 | NCBI WGS metagenome assembly OKUU01 (sample SAMEA3882506, study PRJEB24775) | human gut metagenome | biome: human-associated habitat; feature: intestine environment; material: feces | place: Netherlands | collected 2009/2010
ACGCCGAAAAGGAACAGTAAGATCGTCATGTCCGTCACCTCCGATACTCGATTGGCTGGGTCAGCTTGACCACTCTGGCAAAGGAGAGAAAGATAGCGGCGGCGCAGACCGCCAGCACCGCTTTGCCGGGAACAGTGGTCATCAAGGTTGCATACCAGTCCTTGTTGAGAAAGTACAGCAGTGGGATATTCAGCACCACCAGTGCCGCCATGGAGATGAATTCCTTGCGAGGAGCGAACACGAGATTCTCCAGTTCCCCATTGATGATGCGCATATCTGAGAGCTTTCCCACAATGGGGTTGAGGGTACTTTTTAGGTTGTGGTCGTACTGACAAGCAGCGAGAGCCTCACACCATTCTTGCCACACCTCATTATCAATAGCAGACTTCAGTTCCGCCAACGCCGCATTCATATCCGGGTCAATGTGCTTGATGCGGGTGAGGAAGCTGCGGAACACGCCGTGCACGGGCGGGTTCAGATAATTGATGTTCTCCTCCACGGCGGTCTGCAGATCCTCACTGCGGAGGTAGGCCGTGGTGATGATGGAAAGTGCTGTTTCCAGCTCGGCGGCGATGTCTTTCTTGTAATGTCCGGCCGTGAGCTTGATGTACCAGAACGGTAAAAACATCATACCCGTTGCTAAAACCGGAATGAGCAGAAAGTTATTCAGTACGATAGCTATGCCTGCCCCCATTGCAAAGAACAGCAGCGATGCCGCGCACAGCATAGGAAATCGATCCTCCTTGCCGGTGGCTTTCAGGATCGTCTGCACTTCTAATATCTCACGACGCATAAAGTTCGGTTTCTTGCGCTGGGTGGCTTCGTTGATTTCATCACGGATGCTCCTAGGACCGACGGTCAACCGGTGAAATACACCCAGCGTGAAATTTATGGGCGAGATGCGAAAGATAAGAAATGCGCCGGCAATCATGCCAACGCACGCAGTCAGCAGCAGGGCTGTCAAGTGGCGTTCACCTCCTTCTTGGGGTTCAAAAGTGCCTGTAGTTCCTCGTTGGGCATACCGTTTTCCAGCAGGCGTTTGCGTAGACTCACGGAGATCTCATTCACCTGCGTGTGATGTCCTTCGATGACGAATTTGCCGTCTTCCATGTGGTTTTCCGTGATAACATAGCGGAACAGCGTGTTGTAGCGGCGATCCCCATTGGGCTGGATCTCACATTCCATGATCTCCATCATGCGGCGCTGCTTGTTCTCCAGCTGCTTGCAGAAGACCACGATGGGGTATGCCTCCGTCACATAGCTGAGAAGCGTTTCATCGGACATATCCGCGGCTCGTTTGCACAGGGACACCATGCGGCGGTAGGTCGCCTCGCAGGAGTTGGAGTGGATGGTAGTCAACACCGCCACACCCACGCGGGCGGCCTCCTGCGCGGCATTGGCCTCGGCGCCGCGCATCTCGCCCACCACCAGGATATCTGGGTTGAAGCGCAGGCAGATATCCACCAGTGCAATCTGATCGATCCGCTGACGCTCATTTTCACTGTCGCGGGTCAGGGTGTGGACCACCGAGTTGACTACCTTACCGTTTTCCTCCCGCACCAGCTCCAGCTCACGGGAGCCGTTCTCGATGGTGAAGATACGTTTACTGTCGGGTATGGTGGTCAGCAGCCAGCCTGCCGCCGTGGTCTTGCCGGAAGAGGTGGCACCAGCCACACAAATGGAGATCCCGTAGCGCAAAAATACGGAAAGCCAGTCCAGCATTTCCTCTGTGGCTGTGCCGCTGCGGAGCAGATCCTCACGGCTGAGATTGTGGCGGTTGACAATTCGGATGGAGGCGGCGACGCCCACATCCTCATCCACCACGGGGGACTTCATAGCCGCAATACGGGTGTTGCGGGTCAGGTGTCCCGTGACCAGAGGACTGGCGTTGTCCAGTACCATGCCGGAAGCGTGGAGCATACGACGGATGACGGCGAGCGCATGTTCCGGCGAATCGAAATGCTCTTCCAATTTCTCATTTCTGCCATCCGAATACTGCACTTCGATATCCCGCCACGAGTTGATGTTGATCTCCTCAATGCCGTCGGCGTAGATATAGCGGGTCAGGAAGCCGAACTCCGCCATCTCGGTATAGATGGCGTCCACCAGCTCCGCCTGTGTCATGCCTGCTACGGCGATACGTTGATCCTGCAGGTACTTGGTGATATAGCGCTGAAGCTGCTCTTTTGCATCTTCGCCACCCTGAGAGATTAGGGAGGAATAGGAGCCAGAGATGTATTCCTGTACTTCCTGTAGCACGGAGCTAAAGTCTTTGCCTTCAGTTTCCGGTGTAAAGAACAGGTTGTGCGCCCGTCCGAGGGTGCCAATGTCGGTGTTCAGAGTCCGCTGCGGCGTGTCGTCCACCACAACCGGAACGACATCTAACTCTGAGCTGTCATGGAACTCTAAAGCATCTCTTTTTTCTGCGTTTGCCGCAAAGAGCGAAGCACTTCTCTTTGTTCCAAGGGCCATGTCAAAACACCTCCTCAATGATCTTTTCCAGCTCTTTGCGGAAGGCGCGACTGTCCTTGAGAGAAAGGTCAGAAAACAGATTGCCGGCGAGATACTGCTCCTCCAATTCCTGCGAATAAGGCAATTTGAAGGTCACACTGCCGAGCACTTTGCCAATATGGTCCGCCGCTTGAAAAGGCTTAACATTTGCCGCCACTTTATACTGTTTGTCTGCATCCCACTTGGCATCCTTCAACAATGGAAGTTGACTGGAAAAGTAGCTGATGCTTTTGAGATCGCAGTTAGCAAGACGCAAAACACTGTCAGCCTCCATCAACGCTACAGCGGAGAGAATATCGTTTGCAATATAGCTGCCACAGTCCACAATGACATAGGGTGCGATCTGTCGCAGCCCATCCAGCAGCTCTATTGCCTGCTTTTCGGTAAAAGGCGGAATGCTGTACTCATTTTCACCCTTGAGTAATCCCAACACAGTGAGATAGTTGCTGCGCTTGAGGGTGACAAGGTTATGCTTGATGAGATTTTCTCCAATGCGGGCAGCAGCAAGGATATTGCCGAGGGATCTCTCACATTCCAGTTCATCTGGAGAACAGATGCAGGGAAGCATAGGGGCAGTCATGTCGCAGAGAAGAAGAATAACATTCTTCTTTTTGGCGGAAAGCATTTTTGCGATTTTCACCGCCGTCACCGTCTTGCCACTGCCGGGACTGCCCCAAACCGCCAGCATGCCGCCGCTGTCGTTCTGTACTTCTGGCTGTTCCGATCCCTCGGAGCTGCGTCGAAAGATACCGGCTTTCTTGAAATTCATTCCATCACCTCGTTATCGGGCTTAGCAGCAACAGAATCAGCATTTTCGCTCTCTGAGGAAGACTCCTCCGGCTCGGCGTACAGCTCCTCAATGAGTTCGTCCTGCGTTTCGATAAACTGCTTTGCGCCGTCCACCGTACCGCGATAGACGAGAGACAAATGGAGCTTGGCGTCCTGCTCTAACTCTGCCAGCACTTTGGCCTGCTCCGGCAGGACAAGGAAAGTTACAGTAGAGGGCAGTTCCTTCTCGTCACTCTTCGCTTCACCGGTATTGGCGTCATAGCCGGTGCTGGCGGTGACAGAGATGATCTCCACGTACTGCAGTTCAGCGGGGATGCAGGTTTCACCATCCTCTGGGTAGTCTGCCACGATAACCGATACGATGTCGCCGCTCTGGAGCTTACCGGAGAGTCCGGTGGCGAAGCTCTTGATGGTGACGGAGATGGCCTGCTTCGTGCCGTCCAGATTATAGAGATAAGCATTTTCGGCGGCGGGCGCTTCCGAGAGCTTGGCAGCGAGAATATAATCGCCAACGGCAAGATCCGCCTTGGCGTATTTGCCCACTACATTGTTTTTTGTGGTCATAAGGCCGGATGGGAGATTGTAGGAACCGACCTCGGCCGTGGTGACCATATCCTTGGTGATAAGTTCACCGGCGTGAATGTCCTTTGTGACGCGGACGATCTCTGCCTTCTGACTGATCCCCCGATTGAACAGCGGCGTGATGCCGAAGCAGATCACCAGTGCCAGCAGAATGCAGATGACGCCGATGACCGTGCGGTTTTTGAAAATACTCATGGAGCAAGTCCTCCTTCGTTTTAGATGATATATGCGGTGATAAAACCAACTGCGAGAAATGGTGCAAGCGGATAACTCTCCGGTGGGCGCTCCGCTCCGCGCAGTGTCCGCTCAATGGCTACCGCAAGATAAAAAAGGCAGTACAGCAGGAGCGCCAGCACCAGTCCAGCGCCGCCGCGCAGGACACCCAGCAGGAAGCCGGAAGCGGCGATAAGCAGCGCATCTCCCATGCCGCCACGCCCTCTGTTACTTGCCAGTAGGAACGGAACGGACAGCAGTAGACCCAAAAGGTGGGCGGGGCTGAAGGAAATCAGCCCCGCCCCTGCGATAATGATACTGGAAAGGTCATAGATCTGCCTGTGCCGGAGATCCGTCCATGCTGCGCTCATAAGTCCGGTGAGGAACAGTGTCCCCTGTAGGACAGACATCACGATTAACCAGCGTAGTTGAACATCTCCGTGATGCGCTTGTTCAGCGTGGGCATGACCACATCGCCGAACAGAGCATAGAGGCCTGCCAGCAACAGAGCACCCAGCACCACGGCGATGAGGATCTTGACGGCGGTGTCGATGTAGCCCTCGCCAGAGCGATAGGTCGCGGCAAGGCGGATGGCGTTGGCGCGGATGGAATTGACGGTGTTCTTGATAAACTTCTTCATGTGATAATATCCTCCAAGTTATATGTTTTGTGTTGTGGGTGATTACATGGTCTGTTCCGCAGCGGGAGCGTGGTTCGTCTGCTGGGGCTGTCGGAACGACTGCTCATAGGCATCCAGCACCGCATCGTTGAACTGCTGGCGAGCCTCCTTCGTGCAGGGGAAGCAGATGTCGTGATAGTCGCCGCGGCTGTCCTTGTACTGAGGCATGGCGACAAAGGGCCCTTTCTCGCCGCGGATGACCTTCACGCCGCGAATGGCAAATACGCCGTTGATGTCCACATTGGCGTTGGCGAGGGTGTACTTGCTGTCCTTCACGGGATAGATGCGCACGGCGTACTCCACGGGGAGCGGGGTATCCGGTGCAGGGGTGGGAGCTGTTGCCTTGGTTTGGGCTTTGGGCATTGGGATTCCTCCTTTTCTGATTTGGATATGAAAAAAGCACCCGGTCAGGTGCTCATTTCACAGGCTCATATCCATTTCCTGCTGGGGTGCAAACTCGATCTGCCGGAAGCCGACACGGTCGCAGTAGTAGAACTCGCTGCCGTCGGCGTCGTACAGCTCCAGCACATCCGAGATGCCGATGGGGCGGCTGTCATAGCCGGGAACGGGGTTGCGGAAGATGGTGTAGATCTCCTCTAGGTCGTTGGTACCGACTTGACCCTCATAGACCATCTCATAGTTCTTTCGACTCGGATGACCGAATCGCTGTACCATCGTCTCATAGGAAACGAAACGGATATTGATGGGGCTGTCCCGCGAGAGCTGCCATACACGGCAGTTCTTCAGGGGCAGAGCCTCTGGGTCGAAGCGGCCGCTGCGCTGCCCCAGCAGGAGACGGTCATAGACGCCGTCCTCCCAGCGGATGGTGAGAGCCTGCTTTTGCAGAAAACTCTCCAGTTCCTGCGTTTGGAACATGGTATCCACCACCGCCTCCTTTTCTGCGATGTATCCGGCAGGATTGCTGTAATAGAAGATGCGGTTGTGGTTATCAATGCAGATGCGCTGCACTTGGTTCACCTCCGATCATTCCAGCTTCATCTCACCTGTGGCCGGTGCCTCCTGCTGTGGCGCAGTCAGCTCCATGAGCTTCTCACGCGCCCAGTCGGGAAGATACTTTTCATCCAGCACACCGATGAACTCATGTCGATTCCAGCGGGTCATCTCACCGTCACCCAGGCAGGTGCAGCGCACCGAGCGGCCAATGGTGTGAGGCGAACAGCCAAAGCCGTCATGGGCATACCAGAGCTGGTTTTCCTGACTCCAGCAGGATTCCTTGAGGGTATCCGGTGACAGCACCAACACCTTGCCGGTATAGTCCTGCTCGGCGCGGTCACCGACGCAGTGCTCCGCGCCGAAGAGATTCAGAGCCTGCACCGCCTTGCGGTAGAAACTGACGAAGCCATCCAGCACAGCCGGATGGCTTCGGACAACAAAATCGCTGTTGTGGATGAGATCTGTGGGAATATATATCTTCTCTGCCCAATGCTTGTTGGCATAGCTGAAACGCCCGTCCCACTTGAGCTCATGCAAGGTATTGGCAAGCACCCACGCGGTGCGCTTGAAGCCATATTCGTCCAGCACGGTCTTTAAACAATCTGTCTGAAGGTTCATGCCATCAAAGTTCTGGCGAATGGCGTCCTCGATAGCATTTCGGCAGGCGATGTTTGCCTTATGGCTCTCCCACCAAAGGGAAAGCTCATTCCGCTTACGGGCTTCAGTAGCGGAATACGGGTAGGGATAGGTTTCATTCATTTTGGATATCTCACCTCGCTTCTTCTTTGAATGCCTACGGTATCACTTATCGTAGATAATATCATTCTCCATCAGAGCATCTTCCAGAGCGGACAAACAACAGCCGGACTTGCGCAGAGCGTACAGGATTACGGGCGATACATCGGAGAGGTCGAAGTCATTGTCTGCCTCGCAGACGGTAATCACGCCGGAGTCCTCATCCACATAGCAGTCCAGCTTGGCGTCGGGCGCGATGTCCGCCTCCTCTCGGGCCCAATCGGGAACGGTGACAGAAGGTCGGCAAAGTTCTTCGATTGACAGATTACTGTAAACACAACCGTCTTCATCGCACTCGTCACAGTGGCCACAGGTGTCCCGCAAGGACAGGAGGATCTGACCAACATGGGCGGTCAACGCCGTGAGCAACTTGACATATTCCATTGTGGTCATTTTGGATTTCGTCAGGATCACAGCTCCGTCCAGCGTGGTCAGCTCCAGCTTTGCGTTGTCGGGGATGCCACTCAGCTTCATTGCCACAGGCGGGATGGTGGTGGCCTTGTCTCTGGTAAGAATAAAGTTCATAGTATGGTTCCTCCTCATTTTTCTTTGATTGGTGTTTTGATGGCATGGGTAGGTTCGTGCATCAGCTCGTATCGGGTATCGCTGCTGCCATCCAGCAAGCAGTCTAAAGTCAGCTGCCAGCAGGCTTTACGGGGATCGTAGTTGGTGATGATGGCTTCCTCATATTCGCTGCCTGCCGTCTGCGACATACTGTTGGGACGGACAGTGCGAAAGATGAAGAACTCTTTATAAAGTTCTGAAATGTACGGGCAGTAGTTGTAGGACACCATAACATACCCGCGGCAATTCAGAAGCGTGTCATGGAGCCGCTGGTGATTCGCTTTTGGGAAGCCTACCTCATAGCACTCCGCCTCAAAGTAGGGCGGGTCGCAGTAGATCCAGGCATCCTCCCGGTCATACTGGCGGATGACATCCTCAAAGTCCTTATTTTCCACGATGACATTTGCCAATCGGCGAGAGCATTCCCATATCAGGTGAAAGAAGCGGCGGATATCACAAGGTTTGCCGCCGAAGGATTTGGCGCTGCCGCTGAAACTGTAGCGAACTAGTTTGAAGTAATCTGCGGCACGGCGGATATCTCCGCGCGGAGCGCGTTCCAGCATAAGAGCGCGGATGGCTTCAGCATCGGGAGGCTTCAAGTAGACCTCTGTCAGATTCATTTCCTCCTGCAGGTAATCATCCGTGAACTCACCTCTGGAGAAGAACTTGTAAAGAACATTGAAGTCATCCCGCGTATTCAACGGCAAGAAACCCAATTCTGAAAGCAGCGCAAGCGTGCGGCTTTTCACACAGCAAAACAGGTTGGTAAGGTTCCCGTTGAAGTCGTTGTAGACCTCCATGCACCCATGCCGAGTAGGGCGGTTCATGGTCACTGTGCCGCTGCCCCCAAACACATCGATGAAGCGGCTATATCGCTCCGGTGCCATCTTGTTAATGATCCACAGCAGCTTACCTTTGCCGCCCACCCAAGGGATAAAGCTGTTCAAGATGCACCTTCTCTCAAGGGAAAAGCATCCAGTGACCGCTCTAATCCGCGTCTTGCTGCCGCAAGTCCATTTTCCATGCTCTGAAGCTGCTGAATCGTGGAGAAGACTTCGCCGGCAGTCGCAGCGTAAAAATATCCGCATCGATCACTCCCAATGGGAATACCTTTGCGTCTCATACGGTTTACCAGTTTACGAAGATCTGTTCCGCTAATCCCAAGAGCCGCTTCCAGTTCAGCACCGCTCGCTCTGTATTTTCGCCCAGTACATGCTCCTTTCAGATAATTCAATAATTTTTCTTCTCGCATTTCTGTTCCTTTCCGAGACCGTTATCCCGGATTAGGGAGCGAAATGAGAAAAAAGGAGGGGCCGCTTTCCCCATCCGGGAATACGGCCCCTTGCTGTTTATTATTTCTGTTCCGTCCGCACAGAACGGTTACCGTTCTTCTTGCTCCTGTGAATTGAATAACATCTCCAATATACTTTAAGAACGGATTCCGTTCAAAAGGAGATTGCTGTATGGATCAGGTCGCATTGGGAAAACGAATCAAAGCTGCCCGTGAGCGTGCCGGTATGACGCAGGAGGATCTTGCTGCTGCCGTGGACTACAGCGTGGACCACGTGAGTGTGGTCGAGCGCGGAGTCAAAGCACCAAAGCTGGATAAGTTGGTTACCATCGCCAATGTACTCAAGGTTGGAACGGACGAGCTGCTTCAGGATAATTTGGATGCGGCAACACTGCTTCACGCCACAGAGCTCTCCGAGCGATTGAAAGCACTGTCCCCAGAAGGGCAGCGCAAGGTGATGAATGTGCTGGACACTTTGGTCGACGAATTGCGGTAACACCGGTGCAGAGGTTTGCTTTTTTGCAGACCTCTGTTTTTTTCGACTGCGTTCGACGCTTTTCCCCTAACCCCCTGTGCTATTGTAGTTCTATAAGAACGACAACCGTTCAATATAGCAAGGAGTGATACCATGAAGAGAAAGAACATAAGCGCCGATACCGCGCTGTTAGAAGTTGCCCGTAGACACAACACCACCGTCGATGAGGTACGAAAAGAGATCCGGATTGCAATGGCGGTGGCAATGTGTAGCCCTGATCCTAATGTACAGAAAAGATGGCGTGAGATTCCACATGATGGTGAAGTCCTCACGCTGGAAGACTTTATCGCCTATGCTGCGCGGAAATGCCTGGAGAGGTTGTAAGCTGCTTTGCTCATCTCATCGTCATATTCGCTTCTGATGCTTTCTGTACCGGCGACAGCATGGGCTGATAGTCCGTACGGTGCAGCAGACCGTAGGGTGAGAGCACTGCGTTGTCCTCCCTGATGAGGTCGCAGCCGTAGGCGTAGAGGTTTACATGGGAAAGCAGCAATTCCACCGAGTGGTCATCCGTCATGAAGTGAAGCTGATCGATGGCAGTTTCCTGCGGCGAGCTGATCTCCGGTGTGAGGACATAGTCATCCAGGCACTCTGTCAAGCCCATGGCGGTTTCAATGTCCTGCACCTCAAACTGTTCCAGCAGAGCCTTCAACTTCGGAAGCTGCTTTTCAGGAAAAGGCATATCCTGCACTGCTTTGGCGAACTCATTGAACGCCTCCAGTTCAGAGGGGAGGTCTGTGAAAAAGGCAGCGTTGGGAAGAATGCCGTCATAGTTGAGGACAACGGTATTTTCCCAATTCAGGGTGCCGAGCTGCTCCTGCACTGCGGACAATTCCGCTTCGGTTGCAGGAAGGTCCAGCGTCACCGTGCGCACATCTTTGGAGTCAGGATGCAGACCAAGGGCCAGGCGGAACAAGTAGCTTGGCTTCGACGGCAGCGTCTTTTGGACGGGCGGCGCAGTGGTCAGTTCTCCATCCCGCAGCACATACAGGCTGCCCACAAAAACACCGTTTTCACTGCATCGCATCATTCTTCCAATGCCGGCGAAGTCCAGCATCTCGAATACCTTGTCGGATATACCATCCAGTTCGGGGATAAAATCGTTTTCTGCGTAAAACCGGCCGAGGGCAGCATCGTCTGCGGCATCCACTACATGATAACAGTTGGTCTTTGCGCTGACCGCCAGATTCCGCAGATCCTGCAGCGTGATGACGCCGCCGTTGGTATCGACTTTATTCTGTACCTCCATGCGCAGGAAACCGTCAAAGGCAACCTCCTGCACCTCGTCCAGCTCCGACAGAAGTGCGGCGAGATCGTTAAGCTCGTTGAGACTGATCTCTAACCCGTCCAAATGGGGAGCGAGATACTCAAAGGCATAGTAGTCTTCGATCTCCATGTACAGGATATCGTCTGTCTGAAGCCGCACCTTTTCCATGGCGTCCCACAGTTCCCACGGTGAGGCAGGCAAGTCCAGCTTTGCGTATGCATCGCTGTTAGGATTGCCCTCCTTTGCCAGATACATGGCAAACACTTTCTTAGCCAAACTTCATTCCTCCCATCTTCTGCTCATAGTAACCGGGGTCAGCGCCAGGAGTGTTCCAGCCGTGCATGCTGCCGCACTCCATTGCCAGCCGCTGCTCCCGCGTCACCCCAAGCCGCTCGTTGTTATAGTCCGCTATCTCACGGTTATGTGCGGGATCGTCCGTGGACCAGTTGCTGGGGTAGTAACCGCTTTCACCGCGCTTGATGCAGATGAGCTCACCGGTGCCGGGGAGGGTGGAGAAGCACAGCTCCGGCAGTCCATCCGCCAGCTTGGGGGAGAAAAGCTCCTGCTCCGTTTGGATGCTCCACTCGTCCGAATTCCAAAAGTGGACATACAATTCACCGCCGTCATCCACGGAAATCTCCCGCTGCTCAAAGCCCTCGCCCCAGCCGTCCGATGCCTGTCCAGTGAGGTACTCCTTTAAGGTTTCCAGTTCTGTGTCCGATAATTCCCCGGCAACGCGGCATTCCGCCACGCCCCAGAGCTGCCGGTCACGCACCTCCACGGCGAAGACGGCAGAGTGGACCTTGCGATTGACGCTGTCGGCTTCATCATACCAATGCATGAGACCTCGCTCCGCCTCCTCCGGCATCCGGTTTTTCACCAGCGCCGCCGTGATCTGATCCTGATAGCCGCGCAGCTCACTGCCCTCCAGCAATGTGCTGCTGTCGTCGAAGTCGCCGTACTCGTTCCGCTCGTAGAGATCGGCGGTCAGGGGCATATACAGCTTGAGGGTGGTCAGCTTGGGCGGCAGCACCGTGAAGCTGTCCTCGCCGGGGGCGAGCGGCAGCGTGCGGCCATTGTCCCACTTCATAAAAATTTGCCCCTCATCGTCCACGAAGTCCACCTCGCCCTCCATTCCAGCGGGAATGGGATGCCAGGGGTCATCCATAGAATTGAGCCGGATGCGGGTGCCGGGGGGATACTGCTCCTTGATAAAATTCACCATTTTTCTGTCCATCATCGTTTCCTCCATGTTTTGCTCTCTGTCGTAAAACTCCAGCTCGTAGATCACGCCGCGATCTTGCTTTCGGGCATCCTTCACCTTGACCGTCGTACCATCAAAGATGTAATTGCCGGCTTTCCCAAAATCGGTGTAGAAGCCCTTGCCGTGGTTACAGGTGGAGAAGGGATGCTCCGGCTGATCCTTGATCTTGGAATAGAAGCCCACCGTCTGCACCGTGGTCACCACACGGGTCAGCCCCACCATATCCGCGTGATTGGCGTGGCTGACAGTCTTAAACTCCACACCGGGGCGGATGAACCGCTTCAGCTCGGCAAGGCTTTTGAAAGCGACCGGCACTCGCTGCTTTTTTGAAGCGTCCATTACATTCCTCCGAAGGTCATGCCCTGCTCGGGTCGAGGCTCGTGATCCTCCTGCCGGCAAGGGGCTTCCTCGCCGTAGAAGTCGAAGATCATGTCATCCACCTGCTTGCGGACGCTGGGATCGTCGGTCAGCACCTCGTAACGGAAGCCTGTGGTGGGGCGATACGGAAGTTCTTCCCTCACACACTTGAGAAAGGCTTCGGCATCGGTAAACTCCTGTGCATCGCCATTGGCATAGGACACGCGGCCCACCAGGGGCTTGTCCCGCGCCATGTTCTGCCGCTGGACATCCAGATCATAGGCCGTACAGTAGCAGTTATAATCTCCAGGGGACGGATTGCAGCGCAGGCAGTAGCGGTAATGCTCCGTTTCCACGATGTAGCCATAGTTCTGTACATAGCCGCCGTCGATTTTCCCGCCGTGTTCATAGCAGAAACGCTCCATCGCGAAGCGGTTTTTCAGCACACTCTCCCGCAGCGTGTCCACGACCTCCTGCAGCTCCAGCTTGAACGCGGGGCTGTTCAGCTCCTCCGGGCCGCGGGGCCACCATGTATGCCAGAACTCGTTGCCGCTGCGCCCGAAGTCCATGCGGACATGGCCGATGGTACCCAGCCGCTTATCTTCTTCGGGGTGCGGGATATAAAATAAGCCCGCCTCCTCCGGGCGGGCAGGACGGATATGAAATTTCATGTTCTCCGCGGGATAGGGGAGCTGATGCGCCTCGCAGAACTCACGGAGCGTCATGTTGCCTTCATCGAGAAAACCGAGCTCATCCCGCACATCCAGCCGCCCGGACTTAGGCATCGCCAGCTTTTCCGGCATCAGCACCGAGCCTGCGTGGTTGACCACAACATTTTCTTCCATGTAGCACAGCTCACCGGGATCATCGTCAGAGCCGCGAATGTCATAGCAGTACCAGCCCTTCGGCACGGTATCACGGGCAATACGCCCGTTGGTGAACAGCGCGGGCTTATCAAATACTTCAATGTGTTGGAATTTCTCTGTTCTTGCGTTTACAGCCATTTGGGTTTCCTCACTTTCTTTTTTGGTAACGGCAAACATACTACACATCTGCCGCAAAGTCTACTGAAACATCTGCTGCCCCTGCGTCTGCTCCGGGAAGGGCGGGTCCAAGCGGCGCAGCAGGCCGAACTCTGTTTTTGTCACGCAGTCGTTTTCCATGCAGTCCTGACCGTATTTCTCAAAATCCATGTAGCCGTCCAGCTCATAGATGGCTTCATCGTCCAGCCCCAGCGTTTCCTGCAATCGCTGCTGACCGTAACCGTAGGCATCCTCCGTGATGCGCTGGTAGTTGTCCAGATCTTGCAGGAGATCACAGGCACGGTGCAGGGTTTCCGGCTTCTCTGCCTCCAGCACGGCGGCGTAGGTCAGGAGCATCCCGTCCTTCTGCCAGATGTCCTCCAAGGCTTCGGCAAAATCGTTGTAATCCTCCACGGCGGGGCAATCCGTATCGCGGATCAGCTCCCCGATATAAGGCGCCTTGAAGCGAATATCACAGAGCATGGCATCCGCGAAAACATCAATATCGAGGTAAGCCTTCACCGCGTCCAGGTATTCCTCATCAGCGGGGAGGACGAGGGTGTAGTCCGGCTTTCCATCGACACGCAGCGTCATGCGGAGCATTTCATCCCTGCTCTCATCCCGCCAAGGCTCTGCCGGCGAAAGATAGCTGCGGTCGATTGCCATATCCGGCGTCAGCAAGCTGCGGGCGTTGGGGACAAAGGCACTGTATCGGGCGTAATTATACCCCTGCGGGTCAACAAGGAAACCGTCCGTTCCCTCCGCATCGAGGATGAGCAGACAGTGTCTGGCGTCATCATCACGCCGGATGGCATTTTTGTTCTCTGCGATGAAATCATAGTCAGCCAGCAGTGCGCGGCTGAACTGCTGGAACCGCGGGCTTGGCAGCTCGATGACCTTATCCACGGCACAGGGGTCTGCCTCACACCCGGTCTGCTTACACTTCAGTTCTGCCCGAATGATCATCGTGAAAGCCCTCCCATCTCCATGCGGCTGCTCGGGCTTCCGTTCATCACTTCCTCCATGCGAAAAAAACCTTTGTAGGCAACATAGCCCCGGTCGGTGAACATCCCGTCCTCCGCGTTCATGCGCTCCGTGCCATACTTTTCATAGTCATAAAAAGCGTCAAGATTTTCGTCATAGTCGAAATGACCGGACTGCTGGATCATGTACTTGCCGTACTCGGCGGGAGAGTGCGCGTCGGGGGCGAAGTCAAAAAGGTCGAGGTTTTCCGCAAGGTTTTTGATCTGCGCTGCGGACTTTGGCTCTGCCAGCATGACCACAGCGCCCAGCTTTTCCATATCCGCTTTTGATAACCCATCCGTTGCCGCTGCCAGTTCGTTGAGGTCGGAGAGGGTTTCGTACTCCATATCCAGAAGGACATCCACCTCATTGGGGAGCTGGCTGTCCTCCAGCCGCAGGCGGACATCGGCGGGATCTGTGATGCCCCCGCGAAGGAGGGCGCGGTCGATCTCCTCCCGCTCCATGGGGAGGTACAGCCATGTGGCGTGCTCGGTGTCCTCCGGCTCGGCTTTAGAGGTCACCGCAACGGTGATGGCATTCGGCTCATAGTAATAGCAGGGGAAGAACCGGCCGTCGTAGATCTGCTCTAACTTCATGCCGTTGTCGTAGACTACGCCGTAGGGTGTGATCGTGCCGCCGCCGCTTTCAATGAGCCGCCGTGCGGTTCCCTTGCCGTCCAGCGCGTTCAGCTCATCCACACTCGCGCTGCCGCCGCGCAGGTTCATGTAGTGGTCGCGGCCAACAGCGGCGAGGTCGGAAAAGTCGGTAATGACCGTGGCCTGCTGGCAGCAGAAGGTCAGGTTGATGAGATCCTTCAGCTCGAACAGCTCCAGCTTGTGAGCCATCGCCTGAAACTGTGCGGCTTCGCCGTCATCGAAACTGTCCAGCCGCTTGGCGAGGTAATTCAGCTCCTCCACATTGACTGTAAGCATCTCCGTGCGCTTGAGGACAGTATAGAAGCTGTCGATCTTTTCCACCTTGCAGTCCGCCTTGACCGCGTCGCCGATTTCCAACGCCTCCAACAGCTCCATGCAGTGTGCGTACTGGTCGCGGGGGATGGGGAACGGGATAGTTGCCACGCCGTATTCCGGGTGGCTGGGGTTACTGAGAACCGCTTGAATCATCATTTGTGTTTTCCTCCAATCCGTTGATTTTGTTCATTCTGGTCCGCAGGCAGGTATCTTCACTCTGCCAACAGATGAAGCCATGCCCTGGATAGGGACAGCCTTTGCAACGCTCAAAAAGTGTGCAACCATGAATCTACGGCGGGTCGCGGGGAAAGTCTGGGGCAAAGACTGGGGCATACCAATGCCCCAATGAGCTTTTCCGGTTGATCTGCGGCATTTCATTTCCTCCATAATAAAAATGGTCGGAGTCTTATTGCTGAAAGACGATAACCCGGCGTAAGCAGAACAGCCTTACGCCGGGTTTTTTCATATTTTTCTCCAATTATGTACATTTGTCTTTACAAGGCGGACAAAATTGTATATAATTGCTATATTGTGCTTTTACGTGATGCAGTATTAGTATTACATCTCGAAACAGCAAAAAAGCATTCTCACACAATAGGAAAGAGGAAACTAGTTATGAAAAACCTGATTCAAAAATGGAACAGCATCAACCTGATCAAGCGTATCATCTGTGGTCTGATCGTTGGTATCATTCTCGGACTTGCGATCCCTCAGGCATCTGTGATCTCCATTCTCGGTGATCTGTTCGTCGGTGCTCTTCGTGGAATTGCTCCGCTTCTGGTGTTCTTCCTGGTAATGAGCTCTCTGTGCCACATGGGAAAAGGCCAGAAAACAAACATGAAATTCGTTGTTGTACTTTATCTTCTGGGAAATATACTCTCAGCACTGGCAGCTGTGATCTCCAGCCGCCTGTTCCCGATCATGCTGACTTTTTCCGAAAGTACAAATACTTCCGACGTCACTCCGCCAAGCGGTGTTGCAGAGGTCCTCAAAAACCTTCTGATGAACATTGTTTCCAACCCGGTTGACGCACTTGTCAACGCCAACTATATCGGTATCCTTGCATGGGCCATCATCTTCGGTATCGCACTGAAGGCCGCAAGTGAAACTACCAAGACTTTCCGATGCAACCTCCACAGCCGTAAGATGGATCATCAGCCTTGCTCCATTTGGTATCATGGGCCTGATCTTCACAACCATCTCCGAGCAGGGGCTTGGCGTACTGTTAAGCTATGGCCGTCTGATCTGTATACTGGTGGGAACCATGCTCTTTGTTGCACTGGTGATCAACCCGATCATTACTTTCATCTGCACACGCCAGAATCCATATCCGCTGGTTCTTCGCTGCCTGAAAGACAGTGGTCTCACCGCATTCTTCACAAGAAGCTCTGCCGCCAACATTCCGGTAAACATGGAGCTGTGCAAGGATCTCGGACTTGATGAGGATACCTACTCCATCTCCATCCCTCTTGGTGCGACCATCAACATGGGTGGTGCAGCGATCACCATTTCCATCATGGCTCTGGCAGCTGCACATACACTCGGTATCAGCGTAGACTTCCCGACCGCTCTGATCCTCTGCATCCTGGCTGCTGCAAGTGCGGCAGGTGCTTCCGGAGTTGCCGGTGGTTCTCTTCTTCTGATCCCGATGGCCTGCAGCCTTTTCGGAATCCCGAACGACGTTGCCATGCAGGTAGTTGGTGTCGGTTTCATCGTAGGTGTTATCCAGGATT
>OKUU01000362.1_pt1 | contig 16218 bp, 14 predicted proteins | sample 1606561 | NCBI WGS metagenome assembly OKUU01 (sample SAMEA3882506, study PRJEB24775) | human gut metagenome | biome: human-associated habitat; feature: intestine environment; material: feces | place: Netherlands | collected 2009/2010
TATCCAGTATTTTTTCAAACTTGTCCATAATAAATCTGCTAAGGGTTAAACTTTTGCTTTAATTTTCTGATGCCTTGCGCCAGATGCTTATAAACTGCCACTTCGCTGATGCCCAATTCCGTAGCAATCTCCCGATATTTCAGTTTCTGCCGAAAACGGAGATTGAGTACCTTGCGGGTTTGTGGCGTGAGTTCAGCATCCATATAAGCCTGAATTGCCTCGTACTTTTCGGTCTCCCTGTCTATTTCGGCAATCGTCGCTTCCTGGGGAGCTATCGAAGGCGAAGTATCGGCTTTCAGGAGATGATGAACCCGGTCTTTCATCTTCTGTCGGTTCAACAGGTTGAGGCATTTATGGCGCACACACACCAGAAGGTAGCTCCCGGCGTTGGCGGAAGGCAGGGGCGAATTGCTGGCTATTGTCTCGTTATCAAGCTCCAGTTGGGTCTTTCCGTCGAGCACATCGGCAAAGACTTCGCCCACCACATCCTTGCTGGCTGCATCATCCTTCAGAAGTACCCTGGCCAATTGGTACATCCTCAGATAATGCTGCCGGAAGAGCAGTTCTATCGTTTCTTTGTTTATTTGCATTACTTTATTTCTTTTCTTTTGCCTATATTACAATCGATTTTTCATTTTCCTAACCCTTAGCAGAATATTTTTTAATGCAAATTTTTAAATAAATGATTCAAGTTTCGCATGTAAACCCTACACGCCCTGAAAGGGCAGAAGCCCCTAGCCCAGGGCATCGCCCTGGGTAATTACGGATGCAAACCTATCGCCCTGTAAGGGCAAAAGCTTTAAAACTCCAGGCAAAATATAAGGCTTTTGCCCTTACAGGGCGTCATGCTGATTGCCATCATACCCAGGGCGATGCCCTGGGCTAGGAGCTTTTGGGCTTTCAGCCCGTCCTCGGCTTCCATTATCTAGACTTATGACACATCTCCCACTTTCTGTTTGATTTGTGCCATTTTGTTGCGGCGCTCGATGGAAAACGTATCTCCGTGGGTTTCCACATAATCGAAGAGCATGAACGCCTTGTTCAGGAGTTCATCTCTTGCGGGCTGCCCCACGGTATCCGCCTCGTGATAGTAGAGTTCGGCAAGCATGTCCATCTTGGAGAGTCGCTTCTCCTCGTCGTCGATTCCTGCCATTGCCTTCATCACGTCCTCAATGGTGGCGATGCTGTAGAAGGCGTAAGGACCGACGTATTGATTGTAGAGCTCCTTAATCTTCTCACGTCTCACTTCCACCTCTTTCTTTTCGAGCATTCTTTCGAGTGCCGCCATAAACTCGCGAATCAGTCGCTGTATGTAGTCTCGTTGTAGCATAAAATAGTCTTTATTTTATTCTTTATTTTATTCGTTGTTGTTGATTGCCTCCACATACTCCCACAGTTTCTTGTAGAAAGGATGCTTCGTCATCGTGTCCTTGTTGCCTAGGATGATGAGCTTCATGCGGGCTCTCGTCATCGCCACGTTCATGCGGCGAAGGTCTTTCAGGAATCCTATCTGACCTTCATCGTTGGAACGTACCAGCGAGATGAGAATCACGTCTCTTTCCTGACCCTGGAAACCGTCCACCGTGTTTACGCTGATGAGGCGGCGGTAAGGCTTGAAGAACTCATACTTCTTGATGAGCTTCTTCAGATACTGCACCTGGGCACGGTAAGGCGAAATGATGCCTACGTCGATGCTCTCGCTCAATACCCGCTGCTTGCCTATCTTGGTGAAGTATTCCGCCAGGGTAAGCAGGGTAAGCTCGGCTTCTGCCTTGTTGATACGCCCGAAACTCTCGCCCACAAACTGCTCCTTGAAGTTCAAATCAGAATTCTGATTGGCTGCAGATTCAGAAGATGATGTGGATTCAGAAGATGATGTGGATTCAGAAGATGATGTGGATGCAGAATCTTCAGGAGCATCTCCTCCTTCTATGGTTATCTGATTCTCCTCGTTCGAAGTATCAATCCACGTTATCGGATGGTCGTAATCCAATACGCTGCGGTATTTGATCTGTGGCGCACTCTCCACCTTGCCCCCGTAGAACCAGTCGCTGGAGAATCGCATGATTTCGTCGTTCATGCGGTATTGGATTTTCAGCAGGGTTACTACTTCCGGCTTATTTTCGGCGATGCGCTCCATCAGGGTCTTGCCCAGTCCGGCTCTTAATGCCGCAATACTCTTTACGGTAGGTGGCAGCTGACAATGGTCGCCTGCCAGAATCACCCGGCTGGCTCTTTTCATCGGAATCCAGCAGGCGGCTTCCAGTGCCTGGGCTGCCTCGTCGATAAACAGAGTGCCGAACTTCATGCCTTCCAGCAACCGGTGGGCAGAACCCACCAGGGTGCAGGCGATGACACGCGCCTCGCCAAAGAGTTCAGAATTGATGCGGATTTCTATTTCGGCGGCACGGCTCTTCAGCCTATCCATCTTCTGATGATAGTTCTCGCTGCCTTTCTTCCTGTTTTTCCTTAATTCTCTGATTGCCTTGCGGATAGCCCAGAGCTGCGGATAGTCGGGATGACTTTCGAAACGGCGCTCGTAGGTGAAGCCCAGCATCTTGTCGTTCACACGGGTAGGGTTTCCGATACGGAGCACGTTGATGCCTCTATCCACCAGTTTTTCAGAAATCCAATCCACCGCCATATTGCTCTGTGCGCACACCAGCACCTGACTCTCTCGCATCAGGGTTTCGTTGATGGCTTCCACCAGGGTGGTGGTCTTTCCGGTTCCCGGAGGTCCGTGAACGATAGCCACATCCTTCGCCCAAAGCACCTCGTTCACAGCTCTTTCCTGGGTAGGATTGAGCCATGGGAACTTCATTGGTTCGAAGGAGAATCTGCCAGCCTTCTGATGCGAATAGAATAAATCGCGGAGATAAGCCAGGCGGTTGTTTTTCGCCTTCATCACGCGGTCCAAGGCTTCGAACATCAGCTTGTAGCTGGTTTCATCAAAGGACAGCTGCACGCCGATAGGCTCCGCAGATTGCTGCAAGTCGAGCAATGGGGCAGAGTCGGGCACGGTAATCACCATTCTGTCGCCATCCACATAGCTCACGGTTCCGGTAAAGGAAAAATATTTGATACTTTGAACTTTTCTGCCCTGGCTCTCATTCTTGTCCATCTTCTTGACCATAAAGAACATGACGGGGCGACCGAACTCAAAATTGTGCTCGATATCCTGGTCAGAGGTTCGGAAAACCTCTATGGCTGTCTGGTTCAGCGAATTATAAAAGCTCTTTCCCACCTGTAGCGGGAACCAGGCATCACCTCGTTTCACCTTCCGCTGCAAGCCCATCTGTTCGGTAAGCTTGCGGAAGGCTTCTTTCTCGGTATAATACTCCAACTGGAGTAATGTGCGTTGCTGCAATAATGCCTGAATTGGTGAAATCTGTTCCATAATTGGATGCAAAGTTACACCAATTCAGGCAAAAATAAGAAGATAATAGGATAAATTATCTAAAATTTATTTCATGATGCGTTCTACGTCCTGGGTGGTGCGGTTGAATGGTCCGTTGTGCTCCAGTTTGATGGTACACATGGCTGCCGCAAACTTGCCGGCTTCTACCGGATTGGCTCCCTGCAGGCGCTTGTAGAGATAGCCTGCCGAATAGGTATCGCCGCATCCGGTAGCATCTACTACTTCATGAGGAGGATAGGCTGGAATGTCGTAGAACGTATCATCTACATAAACCAGCGAACCCTCGCTACCTAGGGTGATGATAACCTCGGCTACGCCCCAGGCATGAATCAGCTTGGCGGCTTCCTTCGGGTCCTTCAGTCCGGTAATGGTCTCCATTTCGGTCTCATTCACCTTCAGATAATAGGTGTTCTTGAGCACATCGAGCTTGTCCTTCCAGTCGATGGCGTAAACTTTCTCGTCTCTCACCTCGCGCAGATATCCCTGCACATCGATGGAAACTTTTCCCTTCTTGGCAAGAAAGGCAACCACTTCCGGCGAGAAATCATCGCTCAGCAGACTGCCCAGGTGGAAGACCTTGGCCTCTACATGCTCCAGCTGCTGGATGGTGAAAGGATCTGCCTTGGCAAGCACACGCTGCTTACGGTCGTTAGGATTATCGCCATAAATATTCTCGAAGAAAACCGTATTGCGCGATGGGTTCAAGGTGACGTCTATTCCAGCCTTGAGCATTTTTTCAACCGGTTCCTTCTCGGTAGGATCCATCGCCGTAATGAGCGAGAAACTTACATCCTTTGGCAATTGGTTGATGGCGTAGGCAAAATAAAAAGAGGTGCCGCCAGCCATGTAAACTGTACTGCTCGGGGTCACGATTTTATCCTTTGTTACGTGCCCAATACAACAAATATCTTTCATTTTTATTACATTTTGCGGATGCAAAGATACTGCAAATCGAGAATAATACAAAAAAAAATGGGAATTATTTTGTTTTGTTCGCATTTTAATGTACCTTTGCATCAAGAAAAAGCAATTTTAAAATATTATCTAGAATAGATATAAAGAAACATTATGTGGTTTGATAATTTAATCAACGTGCATTCGGCGGTGCAAGGCATCGTCATCCTGTCTTTGATTTGTACTTTGGGTCTTGCCCTCGGCAAGATTCATGTCAAAGGAATCTCCCTTGGCATAGCCTTCGTATTCTTCGTGGGTATTATAGCGGGGCATCTAGGGCTCTCTATTGACCAGAACATGCTGGAGTTTGCAGAAAGCTTCGGCCTTACCATGTTTGTGTATGTGCTGGGTCTTTATGTGGGTCCTAACTTCTTCGGTTCGATGCGTCACGAAGGCATTTCGCTCAATCTGTGGAGTCTGGCTGTCATCTTGGTGGGAACCTTGTTCTCGCTCGGCTTGTGCTGGATTTTGCCAATCAGTCTGCCTGATATGATGGGCATCCTGTGTGGCGCCACAACCAATACGCCTGCCCTTGGTGCTGCCCAGCAGGCGTTGCAGCAGTTGGGCTTGCCTAGCGAAGGTGCGGCTCTGGGCTGTGCCGTTACTTATCCGTTGGGTGTTGTGGGCGTTATCCTGGCGATGATGCTCTTGCGCAAACTCTTTGTGAAACCGGAAGATCTGGAGATTCGCAAAAATGATGATGACGACCATACGTCTATCGGACAATACGTAATCGTGAATCCTGCCCTGAACGGCAATACCATAGCAGAGATTACGATGATGACGCATCGCAAGTTCATCATCTCCCGTGTGTGGAGAGGCGAACAGGTGATAGTTCCTCAGGCTGATACGGTTCTTCATACGAATGATAATGTACTCGTGGTTACCAATAAGGATGAGGTTTCGGCGATGCAGATTCTCTTCGGAAAGAAGGTGGATAAGGAGTGGAATAATGATAAGGTAGACTGGAATGCGATTGATGCGAAGGTAGAAAGCCGCATTATCGTTGTAACCCGTCCGGGACTGAACGGCAAGCGCCTGGGCAGTCTGCAGATGCGAAATTCCTATGGCGTGAATGTGAGCCGAGTGCTTCGTGGTGATATCCGTCTGCTTGCTACAGATGACCTCCGTCTGCAGTACGGCGACCGACTGACGGTAGTTGGCGACCCTACGAGTATCGACCATGTAGAGCAGTTTCTGGGTAATGCCGTAAAGACCCTGAACGAGCCGAACCTCGGCGCTATCTTCCTCGGAATCATTCTCGGTCTTGCCGTAGGAACCATTCCTCTGGATATTCCTGGAATGACGGCTCCTGTGCGTCTGGGTATTGCCGGTGGTCCTATCGTGATGGGTATTCTGATTGGTGCGCTGGGGCCTCGTGTGCATTTCATCTCTTACATGACGCGAAGTGCGGGTCTGATGCTGCGAGAACTGGGTCTTGCCCTCTATCTCGGTTGCCTGGGATTGGCGGCTGGTGGACAGTTCTTCGAGACGGTAGTCCGTCCGGAAGGTTTGATGTGGGTAGGCATCGGTTTCCTTATCACGGTTGTGCCTGTGGTTATCGTAGGTCTCATCATCCTGAAGACCAAGAAGTATGACTTCGGCAGTATCTGCGGAATCCTCTGTGGAAGTATGGCGAATCCGATGGCTTTGACTTACGCCAACGAGACGCTCGACGGCGATACGCCAAGCATCAGTTATGCTACGGTTTATCCGCTCGGCATGTTTATCAGAGTGGTGATAGCCCAGGTAATCGTGATGTTCTTTGTATAAACTTTAGAAATCAGCCTTTCTTGTTATAGTCATCTTCTTTCCCGTCATCGGGTGCTCAAATGTGATTTCCTCTGCATGAAGATGCAGTCTTGTAGCCGGCTCGTTGCCGTAGAGCGGATCGCCGATGATAGGGGCATTCAGACCTTCCTGATGAGCACAATGCACTCTCAGCTGGTGCGTTCTGCCCGTTTTAGGATAGAGCGCCAGGCGAAGATGGGTATCGTCAATACGCTCTAGAACCTCGTATTCTGTAATGGCTTCCTTGCCCTGTTCGCGGTTTACCATCTGTCGTGGACGGTCTAGGAAATCTGCTATCAGGGGGAGCGAGATGTAACCTCTTCCGCCTTCAGTTTCTTTCAGAATCCGGTTGCACGATTCCTTGTCTTTTCCGCAAACGATGGCTACGTATTTCTTCTGAACCCGATGATTCAGAAACTCCTTCTGCAGGCGATGATAGGCAAACTCGGTCTTGGCAATAATCATCAGTCCGCTTGTTGCCATGTCCAGACGATGGACGATGAGCGGACCGGTAGCTTCGGGATATTTCCTGCGCATCAGAGCGTAGACGGAAGGCTGGGCTGCATCTTTTCCGGGAACCGAGAGCAAACCCTCGGGCTTATAGATGACTGCCAGTTCACGGTCTTCGTAGAGCGTTTCCACCTTATTATATATAGTAGTTTCGGCCTGTTGGGTTTCAAAGACGGTTTTAGGCAGCATCCAATGTAGTATCGGTTTGCATTTTCCGTTGCAGGCAGGATAAAACTGAAGATGATGTCTGATTTCTTCTTTCGGACTCTCTCCCCACCAGAACATCGCCATCTGCAGAGGCTTGTAGCCATGCTGGTAAGCGTATTGCAGGAGTTTCGGCTCGCAGCATTCTCCACTTCCGGCAGGTGGAATCTTAACCGCCTCGTCCTTGAAAATCTCCAGCAGATCCTTGGTTTCTCCTTCCGCATTCAGCATCTGAAATTTCGAAAACAGCCATTGCTGAAGTTCTTCAGATAACTGTTTGCGGAGCTGTTTCGCACTTTTCAAATCCTTTTCGTAGTTTTCATATAGCGTTTCGTACGCCGTCTTTTCGTTTATCGACTTTTTCAGCCTCTTCAGTTCTGCCTTCATAAACTGGCTCTCTTTTATCATCGCTTTCTCCTCTTCCTCGCTCAGGGGCGTTCCAGCCGAAAGGGCTTCCTGGCGCCTTGCATCTCGCTTTTCCTTTGCTTCTTTTATCTTTGTCTGATAGTTTGCGATAACTTCCTGGCGCTTTTGCTGCAAATCATCAATCAGGCTTTTCGCTTTTATCAGGGTTTCGTTGGCTTCAATCTGTCTGATTTGCTGGTTCAATTCCGAAATCTCAGCCTCATGTACCTTGAAATATCCGTCGGGTTGGAGATAATCGAATACGGCTGGTACAAAATCTTCCCAGTCGCTTCTGCCGCCAATCTGTCCGCTATAGGCTCTCAGATAGCCAATCTTACCGTTGCCGTCTTCTACGATAAGTACGCCGAACATCTTTCCACGGTCAATTTCCTCTCGCCAGTCGTTTCGCTGTGAGAGTTCAGCCTGCAGCTCCTTGCATGCTTCGATGCAGAGCGGATGAGGTTCGTAGCTGAATGGATTGTTCATCCTTTCAGGTATATTTTGGGGGTCGATATTTTTTAATAATTGCATTTCCATACTACAAAGGTACACTTTTTATTGCTTTTCTCTTTTTTTTTTATAGAAAAAATGAGTTTTTCTGTTCTTTTTTTTGTTTGTTTGGAATTTTTGTCGTAAATTCGCCACGGGAACTTAAATTCATCTTAAAATAGTCTATCATGGCAAGTGAATATAGAAAGATAATGTCGATACAGATTAAGAACGGAGTATGCCTTCTGTGCATTTTCGCTCTTATGCTGTTGCTTGCCGCTTGCTCCTCCCTTCACACCACGCAGGCAGAGGTAAGATCCTTTAGCGTTATCCTGTTACTAGTCATAGGTTTGCTGCTAATGAGCGTGTTGGCTCTTATCGCTTTTCTCCGATACAAAATATTGCGCAACAAGCAACAGCATCAGGAGGAGATGAACCGGATGATGGCGCTGAAGATGGAGAATGTGCGCAATCGTTTCCCGCCTCACTTCGTGTTTAATGTGCTCAATATCTTTGTCTCTAATCTTCCGAAGGAAGTTGATGTCAAGCCGCTTCATCTCCTGATACAGATACTCCGTTCCTACTTGCTTACATGCGATAAGATGGCGGTAAGTCTGGAGGAAGAATTGCAGATGGTGATGGGTTATTCTTCCCTTCGCCATGAAACCAATCCGTTTCTCCCGAAACCTCGGTTCCATATAGCCAAGGATGTAGATATGAAGCTGATGCTGCCGTCTATGATTATCCAGATTCCTGTAGAGAATGCCCTGAAGCATGCGTTTGTGGGCATGGAAGAAACTGGTGATACGCCTTCGCTGGATGTTAATATCTGGGTAGAGGACGCGATGCTCCGAATAGAGGTAACTGACAACGGATGTGGAGAAGCGGGGGCTATTGACAGAAAAAAGAAGAATGGTTTTGCCAGTACGGGAACCGGATTGAGAATCCTGAACAGCACCATCGAAATGCTTAATGCAAGCAACGAACGCAAGATGTTCTTCAAGATGCAGAGCAACAGAGGAATTCCTGGGGAGGAGAATGCTCCGAAGAAGGGTATGCACGTAAGCATTGGAGTTCCATGTGATTACGATTACGATGTCTTTAAGTAGAAAACTTTTCATAAGAATTTAAAACATACTAATATGCAAGCAATGCAAGATAAAATCAAGGTTGTGATTGTGGATGATGAGCCACAGAGCATCCACAAGTTGCAAGATGATTTGGCAACTCTGGTAGATTTTGAGGTGATTGCCACATCCTCTTCGGCGGTTTCGGCTAAGAACCTTGTGATGAGCATGCAGCCCGATGTGCTGTTCCTCGATGTTGAAATGCCTGGACAGACGGGCTTGGAAGTATTGCAGTCTTTGAGAGAAGAAATGCCGATAGAACTTATCGTAGTGTTTTACAGCGCCTTCGATAAGTATATGATTGAGGCGCTCAGAGCCTCTGCCTTCGATTTCCTGTTGAAACCTTATCAGCAGGAGGAATTAGAACTGGTAGTAGACCGTATCCGGCAGAAGATGGTGGATGGAGATGAAAAAGATTCTTCTGCAGCTCTTGAGTCCTCTTCCGGGCCTTCGGTATCTGCGATGGCTTCTCTGAAAGCTCAGGATTTGTCGGGAGTGAATGGACTGTTGAAAACATCAGCCAAGCGTCTTGCCATTCAGACTATTTCGGGTTTATTAATGTTGAAGCCCGATGATGTGTTTTGCTGTACTTTCGATGAAGATACTCATCTTTGGCAGTTGAAATTGTCAAACGGTCAGATTTATAAGTTGAAGAAGCAGACCACGGCAAAGACCATCCTTTCCATGTCGCCTTCTTTGGCTCAGGTTCGTCAGGATTGCATCATCAATCTCGATTATCTTCTCTGCATCGAGAATTATACGCTCCGCTGCATCTTTTCTCCTCCTTTCGACCATGAGGAAATCACGGTTTCCCGCCGCTGCTATAAGGCGGTAAAGGAGCAGTTGGAGATATTGTAGGAATCGGAAAAGAGAAGAGGGTGTGCAAGATATAGTCTTTGCACGCCCTCTTCTAGCTCTGGTTTATAGCAGGGGTGTCATATAGAGTGGCAGATATACTATCCCATCTTTTTCCGCTAAGTCTGAGGTGTGAATGACGTAAGGAGTCGATAGGTAATTCTTGTACTTTCTGACACACTTTTCCAAAGATGAAATGGTATAACGATTGGTAGACTTTACCTCTATTGGCGAGATGTTGTGCTTGCTCGTAATCGAAGACTTCGCTATCAGAAAGTCGATTTCCATTCTGTCTTCTGCCTCACGTGAATAGTTGGAATAGAAAAACAGCTTGTGCCCCTTTGCCTTCAACATCTGTGCTACGATATTCTCTACAAGCATCCCTTCGTTTACTTCCAGCTTGTCCATCATCAGTTTCTTGTAAAGTGATTCCTGCATGATCCGATTCTCATCGAAAGCCATACTGATTAGCAAACCTGTATCTGCCATGTAACATTTCAAGCTCGAGTTTTCCAGCTTGAGATTAAGCCCGATGTTTGGCTCTGTTGCTCCGTAACAGATATTTGCAACCATAGCTTCGTTCAGCCAAAAGAAAGCCCCCTCGTACTCACGCATTCTGGCACCAGCCTTTATTTCAGACAGGCGGAATTTCTTCTCGTGTTTCTGAAGCTGGCTTGGAATCAGATCAAAGATGCTCGTTACTCTTACCTCGTTGCCTTCTGCGTATTTTTGAATGTCGTTTCTGTAAAGGCTTATTATTGCACGCTTTATTGTATCAACTTTTGTAAAATCGCGAGTCTTTACATAGGTATCTACAGCCTTAGGCATGCCTCCTACTATCATATATTGACGGAATAAGGTCATAGCCTTGCGATGCATGTCGGTACCAAGAGGCTTAAGCTTGGTAAATTGTTTTTTGATGAGTTGCATGATTGCCTCTTCGTCCATAGCCCAAAGAAATTCTTCAAAATCCATCGGATACATGTTTATTCTGATTTCTTCGGATGGAATCATGATGTTTTTGACATTCTTGTTGATGGAAACAAGTGAACCAGTTTCAATATAGTCGTATCGTCCATCTTTGACAAGGTACTTGATGGCGGCTCTCGCCTCTGGAAAAGCCTGTACTTCATCGAAGATAATCAGCGACTTGCGCGCTGTTAACTTTACATTGAAGTAGAGTTGTAAGTACATAAAGAAAGTATCAAGGTCGTATAGGTAGTTCCTAAACAAATCTAATACTTGCTGCATCGTATTGTTGAAGTCTATCAAGATATACGATTCGTATTCGTTCTTGGCAAATTCCTCTACGATATAGCTTTTACCGACACGTCGTGCCCCATCAATGAGCAATGCATTCTGCCCATTGTCGTCTGATTTCCATTCTAATAATTGACTATAGATTTTACGTTTCATAACTTCTTGGTATTCTTGTTGTTGCACGTATCCTAGCTTTCAGAGTGCTGGATTTTACACGTTTCCTAGGTTTCATAGTCTTATATTTTACACGTTTCCTAGGTTTTCGTAGGTGCAAAATTACACATTTCCTAGGATAAGGCAATGCTTTTCCCTGAGAATCTTGTCGTTTTTAATGTTTTTTACGTTAATATCAATGATGGGATTTTCCAAGATAGCGTCAATCAGCATAACACGCTGGCAAATCATTCTAGGGCGGTAAAACTTATTCTTGCAGGCTTTTTGATATTAAATTCATCAGAAAAAGACAATTTTTCTTGGTTTTTCCACGGAAAAAACTTACTTTTGCACCATAATAGAGGAGAATTATAACAAAAAGGTGGAATGATGTCCTCACCACCCGACTATTCATTAAAAACTTGTTCTTGAGGATAGACAAGTATAGAACTAACTAGTATGAAAAGAAAGAATTTTCTGTTGGTATCTTTTTTAGCGTTGGCGATGGCCTTTTCTGTAGCGTCTTGTAGCAGTAGTGATGATCCGGAAAACAATTCTGGAAATGGCACCGAGACTCCTGGTGGAGGAAATGACACTCCTGACACTCCTGGAACGAATAAAGAATTTACTGCAGCAGAAGCTAAACAGAATTTAGAAGTTACAGCACAGGAGCTGCTGGGCAAGATGAATGTGAATGATCTGCAGGAGTTCAAGACCATGATTGATGGTGTTGACTACGAAGATGGTAGTGAGGTATCAAAATGGTTCGAGGCATGTGGCGATGCTTCCACGGTTTCAGACAGCAAAGAAGGCACGAAATATCTTATCAAGGCTTCTAAATTCGTAGGGGAGTTTACGCTTCAGAACGGAGTGTGGAAACAGACTCAGAAGGGTGGTGACCATCTCTCATTCATCTTCAATGACAAGCAGGGCAACAAATGCGTGCTTACCTTGAAGGCTAGCAAAGAGGGTACGGAAATTCATCATGATTGCTTTGATGATGAAGGTGGATATTGGGATGGCTACAAGTGGCAAGAGAATAAAGACGAATACCGTTTTATCTTGCCTAAGAAGATGGAACTTACGCTGAGCAGAAATGGTGAGGTGAGAGCCATGACAACGATTAATACAGAGGTGAAGACCGCAGGTGAAATAGACCTGACCAAAGACGAGGTGGAACTCTCTTCCGTAACTCAGATTGGCGCTTATAAGGTAGAGGTAAACAAAGCGGCTTTCAAGGCAGGCAAAAATGCAGAAGCAAAGGCTGTAATCTCTAAGGATAACGAAACGCTGATTACGGTTACTGCTAGTGCTACTGGGGAAATCGACAACAATCTGGAAGGTACATACGGCAAGGTTTCTGCATCTGTTGATATTTTGGGCAAGGCAAAGGTTGTTGCAACATTCTCTGATGTTGATATGCTGATTCAGAATCTTGATAAAGCAGATGAAAATGATGAAAATGAATCTCAGTTCAAGCAGTATCTTGATAACGCCAATAAACTTGTTGATGCCAAGCTTTATCTCGATAACAGCTCTAAGAGTTGTGCTAAGGTTTATCTCGCACCTATCGAGGATGGCTATGGTAGCTATAAGTATTGGGATGCTGAACCGTGGCTGGAATTCTCTGATGGTTCGAAGTATTCTTACTCTGATTACTTTAACGAGAAGTCGTTTAAGACTGTAGTTGATAAGGTGCAGAGCATCGTAGATGATTTCATTAATATGTTTGACTAATATAAGTCAACACAATACAGTAGAATTATCAAAGGAAATATCAGATAGTGAAAAGAGTTTTCTGCATATTTATTTATGTAGTATTTAGTATATTGAAAGGCGTGTCGGCAGAAATGCCCGACACGCTCAATCATTATGGGCTTCAGGCAGTTGAGATTCGTGGCAAGCGCCTTCGTTCTCAGTTGAGAGAAATAGAGGGGACCAGCATTATCAGCATGTCTCTCATGGATGAAATGCCTCATATTCTGGGCAATGCCGATCCTCTGCATTATGCCCAACTTTTGCCTGGCGTGCAAACCAATTCCGAATATGATGCCGGCTTGCATATCCAGGGATGCGACAATTCTCACAATTATGTTTCCCTTGGTGGTGCTCCTGTTTATAATGCGGCTCATCTGTTGGGCTTCTTCTCAATATTCAATGCGGGACATTTTACAGAGATGAGTCTGCAGAAATCTCCTGTTTCCGCTTCTTTCCCTAACAGATTGGGCGGTAGGGTAGATATGTTGACTCCTACTTGGCTTGCGGCGGAAGATAGTCTTTCGGTTGGTGCTGTTCATGGAGAACTGTCTGTAGGTCCGATGTCTTCTCAAGGCACTTTACGCTTGCCTATTGGCAAACGCTCCTTGCTTTTATTATCGGCTCGTGCGGCCTATCTCAATCTATTATACTCTAAATGGCTTGAGGTAGATGGTGATGAGGTGAAGTATGATTTCTCAGATTATAATCTGTCTTATATCACTCAGTTGGATGATGCTAATGTGTTGAAAATTGAAGGTTATTGGGGCTATGATAAAATGAAGATAGGACAGGCCAGTCATGGCTTGCAGGGAAAACTCAAGTGGAACAATACGATGGCAGCGCTCCATTGGTATTCGCGCTCCAAGCATGGGGAAAATGAGAGGAGAAAGAACTGGCAGATGGAGCAGATGGTGTATTATTCCCGTTATGCCAACCGGTTGAATTTAAATGAGTATTCTTTTCAAGTAGGAATGCGGTCTTTCATCTTTGATTTAGGATATAAGGGAAATTTCTCTTGTGGAAGATGGAGAATGGGAGCAGAGGTGGTTCGCCATCAGCTCTTGCCGCAAGATATTGGCATTTCTGGCAACTTGGCTAATTATCAGACTGATACGCAGCATCAGCAGTCGATGGAGGCAAGTGCTTATCTGCAGTATTGTCAACCTTTGGGAGAAAATCTCTTGATGGAACTGGGTGCTAGAGTCTCTGGTTATCATTGTCAGAAATCTTTTTATCGGGTGATGCCTCATCTTAAGTTTAATTACGACCTGTCGCAATCAGCCAAACTGAATCTCAATTTGGGCATCCGTAACCAGTATCTTTTTCAGACTGGCTTTTCTTCGGCTGGACTTCCCACCGAATTCTGGTTTGCTGCCGATCAGAATCATCGTCCGCAATATGCCTATCATGCTGCCTTGCAAGGTGAATTCTGGTTTGCCGAAAAGGAATACCGGTTGAGTGTGGAAACTTATTATAAATGGTTGATGAACCAGATAGAGAACAATAGCAATATGTTTGATATCCTTTTCTCTTCTTATTCTTTTGATGGCTCCTTGTTGCATGGCAAGGGTTACAATTATGGATTGAATCTTCTCCTTGAAAAGCGAAGGGGAAAACTCACGGGATGGTTGAGTGCTTCCCTGGGAAGAGCCATGCGAAAGTTTGTTGGCGAACAATATCAGGGATGGTATCCTGCCGGACATGAACGTATTTACGAGCTGAATGCCGTAGCTACTTATCGTATAAATCGCCGTCTCAATTTAGGGGCAACCTATGTTCTGGCATCCGGAACTCCTTATACAAAAGTGAATTACGCCTATCTGATGTCGGGTAATATAGTTACGGAGTATGGACCTCACAATGGAAACAGGGTTAGTCCTTATATGCGACTCGATTTGTCGATGAGTTATGATTTTTCAACGAAGGGCAGCGTTCGTAGCGGAATAAATTTCTCGCTTTATAATGTTACGATGCACGGAAATGATTTGTTCTATCGCATCAAGGTGTATGATAATCATGTGAGATATAATGGTTTTAAGTTCTTGATGCCCATTATGCCTTCTCTCAATTATTATTGTAAATTTTGAAACGTCAGCTTATGAAAATCTGTCACAATTATCTTCTTATGGTTGTCTTGGCTTTATCCTTTATATTTGGAGGATGCAGCCAGGATGTTTCTACGTCAGATGAATCGCAATTGGTAGTTGAAGGGTGGATTGATGCTGGTGGTTTTCCTATCGTCAAACTGACTAAAACGATTCCTTTGGGTAAGCATGAACTTTCATTAGATAGCCTTTCTCGCTATATGGACAGATGGGCGAAAGTTACCATTTCTGATGGTGAAAGAACAGAGGTCTTGGCGGGGAGGTATGATAAAAGATATTTCCCACCTTTTATCTATACTACTTATGATATGCGTGGCGTGGAAGGAAGGGAGTATGTCTTGAGGGTAGAGGCTTCGGATGGCAAGGTGGCAGAAGCAAAGACCCGTATTCCGGAGGCTGCAAAAATTGACTCCTTTCGTGTAGAACCTACTGATGTGGATAGTCTTTTCCAACTTTATGCCTATACGTCTTATCGGGGAAAATGCAAACTTTTTACGCAGACCGTAGGAAGTCAGAATGAAATGTATTCTGCCGAATTAGGCCTTTTTGACGATGGAATGATAGGAGAAGAGGGACGGATTTCCGTAAAACGGGGTAGAGACAATTTGCAGAAAGATTTTACTCCTTTTTTTAAGGAGAATGAAATAGTAAGGGTAAAGTTCTCTTCATTAGGTGAGGAAGGTTATGCCTTTTGGCGCAGTTTCGAAGATATGGCAGCCTTGTCCCGAATCCCCCTGATGCCTGTCAACTCCAATTTGAAGTCGAATGTTCAGGGGGCTTTGGGTTATTGGCTGGGATACGGTTCCAGTTTCTATGAAGTGAGAATCAAGGTCACAAGCGGTCGTTAATGAAGAGTAAGCGGCTTTAGTTTTATTACTCAAAATGCGCCAGTATGTAGGAACACATGCTGCACCAGCCTCTGCTGCCCTCATCTTCTGGGCTTTCGGACGAGGACAGATTCAGGCTGCAATAAAAAAGTTTGCCGATTTGACGTTTATAATAATAAGAGAACAACAAAAGCGAAATAGTTTTTTTTCTCTTTTTATCCATCACATCCCTCACGTTTCCTCTTTTTAAATATTTAAACATTTGATAATGAGGGGTTTATCTCTCCTGTGTAGCGTGATGGATGGACGAAATATTTACAAAATCCATCACGCTATCCATCACTTATTGACTTTATCCATCA
>OKUU01000368.1_pt1 | contig 16054 bp, 7 predicted proteins | sample 1606561 | NCBI WGS metagenome assembly OKUU01 (sample SAMEA3882506, study PRJEB24775) | human gut metagenome | biome: human-associated habitat; feature: intestine environment; material: feces | place: Netherlands | collected 2009/2010
GTTGCATCCTCGATGAGGGCTTGCGTCTTGATGGTCGTGCTACTACAGATATCCGTCCTATCTGGTGCGAGGTATCTCCTCTGCCAATGCCTCACGGAAGCGCTATCTTCCAGCGTGGTGAGACAATGTCTCTTTCTACATGTACTCTCGGTACCAAGATGGATGAGAAACTTATCGACGGTGTGCTCGAGAAGAGCTACCAGCGCTTCCTCCTCCACTATAACTTCCCTCCATTCTCAACAGGCGAGGCTAAGGCTCAGCGTGGCGTAGGTCGTCGTGAGATTGGTCATGGTCATTTGGCATGGCGTGGTTTGAAGGGTCAGATTCCTTCCGACTTCCCTTATACAGTACGTTTGGTAAGCCAGATTTTGGAGTCTAACGGTTCTTCTTCTATGGCTACAGTGTGTGCAGGTACACTCGCCCTGATGGATGCTGGTGTTCCTATGAAGAAGCCAGTTTCTGGTATTGCCATGGGTCTTATCAAGAACCCAGGTGAGGACAAGTATGCTATCCTCAGCGATATCCTCGGTGATGAGGACCACTTGGGTGATATGGACTTTAAGACCACAGGTACCCGTGATGGTTTGACCGCTACACAGATGGATATCAAGTGCGATGGCTTGAGCTTCGAAATCCTCGAGGAGGCTTTGATGCAGGCTAAGGCTGGTCGTGAGCACATCCTCAACTGCATGATGGAGACTATCTCTGAGCCACGTGCTGAGATGAAGCCACAGGTTCCACGTATTGTAGCTCTCGATATTCCTAAGGAGTTCATCGGTGCTGTCATCGGTCCTGGTGGTAAGATCATCCAGCAGATGCAGGAGGATACTGGTGCTACTATCACTATCGAGGAGACTGAAGGTAAGGGCCACGTACAGGTATCTGCTCCTAACAAGGATTCTATTGATGCTGCTTTGGCTAAGATTAAGGCTATCGTAGCTGTTCCTGAGGTTGGTGAGGTGTACGAGGGTACAGTTCGTTCAATCATGCCTTACGGTTGCTTTGTAGAGATTCTCCCTGGTAAGGATGGTTTGCTCCATATCTCTGAGATCGACTGGAAGCGTCTTGAGACAGTTGAAGAGGCTGGTATCAAGGAAGGCGACAAGATCAAGGTGAAGTTGATGGAGATTGATCCTAAGACTGGTAAGTACAAGCTCTCTCATCGTGTATTGATGGAGAAGCCAGAGGGTTATGTAGAGCGTGAGCGTCGTCCACGTCCTGAGCGTGGTGAGCGTCGTCCACGTCGCGACGACCGTCATGAGGGTCGTGGTGAGCGTCCAGCTCGTCAGCCTCGTCGTTATGAGCATCGCGGTGAAGAGCAGGCTCCAAGAGACTTCAACGATTCTCTCGACCACAACAATGATGTAGAATAATCCGTATTATACATTATTATATATAGGGCACGTTTTCAAAAGAAGCGTGCCCTTTTTCTGTCTATTGTGTAAACAGCACTATGATAGAAGATAGTATAGTATTACAAGTGTGTCTTTTTGTCATGTTATTGGCATTTTTTGCTTATAAAATGAAAGGTTTTTGCTGTTGTTTTTAAAAAAGTTCAATAAATATTGTTATATTTATAACATTTTTTGTACTTTTGTACTTGATAAAGCGTATTAGAGTTTAATTTTTATTAGTATTTTATGAAGAAGCAGTATCTACATTCTGCTGGAAGCATCAGGTTTAGTGCTTCCTTCATTAACAGAATGCTGTTGCTTTGTTTGTTGGGCATTGTAATGCCCCAGGCTATTTATTCAGCAACAAGCTATTCAGTTCAACAGAGAGAGACAGTTAGTGGAGTAATTATCGATGCAAACACACAGGAAACGATTATTGGTGCAAGCATTATGTTAAAAGGTAGTTCTCAAGGTACAGTAACAGACATCGACGGTAAGTTCTCGCTGTCGGTAAGCAAACTTCCTGTAACATTGGTGGTTTCATATGTGGGTTATCAGAAGAAGGAAGTAAAGGTTTCCTCTCTGGATGGTGCCCTTACCATCAGTCTTACTGAAGACACTCAGATGATGGACGAAGTGATTGTGACAGGTTATGGTACTTTTAAGAAATCAGCTTATGCCGGTTCTGCGGCAAATGTGAAGGCCGACAAGATAGCCGATGTTCCTTCGGTATCTTTCCAGGATATGCTCCAGGGTAATGCCACTGGTGTGCAGTTTACATCAGCCTCTGGTCAGCCAGGTGCCTCTTCAAGTATCAATATTCGAGGTATGGGCTCTATCAATGCCGCCAACACACCGCTTTATGTAATTGATGGTGTGCCTATGATCAGTGGCAATATCAGTTCGTTAGACTCTGATTCAGGTCTCGACATTATGTCGACCATCAATACCAATGATATTCAGAGTATTACTGTCATCAAAGATGCTGCAGCTGCATCACTTTATGGTTCGCGTGCAGCCAATGGTGTCATCATTATTACTACCAAGCAGGGACAGCAGGGCAAGCCTAAGGTTTCTCTGCAGGCAGACTGGGGATTCTCTGACTTCGCCATGGAGTATCGCCCGGTAATGAGTGGCCAGCAGCGCCGCGACTATATCTATAATGGTCTCTATGCGGGTGCGCTTCGTGACGGTGAGAGTGAAGAGGATGCCAAGGCCTATGCCGACGAGAACATCGATACTTATGCACCCGTGCCATGGTGTGGATTTGTAGATTGGGACGATGTGCTTTTTAAGAAAGGAAGTCATCAGCAGTATGAGGCATCACTGTCTGGCGGAACAGACAAGTTCAAATATTATTCTTCACTGAGCTATCTCAAGCAGGAGGGTATCACGCAGCGTTCTGGTCTGGAGCGTCTTTCTGGTAGATTGAATGTCGACTACAAGGCTACCAACAAGTTGACTCTTGGTGCCAATATCCTCTTCTCAAGTGTCAATCAGGATGTTTATAGTGAGGGATTCACCTATACTTCTCCTTTCTATTCTTCGAGAAGTGCTGTGACACCATCTGATCCTGTATACAACGAGGATGGTACATGGAACCGCGCACTGATTCGTATCGGCGACCGCAACCCGGCACTTGCCAATGAATATGATTCCCAGCGTGAGTATGTCACCCGTACTTTCAATACTATTTATGGTCAGTATGAGTTTATCAAGGACTTGAAGTTCAAGACCACCTTCAGTTATGACTATATCACGACAAAGGGAAAAGATTGGGCTGACCCACGTACCTCAAATGGTGATGATATCAACGGTGGTATGTCAAAGAAGTTCTATGAGCGTCGCAAAATGATGTGGGGCAACCAGCTTACCTATAAGCAGACTTTTGCAAACGTACATCATCTCGATGAGCTTTTAGGTTATGAGATTGACGATCAGTATCGCGACTATTTGTCAGGGTATGCTACCAACTTCGCCACTCCTGATAAGAACGACATCTCTAATGGTAAGAAGACGGAGTCGGTAGGCGGTTCTGATAGTCGCACACGTATGGTTTCTTATATTGGACGTGTGAACTATGATTACGACAACAAGTACTTCCTCGGACTCAGCTATCGTGTAGACGGCAGCTCTCGTCTGCAGCGTTCTCATCGCTGGGGTAACTTCTGGTCTGTATCTGGTGCATGGCGTATCATCGACGAGGACTTCATGAAACCAGTATCTGACTGGCTTACCGATTTGAAGCTTCGTGCATCTTATGGTGTGAATGGTACTTTGCCTTCCGATTATTATGGCTATATGGCATTGAGCAGCTTGAGCGACGGCTACAACGAGCAGCCAGCCATCATCATCTCGCAGCTTGCCAATGACAACCTGAAGTGGGAAACCAACTATAACCTGAATTTAGGTCTCGACTTCTCACTCTTCAATCGTGTGAACGTTACCTTGGAGTATTATCTGCGTAACACCAAGAACCTTCTCATGGACAGTCCGGTGTCTATGACCACAGGTTTCAGCTCTTACCTCATGAACGTAGGACAGTTGAGAAATCAGGGTGTGGAATTGGAAATCAACTCTACCAATTTCAAGACCAAGGACTTTGAGTGGAAGACCACATTCAATCTTTCGCACAACACCAATAAGGTAGTCAACCTCGATGGCGATCAGACAGAGATAGTAAGCGGTACTCAGATTCACAAGATAGGTCATTCTTATCGTACCTTCTATATGATAGAATTTGCCGGCATCAACCCAGAGAATGGTAATCCACAGTTCTATAAGAACGACTTGCTGGAGGATGGATCCTATAACAAGGAAATCACCGAGAATGCAAGCGAGGCAAAGTCGATTATGCTCGACAAGCATGCAGAGCCTAATGTTACTGGTGGTCTCTATAATAGCTTCCGCTATAAGTGGTTCGACTTGAGCTTCCTCTTCAACTATCAGTTTGGTGGTTGGTCGTACGACACCTGGGCTCAGAAGACCGAGCATGGTGGCTATGATATGGAGGCCAACATCCCAACATATTATGCTGACAGTTGGAAGAAGCCTGGCGATGTCACCAAGTATGAGCAGTTCTATGAGAAGAGTTCCCGTGTGGCAATGCACAAGATTACCAACAGCCGTCGTCTGCACAGCACCGACTTCCTGCGTCTGAAGACCTTTACCCTTGGCTTCACCTTGCCAAAGCAGTGGCTCTCTTCTGTAGGCTTGAGCAATGCCCGTATCTATATGTCTGCCAATAACCTGTGGACATGGGCAGCCTGGGATTATTATGATCCGGAGTCTGTGGTTAACGGCAGTGCCACACAGGCCACCCCACCACTCAAGACAGTTACTTTCGGTTTGAATGTTAATTTCTAAAAATGAATGATTATGAACAAGATATATAAATATGTAATGATGGGAATCGTTGCTATAAGCATGTCTTCGTGTGGCAATGACTGGCTCGATCTTGATCCATCAACATCTGTGCCTACTAAGGTTACCTCAAAGTCTGAGGTTGACGCCACTCTGAACGGTATATATAGTACCATGCAGTCTCCTTATGCCTATTCTGGTCGATTGGTGTATTATGGCGATATGACTGGCGACGACATGCAGGCTGTCAGCTCTACCAAGCGTACTGCATCCGCTTACCTTTATGGCTTTACCAAGAGTAATGCGCCTTCTTCTTATTGGGCTTATCCATATAGTATTATTCAGAACTGTAATGTGATTTTGACCAATATTGATAAAATTGAGGTTGCGGATGCCGACAAGCAGACCATGAACGACTATAAGGGTCAGACACTTGCCCTCCGTGGTATGTCGCTTTTCGACTTGACCAAACTTTATGGTTATCCCTATACCTATGACAATGGTGCCTCTCTGGGTGCCAGCATCGTAACAGATGTGGTGGATAAGGACTATATGCCTCAGCGCAGTACGGTGGCTCAATGTTACGAACAGATTATTAATGACTTGGAGGCAAGTATCAATTTGCTTGGCGAGAAGTTCAATAAGGGCAAAATCAATAAGTGGGCTGCCCTGACACTCTTGAGTCGTGTGTATCTCTATCATGGTGACAACGAGAAGGCTCTTAATGCAGCCAAAGCTGCCATAGAGGGTGCTGAAAGTCATCAATATCAGCTGTGGACCAACGCAGAGTATCCCACAGCATGGTCGAACGATGTGAGTGAGGCTTCTACCAATAAGGGCGAGGTACTCTTTGAGATCATCAACCTTACTACCGATTCTCCAGGAAAGGAAAGTTTAGGTTATCTCTATTCTCCCAATGGATATTATGACGGTTGTGTCACAAAATCGTTCTACAATTTCCTCAAGAAAGACAACGATGATGTTCGTCTGAAGATTATCAATGTGGCTACCAAGGCTCAAGGTTATTCTTCATCTGTTTATGGACGTGGATATGTCAACAAGTATCAGCCACAGCAAGGTGAGGGTGTTGAGGATGCCAACATTCCTTTGATTCGTCTCTCTGAAGCCTATCTCAATGCTGCTGAGGCTGCAGCCAAGTTGACAGCAGCAGGTAGCGACCATAATGCTGAGGCTGTACACTATCTTGGTGCTATCGTCAGCAGAGCCAATCCAGCCAAATCGGTCGATGCGGCTTCTACGGTTACTGTCGACCAGGTGCTTGATGAGCGTCGCAAGGAGTTGGTGGGTGAAGGACATCGTATGTTCGACCTGCTGAGAAATGGCAAGAAGGTGGTGCGTGTGGAAGAGAGCAACAGCACTTTGAGCAAGACCAAGCATACTTGTGGCAGGGATTTTATGACCATAGGCGAGGGAGAAGACAATTTCTACAAGATAGTACTTCCTCTGCCATTGGCAGAACGCAATGTTAGTCACTTGCAGAATAATCCTGGTTACGGAGAATAATCCTTGAACAGGTAAAAGTAAATAAAGGAAATGAACAAAAACAATAAGTTTTTATTGGTAATGATGATGGTGATGCTGACGATGTTCAGCATCACCATTTCGGCTAAGGAGCATGCCGACGACAAGAAGTTGTCGTGCGATGGTCCCTATGTGGTCTATCAGACTGACGGTAGTGTAAGAGTTATCTCGGTAACTGAGAATGGCGAGGTGAAAGATACTGTCTATGCAGTCTTGCCAAAGGATTTTACTCTGCATGTGGCTGATCATGAGGGGAAATACCCTTTCTCTGTACGTCTGCATCCTATAGCTCGTCAGCCATGGAAGCAGAGTCAGGCAAGGAAAACCTTTGTGATGTCCGATCCTCATGGCAGACTCAACTTGGTTGTCAGCCTGCTGAAGGCCAATGGTGTTATTGACAGCCAGTTACGCTGGGCTTATGGCGACAATCAGCTGGTGGTTATTGGCGACATCTTCGACCGAGGTTATGATGTGCCTCAGATTTTCTGGCTCTTCTACAAACTTGAGGCCGAGGCTGCCGAGTGTGGCGGTCGTGTTTCTGTGTTGTTGGGCAATCACGAGCCTATGGAGTTGGCTGGCGATATGCGTTACGCCAAGCCTAAATATAAGATGCTTGCCGACACCCTGGGAATTTCTTATCGCCATCTCTTCGGTTCGAATACCGAACTGGGCCGATGGCTTGCCACACGTAATGCGATGCAGGTCATTGGACGCAACCTGTTTGTCCATGCAGGAATCAGTAAAGAGTTCTATGATCGTAACTTGAGTATCCCTGTGGTCAACGACACCATCAGCAGTGTGCTCTTTATGAAGAGCAAGCAGCGCAAGGCTCATTCTGAGTTCTGTAAGTTCCTTTATGGCAACCATGGTCCCATTTGGTATCGTGGCTTGGTGCTGAAGACCAAGAAATGGTCGCCTTTGTCAAGCGATACTCTTGACATGGTTCTTCAGCGATACGATGTGGATAGAATCTATGTTGGTCATACGATATTCAAGGACATTAAGCGTTTCTATAAGGGAAAGGTCATCGCCGTGAATGTCGACAATCTGGATAACTACAACCATCAGCGTGGCAGGGCTGTCCTGATAGATGAGGATAAGGTATATGTTGTCGGTGACAAGGGAATTAAGCGCAAGCTGTAGATAGTGTTTAGTATAGACTATCGTTATTGTTTTAGCATACTTTCGTTTGTGAGAGATCGGGATGTAAACTCCTGTTTCCACAAACGAAAGTTTTTTCTTTTTAGGGGGAATCGATTCTTATTTGATAAGGCTTCAAGTCAAAGTAGGGCGCAACTTAGAAATGTATAAAAACAATAAAGCCTCGCAAGTTTATGACTTGCAAGGCTTTGCTTGATGCGCTTCAAGATGGGCTTGAACCAACGACCCCCTGATTAACAGTCAGGTGCTCTAACCAACTGAGCTATTGAAGCATTAGAGGTAAATGATTTCTCATTTGCGGTTGCAAAGGTAGTGACTTTTTTTTATTCCACCAAATTTTTTTCAGAAAAAAATGATTTTTCAGTAAAAAAACATCATTTTTTTGTGATTTAGGCTTCTTTTTAGGATATAAATGAGTATTTTTGTAGGCGAAAGGCGTACTTCAACGCATAGTGTAGTTTTTAGAAATAAATAAACGAGATGATAAATAAATTATATGTAATGGTGCTCGCCATGGTGCTCGCCATGCCAGCATGGGCACAAAAGGAGAAAAATCACGACTTTGTGGTAGCTAAGAATATGGATGTCTTTACGTCTATCTATAAGAATTTGGATATGATGTATGTGGATACACTCGATGCTGATGAGGTGATAGGCAACGGCATCAATGCCATGTTGCGGAGCCTTGATCCATACACAGAGTATTATCCAGAGTCGGAAGTGAAGGAACTCAAGAATATGCTTACGGGCAAGTATGCTGGTATAGGTTCGGTAGTGAGATACAACTATCAGTTGGGTTATACGGTTATCAACGAGCCTTACGAGGGAATGCCAGCCCAGGAGGCAGGACTTAAGAAGGGTGACATCATTCTGAGTATTAACGACTCTACGATGAAGGGCAAGGAGGTGAGCTATGTGAGCGACCGCCTTCGCGGAGAGCCCGGCACGTCGTTTATTCTTAAGGTGAAGCGCCCAAGTACGGGCAAGGTGATGAAGGTGAAGCTCACCCGACGCACCATACAGATGCCATTTCTTCCTTATTATGGGTTGTTGGATGGTGGAATAGGTTATATTAATTTCAACTCCTTTACCGACCAGTGTGCCAAGGACGTGCGCCGTGCTTTTATCGACTTGAAGAAGCAGGGAGCCAAGAAACTTGTCTTCGACTTGCGTAACAATGGTGGAGGCTCTGTAAGCGAGGCGGTGAGCATTGTGAATATGTTCTTGCCCAAGGATAAGGTCGTGCTGACGATGAAGGGTAAGTTGCAGCGTGCCAACAATGAATACAAAACCACGGTGGAACCTATTGATACGCTGATGCCTATCGTGGTGCTTGTGAGCGGAAATACTGCCAGCGCAGCCGAGATATTGAGTGGAAGCCTGCAGGATTATGACCGTGCTATTATATTAGGTACGCGCACGTATGGTAAGGGACTTGTTCAGGCTACGATGGACTTGCCTTACAATGGACAGATGAAACTTACCACGAGCAAGTATTACATTCCCAGCGGGCGATGCGTGCAGGCTCTCAACTACAAGCATGCCAAGGGTGGATACGTGGAGCATGTGCCCGATTCGCTTACCAAGGTGTTCTATACAGCAGGAGGACGTGAGGTGCGTGATGGTGGTGGCGTGAAGCCGGATGTAGAGGTAAAGCCCGACTCGTTGCCCAATATCGCTTACTATCTGGCAGGAGCACGCGACAGTAACGAGCTGATGCTCAACTACGAGGTGGATTATATTGCCAAGCATCCTACGATAGCTCCGGCCAAGGATTTTGCTCTTACCGATGCAGATTACGAGGAGTTTAAGGCTCGTGTACTGAAAGCCGACTTCAAGTATGACAGAGAGACGGAGAAGTATCTGAAAGACCTGATGAAGCTGGCCCGTTTCGAAGGTTATTATGATGACGCGAAGCCAGAATTTGATGCCCTTGCCAAGAAACTGAGTCACAATGTGGCCAAGGATCTCGACTATAACAAGCAGTACATCAAGCGCTTGCTCGAAAATGATATTGTGGCAGCCTACTATTATCAGGGTGGAGCTATCCGAAATTCCTTACGTTATGACAAGCAGGTGAAGGAAGCTGTCAGATTGCTCAATACCCCCGAAGAATACAAAAAACTCCTGAGTCCCAGCGAAAAAGAGGGCGAAAAGGTACACAAATGATTAAAAATGTGCATGTTGTAGAATAAAATATTCAAAAAACTTTGGTCAGAACCAAAAAAAGTCGTAATTTTGCAACGTTCAGTGGAATGAGGGGCTCACAAAGAGTTCCTCATTTTATTTTAATAAGAAATATATGATAGATAAAAACGTCGTAAAAAAATTAGTTGACGAATGGCTCCAAGACAAGGAATATTTCTTGGTAAGCATTGAAATCAGTCCTGACGACAAGATTGTCGTAGAGATAGATCATGCCGATGGTGTGTGGATAGAGGACTGTGTGGCCCTGAGCAGATTTATAGAGGACCACTTGAATCGTGATGAGGAGGACTATGAGCTGGAAGTTGGTTCAGCAGGACTTGGACAGCCTTTCAAGGTACCACAGCAGTACGTCAACTTCATCGGTAAGGAGGTGGAGGTGCTCGATGCTGATGGCAAGAAGGTGAAGGGCATTCTGCATTCTGTAGATGGCAACGACTTCAGTGTGAGTGTCGAGGAGAAAGTAAAGGTAGAAGGCAAGAAGCGCCCTGTGAAGCAGGACGTGCTGCATACCTATCAGATGGATAAGGTAAAATATACAAAATACGTAATAAGTTTCAAATAAGCTATGGCAGTAAAGAAAATGCAAGAAGAAACTGCGAGTATGATTGATACATTCCGCGAGTTTAAAGAAACCAAGAATATCGACCGTACTACATTGGTGAGCGTGTTGGAGGAAAGCTTCCGCAATGTGCTTGCCAAGATTTTCGGTAGTGATGAAAACTTCGACGTCATCGTAAACCCAGACAAGGGTGACTTCGAAATCTACCGCAACCGTGTGGTTGTAGCAGATGGCGAGGTGGAGGATGAGAACAAAGAAATCCCATTGGCTGAGGCACGCAAGATCCAGGCTGACTACGAGGTTGGCGAGGATGTGAGCGAGAAGGTTGATTTCAATAAGTTTGGCCGTCGTGCCATCCTGAACCTTCGTCAGACATTGGCATCCAAGATTCTCGAGCTGGAGCATGACTCATTGTACAACAAGTACAAGGACCGTGTGGGTCAGGTTATCTCTGGTGAGGTATATCAAGTATGGAAGCGCGAAGTACTCATTGTAGACGATGAGAACAATGAGTTGATCCTGCCTAAGTCAGAGCAGATTCCTGCCGACGTATATCGTAAAGGTGAGACCGTGCGTGCCGTCATCCTGAGAGTGGACAACGAGAACAACAATCCAAAGATTATCCTCAGCCGTACAGCTCCCATCTTCTTGCAGCGACTCCTCGAGGCCGAAGTGCCTGAGATCAATGATGGTCTTATTGCCATCCGTCGCATAGCACGTATGCCTGGCGAGCGTGCCAAGATAGCAGTAGAGTCTTTTGATGAGCGCATAGACCCAGTGGGAGCCTGTGTCGGTGTAAAGGGAAGCCGTGTACATGGTATCGTGCGCGAGCTTTGCAACGAGAACCTCGACGTTATCAATTACTCAAGCAACATCAAGCTCTTCATCCAGCGTGCGTTGGCTCCTGCCCAGATTACCTCTGTCAATATCGACGAGGAAAATCACAAGGCAGAGGTGTATTTGCAGCCAGAGGAGGTAAGTTTGGCTATTGGTCGTGGTGGTATGAACATCAAGTTGGCTTCCATGCTCACCGAGTACACCATCGATGTATTCCGTGAAATCAATGAGGCAGATGCTGATGAGGATATCTATCTGGACGAGTTCTCTGACGAAATTGACCAGTGGGTGATTGATGCCATCAAGGGTATTGGTCTTGATACCGCCAAGCAGGTGCTGAAGGCTCCACGCAACATGCTGATTGAGAAGGCAGACCTCGAAGAGGAAACTGTTGACAGTGTCTTGAAAGTATTGCGTGCCGAGTTCGAAAATTAATAAATAAAAAAGAAGGAGATAGAAAGTATAAATATGAGCATCAGATTAAACAAAGCACTACGTGAATTGAACATAGGACTTCAGACGGCAGTTGAATTCCTGGAAAAAAGAAACGAATTAGGGGAGGTGAAAGCCGAACTGAACTTCAAGTTGAGCGACGAACAATATAAGGCGCTCAATGATGCCTTCAGTCAGGATAAGGAAGTTCGTAATCAGGCAGAAAAGCTCTTCACTAAGAAGACCAAAGAGAAGAAGCGTGCACCAGAGCCTAAGGACAACCGCGCCGAAAGCATCCTCGAGTCAAGCCGCCAGCAGCAGTTTAAGCCGCTGGGCAAGATTGACCTGGACCAAATCGGCAAGGCAAATGCTGCTCAGTCTGCTGCTCCTAAAAAGACAGAGGCGAAGGAAACAGAGACTGCTGCCGTCAGTCCTGCGCCAGTAAACAAAGCTCCTAAGAAGGAGGAAAAGCCTGTTGAGACAGCTCCTGTAGTAGAAAAAACTCAGAAGTCTGATGTAGAGTCTGTTGCCAAGCAGCCAGAAGTTAAGGCGGAAAATAAGTCTGAAAAGGTGGAAGTCAAGCCTGTCAACAAGCCAGAAGCTAAGGAAAGTAAGCCTGAGGTGAAGGAAAGCAAGCCTGAAGCTAAGGAAGAAAAGGCTGCCAGTCAGCCTGTAGCAGCTCAGCCAGCTGCAACCAATACGGTCTTCACACTGAAGAGCGAGCAGAAGTTTGCTGCCAATGAGCCTAAGGTGCTCGGAAAGATAGACCTTTCTACCCTTAATCAGAGCACTCGTCCTAAGAAGAAGACCAAGGAGGAGCGCCGTAAGGAGCGTGAGGACAAGTTTGCCCAGCAGCATAGCGAGCGTAAGAAGCGTGTGCGCATCAATAAGGAGCGTGTAGACATCAATGCCGAGTCTTCGCAGGGCAATAACGGCAAGAACAACAATAACAATGGCGGCAACCAGAACAATAACAATAATGGTGGCGGCAAGAAAAAGAATAAAAACAAGAATAAGAACAATAACAATAACAACAAGGGCAATAACCAGCGTCAGATAGAGGTCGACGACGAGGCTGTAGCACGCCAGGTAAAGGAAACCCTTGCCCGTCTTACAAGCAAGAGTCAGAACAAGAAGGGTGCTAAGTACCGCAAGGAAAAGCGCGAGGCTGTGCAGGAGAAACTTCAGGACCAGGTTCGTCAGGAGCAGAAGGAGAGTAAAATACTGAAACTCACAGAGTTCGTTACCGTAAGCGAATTGGCTACGATGATGGATATCAGCGTTACTCAGGTTATCTCTACCTTGATGGGTGTTGGAATCATGGTATCTATCAACCAGCGTCTGGATGCAGAGACCATCAATATGGTGGCTGAGGAGTTCGGCTTCAAGACCGAATATGTCAGCGCTGAGGTTCAGGAAGCTGTCAGCGAGGAAGTGGATGATGAGAACGATTTGGTTCCACGTGCTCCAATCGTAACTGTGATGGGTCACGTAGACCATGGTAAGACTTCTTTGCTCGACTACATTCGCAATACCAATGTGATTGCCGGTGAGGCGGGTGGTATTACCCAGCATATCGGTGCTTACAGTGTGACACTGAACAGCGGTCGCAAGGTAACCTTCCTGGATACTCCTGGTCACGAGGCGTTTACAGCCATGCGTGCCCGTGGTGCTCAGGCCACCGATATCGCCATCATCATCATCGCAGCCGACGACTCTGTGATGCCTACTACCAAGGAGGCTATTGCCCATGCTCAGGCTGCAGGTGTGCCAATGGTATTTGCTATCAACAAGATTGATAAGCCAGGTGCCAACCCAGACCGTATTCGTGAGGACTTGGCTAACATGAACTTGCTCGTTGAGGAGTGGGGTGGTAAGTACCAGTGTCAGGAAATCAGTGCCAAGAAGGGTATTGGTGTTCACGATTTGCTCGACAAGGTGCTCCTCGAGGCTGATATGCTCGACTTGAAGGCTAACCCTAACCGTCGTGCCACAGGTACCATCATCGAGTCTTCTCTCGACAAGGGACGTGGATATGTATCTACCGTATTGGTTGCCAACGGTACCTTGAAGGTAGGCGATATCGTACTTGCCGGTACTTCTTGGGGTCGTGTGAAGGCGATGTTCAATGAGCGTAATGCCAATATCAAGTCGGCTGCTCCAGCAGAGCCTGCCATTATCCTTGGTTTGAACGGTGCGCCTACAGCAGGTGACCAGTTCCATGTTATCGAGACAGAACAGGAGGCTCGCGAGATAGCCAATAAGCGTGAGCAGTTGCAGCGTGAGCAAGGCTTGCGTACTCAGAAGCGCTTGACTCTTGGTGATATCTCTCACCGTATCGCACGTGGTGAATTCCATGAGTTGAATGTCATTGTGAAGGGTGATACCGACGGTTCTGTTGAGGCTTTGAGCGACTCTTTCATCAAACTTTCTACCGAGAAGGTTCAGGTGAACGTAGTCAACAAGGCTGTGGGTCAGATTTCTGAGAACGACGTCATGCTGGCTTCTGCTTCAGATGCTGTCATCGTTGGTTTCCAGGTTCGTCCTTCTGCTGATGCACGCAAGGCTGCCGACCGTGAGGGTGTGGAAATCAACACATACTCTATCATCTACGATGCTATCGACGATATCAAGAGCGCTATGGTCGGTATGCTCGACAAGGTGAAGAAGGAGATTGTTACTGGTCAGGTAGAGGTGAAGCAGACCTTCAAGATCAGTAAGGTGGGTACTATCGCCGGTGGTCTCGTTACCGAGGGTAAGGTACATGCCAAGGATAAAGCCCGTGTTATCCGCGACGGTATCGTGATTCGTACAGCAGATATCGGAGCCTTGAAGCGTTATAAGGATGATGTGAAGGAGGTGGTTACCGGTATGGAGTGCGGTTTGAGCCTTGTCAACTACAACGATATTCAGGAAGGTGACGTGATCGAGACCTTCACAGAGATCGAGGTAGAGCAGAAACTTTAATAAAGTGAAGAGTGAATGAGGAGCGAAGAATTGGAAATGAGGAGTAAGAAACGTAGTTTCGGTCAAATCACCTTTCCTTTCGCTCTATCATATATATAATATAATAAGGTAGGGATGAGCCTCAAGAGGTTTATCCCTATTTATGGTTAAAATAACGAAAGGTTATTCTGAATAACAATGGCAGAGAAAGAGAAAGAACAAAATCAGGTTGTCAAGGACGTGATAGACCAGAAATATGAGTATGGCTTTACCACCGACGTGCATACTGAAATCATAGAGAAAGGACTCAACGAGGATGTTGTGCGCCTTATCTCTCAGAAGAAAGGAGAGCCCGAATGGATGCTCGAATTTCGTCTGAAAGCCTACCATTACTGGAAGACACTTAGGGAACCAAAGTGGGGACATGTACATGTGCCACCTGTCAACTATCAGGAGATATCTTACTATGCCGACCCATTGGCTAAGAAGCCTAAGAACAAGGAGATAGACCCTGAGTTGGAGAAGACATTCGACAAGCTTGGCATTCCTCTGGAGGAGCGCTTGGCTCTGAGTGGAACCGCAGTAGACGCCATCATGGACTCCGTGTCGGTGAAGACAACTTTCAAGGAGAAGCTTCGAGAGAAGGGCGTTATTTTCTGCAGTATTGGTGAGGCCATCAAGGAACATCCCGATTTGGTGAAAGAGTATTTGGGAACAGTAGTGCCATATCGCGACAACTTCTATGCAGCCTTGAACAGCTGTGTGTTCAGTGACGGTTCCTTTGTCTATATTCCAAAGGGTGTTCGCTGTCCTATGGAGTTGAGCAGCTATTTCCGCATTAATGCCCGCAATACAGGTCAGTTTGAGCGTACGTTGATTATTGCCGACGACGATGCCTACGTTTCTTACTTAGAGGGATGTACAGCACCTATGCGTGATGAGAACCAGCTCCATGCAGCTATTGTCGAGATTATCGTTAAGGACAATGCCGAGGTGAAGTATTCTACCGTTCAGAACTGGTATCCTGGTGATGAACATGGAAAGGGTGGAGTCTTGAATCTCGTGACCAAGCGAGGCGACTTGCGTGGTGTCAACTCAAAGTTGAGTTGGACTCAGGTAGAGACGGGCTCCGCCATTACCTGGAAGTATCCTTCTTGTGTCCTGCGTGGCGACAACTCTGTAGCTGAGTTTTACAGTGTGGCTGTTACCAACAATTATCAGGAGGCCGATACAGGTACCAAGATGATTCATATGGGTAAGAATACCAAGAGTACCATTATATCGAAAGGTATCTCGGCAGGACATAGCCAGAACTCTTATCGAGGTCTGGTACGTGCCACAGCTAATGCCGACAATGCCCGTAACTACAGTTCTTGCGACTCATTGTTGTTGGGCAGTGATTGTGGAGCACATACTTTCCCATATATGGATGCGCAAAACGATACCGCCGTGTTCGAGCATGAGGCAACCACCTCGAAGATTTCTGAAGACCAGCTCTTCTATTGCAATCAGCGAGGCATTCCCACTGAGGAGGCTGTCGGCCTGATCGTAAATGGCTATGCCAAGGATGTGCTCAACAAGTTGCCTATGGAGTTTGCCGTTGAGGCACAGA